>Ga0180430_10003531_pt1 | contig 13446 bp, 9 predicted proteins | sample SS_ome_9_FD_132999 | JGI IMG/M metagenome (GOLD analysis project Ga0180430, IMG submission 132999) | Hypersaline lake sediment archaeal communities from the Salton Sea, California, USA - SS_1_S_2 metaG | ecosystem: Environmental > Aquatic > Non-marine Saline and Alkaline > Hypersaline > Sediment... | reverse complement strand
CTCGTCGCCTATGCCGGGGCCGGGGTGCACAATGCCGCGGTCAAGGCGATGGAGGTGCTGGGCCTTGGCGGCGACGCGCTGCGCCGCCTGCCGGAAGACGGCCGCGGCCTGTCGGCCGAGGCGCTGGCGGCGGCGGTGGCGCGGGATCGCGCGGCGGGGCTGCGCCCCTTTGCGTTGATCGCCAGCGCGGGCTCCGTCGATCTTGGCCGGTTCGACGACCTCGCCGCGCTGGCCGATACCGCCCGCGACGCGGGGCTTTGGCTGCATGTCGATGGCGCCTATGGCGCCTGGACGCGGCTGGCCGATCCGCCCTGGCGCGCGCTGACCGACGGCATCGGCCGCGCCGATTCGCTGGCCTGCGATTTCCACAAGTGGATGTATGTGCCCTATGATTGCGGCATCGTCCTGATCCGCGACGCCGCCCGCCACCGCGCCGCCTTCGCCGCGCGCCCAGCCTATCTTGCCGCGCAGGAGGCCGGGCTGGGCGGCGGCGAGCCGTGGTTTTGCGACTACGGGATCGACCTGTCGCGCGGCAACCGGGCGCTGAAGGTCTGGACGGCGATCGAGGCCTACGGCCCCGACCGTCTCGGCGCGGCGATCACCCGCAACTGCGCGCTGGCCGCGCGGATGGGCGCGGCCGTGTCCGCCATTCCGGGGATGCGGCTGGCCGCGCCCGTGGTCTCCTGCATCTGCGCGTTCACCGCCGATGCCGGGCGCGGCGCGGCGCAACAATCGGCGCTGAACGCGCGGATCGCGGCCGCGCTGCAGCTCTCCGGCGAGGCGGTGTTTTCCACCACCGTGATCGACGGCGTCACCTGCCTGCGCGCGGCGATCACCAATCACCGCACCACGGAAGAGGATGTCGACCGGGCCATCGCCGCGGTCGCCCGCGCCCGCGACCTCGGCGGGGCCTGACCTGCGGGGGGCTTGCCCCGCCGCCCGCGCGCGGAAATAGTCGGGGCCGGTGCTTGGCACGGAGACAGCGATGGACCTCGTCGAGGCGGGCGGCCGCCGGATCCTGTTCCTGATGGCGGCGGAGGCCGAATACGGGCCTGCACTCCGGTCCCGCTTCACCCCGCTGATCACCGGCGTCGGCCCGGTCGAGGCCGGCGTCGCGACCGGCGCGGCGCTGGGCCGGCTGGCCGCCGCGGGCCGGCCGCCCGATCTGGCCGTCTGCCTCGGCTCGGCCGGGTCGCGGCGGCTGGAACAGAAGGCGGTCTACCAGGTCGCCAGCGTCTCCTACCGCGACATGGATGCCTCGCCGCTGGGTTTCGCCCGGGGGCTGACCCCGTTTCTCGACCTGCCGGCGGAATTGCCGCTTCATGCCCCGATCCCCGGCCTGCCGGCGATGCGGCTGTCGACCGGGGCCAACATCGTCTCGGGCGCGGCCTATGACGCGGTCGATGCCGACATGGTCGATATGGAGACCTTCGCGGTGGCCCGCGCCTGCATGGCCCACGCGGTACCGCTGGTCGGCCTGCGCGGCATTTCCGATGGCGCGGCGGAGTTGCGCCATATCGACGACTGGACGGAATACCTGCACGTGATCGACGCCAACTTGGCCGCGGCGGTCGACCGGCTGATCGCGGCGCTCTGACGCCGGGCGGCGCTTGCCGGCCGGGCCCGCGCCTTGCTAGGGATCGGCCGGTGACGCAAGGAGGCCCGCCATGTCCGAACCGCATGTCCTGATCGCCGGCGGCGGCATCGGCGGGCTCGCGCTGGCGCTGACGCTGCACCAGGTCGGTGTGCGCGCCACCGTTTTCGAGGCAGCGCGCCAGATGCGTCCCCTCGGTGTCGGGATCAACCTGCAGCCCAACGCGGTGCGCGAACTGATCGATCTCGGGATCGGAACCGATGTTCTGGACAGCGTCGGCCTGCCGGCGCTGGAATGGGCGCTGGTCGGCCTGAACGGGGCCGAGATCCATGCCGAGCCGCGCGGGCTGGAGGCCGGTTACCACTGGCCGCAATACGCGGTCCATCGCGGCCGTTTCCACATGGCGTTGCATCGTGCCGCGCAGGACCGGTTGGGCGCCGGGGCAATCCGCACCGGCTGCCGCGTCACCGGCTACGAGACCCGCGAGACCGGCGTGACCGCACGGGTCGAAACCGCCGACGGCGGGCAGAAGCGGGTCGACGGGACGCTGCTGATCGGGGCCGACGGCATCCATTCGGCGATCCGGGCGCAGATGCATCCCGACCAGCCGCCGATCCACTGGGGCGGCGCGCTCATGTGGCGCGGCACCACGCGGGCGCGGCCGATCCGCACCGGGTCGTCCTTCGTCGGGCTCGGCACACATCGGCACCGGATGGTGATCTACCCGATCTCGCGCCCCGGTGCGGACGGGCTGGCTGAGATCAACTGGATCGCGGAACGCACCGTCGATCCGGGCGAGGGCTGGGAACGGACGGGCTGGTTCCGGCCCGTCGAAACCGCCGATTTCGCCGATCACTTCGCCGCGTTCCGCTACGACTGGCTCGACGTGCCGGCGCTGATCGCCGGCGCGCAGATCGCCTATGAAAACCCGATGATCGACCGGGATCCGGTGCCGACCTGGGTCGACGGGCCGGTGGCGCTGATCGGCGATGCGGCGCATGCAATGTATCCCACCGGCTCCAACGGCGCGAGCCAGGCGATCGTCGATGCCCGCGTGATCGGGGCGAGGATGCTCGACCACGGCGTCACGCCCGCCGCGCTTGCGGCCTATGACGCGGAGCTTTGCGGCCCGGTCTCGGAACTGGTGCTGCGCAACCGCGGCGCCGGGCCGTTCGGACTGCTGGACCTTGTCGACCGGCGCTGCGGCGGCGAATTCGACGATATCGACGCGGTGATCCCGGCCGCCGAGCGCGCCGCCTTCATGGCCGGCTACAAGGCCGCCGCGGGTTTCGCGATCGAGGCGCTGAACGCCGCCCCGCCGACGATTCCGCCGGGCGCGCGTGTCGTCGGCACGGGTTGATTATACCTCATAACAATTCTTGTGCGTATCGTTTTCGCCCGCTACCCTGAGCCCGTGACAGGGAGGGCCCCGCGATGGTCGACTTCGCCAAGGTGCGCGCAATCGATTTCCACACCCATGCCGAGGAGCCGTGCTGCGGCCCGCGCGACGACGGCTATACCGAGTTCCAGGCCGGCATGGCCGCCTATTTCCGCAACCCCGCCGGTGCCGACGGCATGCTGCCCAGCATCCAAGGCACCGCCGCCTACTACCGCGAACGCAACATCGCCGCGGTGATCTTCCCCGTCGATGCCGAGCGCGAGACCGGCTTTCGCCGCTATTCGAACGAGGAGGTCGCGCAGATCTGCGCCGAGAACGACGATATCCTGATCCCCTTCGCCTCGGTCGATCCGCACAAGGGCCGCGCCGGCGCGCGCGAGGTGCGGCGGCTGGTGCGCGACTTCGGCGTCCGGGGCTTCAAGTTTCACCCCACGATGCAGGGCTTCTTCCCGAACGATCGCGAAGCCTGCTACACCGTGCTGGAGGCCTGCGCCGAGGAAGGCGTGATCACGCTGTTTCACACCGGCCAGACCGGGGTCGGGTCGGGCCTGCGCGGTGGCATGGGAATGCGGCTGAAATACTCCAACCCGATGCATCTGGACGACGTGGCGGTGGATTTCCCCGACATGCCGATCATCCTCGCCCATCCGTCCTTCCCCTGGACGGAAGAGGGGCTGGCGGTGGCGCAGCACAAGCCCAACGTCTACTTCGACATGAGCGGCTGGAGCCCGAAATACTTCCCCGAGATCTTCATCAAGTACGCCAACTCGATCCTGAAGAAGAAGATGCTCTTCGGCTCGGACTGGCCGGCGATCACGCCGGACCGCTGGCTGAAGGATTTCGAGGCCGCGCCGTTCAAGGACGAGGTGCGCCCGCTGATCCTGAAGGAAAACGCGATGCGGCTGCTGGGCGTCGCGCCGCCCGGCTGATCCTCAGACCGCGGCCGAACCGGCCCCGACCGTCGCCATGTCCAGCGCGGCGACCAGATCGTCGCGGCGAAACGGCTTCGTGATCACGTCGCAAAACCCCGCGTCGAGCAGCGTGACGATCTCTTCGGGCATCGCATAGGCGGTCAGCGCGATCGCCGGTGGCGCCGCGCCGCCCAGTTCCGCGGCCCTGCGCCGGATTTCGGCCAGCGCGTCCGGCCCGCTCATCTCCGGCATCGAGACATCGAACAGGAGCAGGTCGAAGTCACCGGGTCGCCAGGCCTCGACCGCCGCGCGGCCATCCTCGACATGCGTCATCCGGTGGCCCAGCTGGGCCATCACGTGCTGCAGCACGATCGTGTTGACGCGGTTGTCCTCGGCCGCGAGGATCCGCAGCCCCGCGCCGGGCGCGTCCGGCCCGTCCGGCGTGCCCGGTGCCGCCGCGCCCGCCGGCGCGGTGTCGCCGGCCTCCGCGGCGGGCAGCGGCAGGTTCACCGCGACCATCGTCCCGCGCCCCGGCGCACTGTCGATCGTGACATGCCCGTCCATCCGCTCGACGAGTTCGCGCACGATGGCGAGGCCCAGGCCGGTGCCGCCGAACTTCCGGCCCACCGTGGCATCGGCCTGTTCGTAGGCGTCGAAGACCCGCTGCGCCTGTTCCGGCGACATGCCGATCCCGGTATCGGCGACGGTGAAGACCAGCCCGCCGCCGGGCGCCCGCGACAGCGCCAGCGTCACGCCGCCGGCATCGGTGAATTTCACCGCGTTGCCGACGAGGTTGTGCAGCACCTGCTGGATCCGCGCCGGATCGCCGATCGCCCGGCCCGCCGCGTCGGGCGCGACATCCACCGTAAGCCGCAGCCCCTTCTTCGTCGCGTTCGCGCCATGCAGCCGCGCCACCCGCCCGGCGAGTTCGGCGGGCCGAAAGGCTTCGGCCTCCAGCGCGACCTTGCCGGACTCGATCCGCGCGAGATCGAGAATGTCATTGAGCAACGCCAGCAGCGCCTCGCCGGAACTCTGGATCGTTTCCAGCATCTCGCGCTGCCGCGGCGAAAGCTCGGTGGTGCCCAGCAGGTCGGCCATCCCCAGTACACCGTTCATCGGGGTGCGGATCTCGTGGCTCATGTTGGCAAGGAAGGACGATTTGGCATGGTTCGCGGCCTCCGCCCGGCGGCGCGCGTCATGCAGTTCGGTCACGTCGATCCGAAGGCCCACGCGGCCGCCGTCGGGCGTGTCCTTCTCGTAGATGCGCAGCACCCGGCCGTCGCCCAGTTGCTGCTCGATCTGCGATTCCACGCTGAAATGCGCGGCAAGCCGGTCGCGCAGCCATTCCTCCTCGCGGCCCACGGCCTCGGCGTATTGCCCGTGCTCCAGCCCGTAGCGCAGGATGTCCTCGAACCGCGCGCCGGGCACGATCGCCGGCGCGCTGTCGGCGTAGATCTCCTTGTAGCGGCTGTTGGCCAGCACCAGCCGGTCCTCGGAATCGTAGTAGACGAACCCGTCGGGCAGCGTCTCGATCGCCGCCTCCAGCCGCTGGCGGGCAAGATCGGCAGCGCGTTCGGCGGCGTCGCGCTCGGTCATGTCCTCGACCATCGCGACGAACAGCGGCCGGTCGTCCTGCATCAGTTGCAACGAGACATCGACGGGATAGCTGCTGCCGTCCTTCCGGCAGTGACGGGCGCGGAACCGCAGCACCTCGTCGCGGCCCTCGCGCAGCGGGCGGACAAGATCGGCGAAGGTCGCTGCCGTCAGCCCTTCCTTGATGTCGAGCGGGGTCATCCGCGCCAGTTCCGCCTCGCCGTAGCCCAGGTTCTCGCGCGCGCCGCGATTCACCTCGACGAACAAGAACGTCTCGGCGTCGAAAACATAGACCTCGTTGTGGCTGTGCTCGATCATCCGGCCGAGCCGCGCCGCCCGGGCCTCCGCGCCGGCGGGCGATTTCCGCCCGGTGATGTCGGACTGGACCACGACGAAACCGGTTACCCCGCCGGCATCGTCATGCAGCGGCTGGATGTCCAGCAGCACCCAGTAGATCCGGCCGTCCTTGCTGCGGTTGAGGAGTTCCTCGCAGATGCCCCGGCCCTCGGCCATCGCGGCGGCGATCCGCCCGCAGACCGCGGTGTCCGTGCCCTCGAAATGCAGCAGTTCGCCCGGCTGGCGCCCCTCCAATTCGTCGAGCCGGTAGCCGGTGAGTTGCTCGCAGACCGGATTGATCCACTCCACGCGCCCCGCGGCGTCGCAGATCATCACGCCGTAGGCGGTCATCTCGACCAGCGCCTCCAGCCCGGCGAAGGGGCCCGCGCCGCGGTTGTCGGGCAGCGGTTCAAGCTCCAGAAGCCGCCGGCCGCTGCAGGGGGTCGGCGACAGGGTCCAGCGATAGGCCCGGCCCGACCGCGCCATCGGCGCCTCGATCCTCCGGCGATCGATCGTCGCGCCCAGCAGCCGGCCGGCTTCCGCCGCCGCCTCCGGCCCGACCAGCGCGCGCAGCGGCCCCAGCGGCTCCGCGGCACCGCTGGCCGCGGCGAAGGCCTCGTTGGCGACGACGATGTCGCCCGCGTCGGACACCAGCGCCATCGGGGACACCGAAACCCCGATCAGCGTTTCGAGGTGATGGGCCGGCAGGGGCGCGAAGGGCAGGGTCATGTCCGGTCCGAACTCGCTGTCTGGCGATGGATGAAAGGCCTACCGGTAAGATCGTCACGAATACGCGCCCGTCCCGACGGCCTATTCTAAAGTCGTTTCCGAATTCCAAAGGAATATCCCGCCGGCCCGGCAACGCAGGCGCGAATCCCGTCGTGCCGAGGACAACCTTGATCCATGTCATCCCGCATCCCCGCCCCGCCTTGATAGCGTTGGTCAGGCATCAAGCCCTGGGAGGAGGAGACCATGGGCGAGACGATCATCGCCAAACCCGCCGATGTGCGGGAACAGTCCAACATGCCCGATTACGAGGCCGCCCGCGCCGGGTTCGACTGGGCCGCGGAACGCGCGCTCCTGTCGCCGCTGGGCGCGGGCCGGATCAGCATCGCGCATGAAACCGTCGACCGCCACGTGGCCGAAGGCAACGGCGGTCGCACCGCGATCCGCTGGCTCGGCCGCGACGGCGAGCGCCGCGAATACACCTATGCCGAGTTGCAGCGCGAAACCGCGCGCTTCGCCGCGATGCTGGGCCGGCTCGGCCTGCAGCGCGGCGACGCGGTCTACGGGCTGCTGGGCCGCAAGCCCGAGCTTTACATCGCCGCGCTCGGCACGCTGCGCGCGGGCTGCGTGTTCTGCCCGCTGTTCTCCGCCTTCGGGCCCGAACCGATCCAGTCGCGGCTGGAGATCGGCTCGGGCAAGGCGCTGGTGACCTCGGCCGCGCTCTACCGCCGCAAGGTGGCGGGGCTGCGCGACCGGCTGCCGGCGCTCGACCATGTCCTGCTGGTCGATGGCGGGGCCGAGGCCGGGCCGGGCTGCCGCGACCTCGCCGGGGCGATGGCCGCCGAGGACGGCAGCGGCGCGCCGGTGCCGATGCAGCCCGAGGATCCGGGGCTTTTGCACTTCACCTCCGGCACCACCGGCAAGCCCAAGGGCGTGGTGCATGTCCACGAGGCGATCCTTGCCCATCGCGCGACGGGGCGCATGGTGCTCGACCTGCGGCCCGGCGACGTGTTCTGGTGCACCGCCGATCCCGGCTGGGTCACCGGCACCTCCTACGGCATCCTCGCGCCGCTCGCCAACGGCGCGACGCTGGTGATCGACGAGGCCGAATTCGACCCCTCGCGCTGGTACGCGATCCTGCAGGACGAGCGTGTGAACGTCTGGTACACCGCGCCCACCGCGATCCGGATGCTGATGAAGGCCGGCAAGGACATGGCGGCCGGGCGCGACTTCGCCGCGCTCCGGTTCATGGCCTCGGTCGGCGAACCGCTGAACCCCGAGGCGGTGATCTGGGGCAACGAGGTCTTCGGCATGCCGTTCCACGACAACTGGTGGCAGACCGAGACCGGCGGCATCATGATCGCCAACTACCGCTCGATGGATGTCAAGCCGGGCTCGATGGGCCGGCCCCTGCCGGGGATCGAGGCCGGCATCGTCGAGGTCACCGAGGACGGCGCGGCGGAAGTCACGCAACCCGGCGTGATCGGCGAACTGGCCCTGAAACCCGGCTGGCCCTCGATGATGCGCGCCTATCTCAACAACCGCGCGCGCTACGAAAAGGCGTTCCGCTCCGGCTGGTACCTGTCGGGCGACCTCGCAATGCGCGACGCCGACGGGTATTTCTGGTTCGTCGGGCGCGCGGACGACATGATCAAGTCTTCCGGCCACCTGATCGGCCCCTTCGAGGTCGAAAGCGCGCTGATCGAACATCCCGCGGTGGCCGAGGCCGGCGTCATCGGCCTGCCGGACGAAACCGCGGGCGAGATCGTCAAGGCCTTCGTCGCGCTGAAACCCGGCTACGAGGCGAGCGAGGAGTTGCGGCTGGACCTGATCGGCCATGCCCGCAAGCGGCTCGGCCCCGCCGTCGCGCCCAAGGAGATCGAGATCCACGACAGCCTGCCGCGCACCCGCTCGGGCAAGATCATGCGCCGGCTGCTGAAGGCGCGCGAACTGGGCCTGCCCGAAGGCGATACCTCGACGCTGGAGACCGGCGCATGAGCACCCCGACGAAACCGCATCTCGACCATGACCACCTGCGCGACCTGCTCAGGGGCATGATCCGCATCCGCCGCTTCGAGGATCGCTGCGCGGAGCTTTACACGCGGGAGAAGATCCGCGGCTTCCTGCATCTCTACGATGGCGAAGAGGCGATCGCGGTGGGCCTGATCCCGCTTCTGGCCGATGCCGACCGGGTGGTGGCCACCTACCGCGAACACGGCCACGCGCTGGCGCGCGGGGTGCCGATGGGCCCCGTCATGGCCGAGATGTTCGGCAAGGCCGAGGGCTGCGCCGGCGGGCGCGGCGGCTCGATGCACCTGTTCGATGCCAAACGCAACTTCCACGGCGGCAACGCCATCGTCGGCGGCGGCCTGCCGCTGTCCGTGGGCCTTGCGCTGGGCGACCGGATGCAGGGCCGGCAGGCCGTCACCGCCTGTTTCTTCGGCGAGGGCGCGGTCGCCGAGGGCGAGTTCCACGAGGCGATGAACCTTGCCGCGCTGTGGAACCTGCCGGTGCTGTTCATCTGCGAGAACAATGGCTACGCGATGGGCACCGCGCTTGACCGATCCGAGGCGCAGGGCGACGTGACCGTGAAGGCCGCCGCCTACAACGTGCCGGCCGAGGTCGTCGACGGGATGGATGTCGTCGCGGTCGAGGCCGCCGGGCGCCGCGCGCTCGCCGCCATCGCCGGGGGCGGCGGGCCATACCTGCTGGAATGCCGCACCTACCGGTTCCGCGCCCATTCGATGTTCGACGCGCAGCTTTACCGGCCAAAGGACGAGGTGGCGGAGTGGCGCGAAAAGGGCCCGATCGTCCGGTTCCAGACCTGGCTTTTGGAAAACGGCCTGCTGCACGCCGAGGAGATCGCCGCGCTCGAGGCCGAGGCCGACGCCGAGATCGACGAGGCCGTGGCCTTCGCCGAGGCCGGCACCGACGAGCCGCTCGAAACCCTAACCCGGCATGTCGTGGCCGAATCCCGCCCCGCCCCGCCGCCGCCCGCCGAACCGTCGGCCGAGACGGTGGAGACGACCTATCGCGAGGCGGTGCGCGCCGCGCTGCGCGACGCGATGCAGCGCGACGACCGGGTGTTCCTGATGGGCGAGGACGTGGGCGCCTACGGCGGCTGCTATGCCGTCTCGATGGGGCTGATGAAGGAGTTCGGCGAGGACCGGATCCGCGACACGCCGCTGTCGGAATCGGGCTTCACCGGCGCGGGCATCGGGGCCGCGATGGTCGGGATGCGGCCGATCGTCGAGCTGATGACGGTCAATTTCTCGCTGCTCGCCCTCGACCAGATCCTCAACACCGCCGCCACGTTCCGGCACATGTCGAACGGCGCCTATGGCGTGCCGCTGGTGATCCGCATGGCCACCGGCGCGGGCAAGCAGCTGGCCGCGCAACATTCCCACAGCCTGGAAGGCTGGTATGCCCATATCCCCGGCCTGCGGGTGCTGGCGCCCGCCACGCTGGAGGATGCGCGCGGCATGCTCTGGACCGCGCTTGAAGACCCCGATCCGGTGCTGATCTTCGAAAACGTGATGCTTTACAACCGCAAGGGCCAGCTTGCCGCCAATGCCGGCCCGGTCGACATCGACCGCGCGGTGGTGCGCCGTGCGGGGCGCGACCTGACGCTGGTGACCTACGGCGGGTCGCTGTTCAAGTCGCTCGACGCGGCCGAGGCGCTGGCCGGCGAGGGCATCGAGGCCGAGGTGATCGACCTGCGCAGCCTCCGCCCGCTGGACATGGACACGATCCTCGCCTCGGTCGCGAAGACCCGCCGCCTGCTGGTCGTCGACGAGGGCTGGCGCACCGGCAGCCTCGCGGCCGAGATCGGCATGCAGGTGGCCGAACGCGGCTTCTACGATCTCGACGCGCCGCCGGCGCGGCTGTGCTCGGCCGAGGTGCCGATCCCCTATGCCCATCACCTCGAACAGGCCGCGATCCCGCAGCCGGCCAGCATCGCCGAAGCGGCGCGGGCGCTTGTCGGGAGGGCGTGATGGCAACCTTCCGCATGCCCTCGCTGGGCTCCGACATGGAGGACGGCACGCTTGTCGAATGGCTGAAATCACCGGGCGAGGCGGTCAGCCGCGGCGAGATCATCGCGGTGGTGGAAACCCAGAAAGGCGCGATCGAGATCGAGTGTTTCGAGGCCGGCACCTTCGACCATGCGCTGGTGGAAACCGGCCGCAAGGTGCCCGTCGGCACGCCGCTCGCGATGATCCGCGCGCCGGGCGAAGAGGCCGCGGAACCCGAACCCGAACCGTCCCCGGCGCCGCAGCCGCAGGAACCGCGGGCGGCCCCGGCCGAACCCGCCGCGCCCGAACCCGCCGCGCCCGAACCCGGGCCGGCCCCGCGGCCCGCGGCAACGCCGCCGCCGGCCACGGCCACCGCGACGGGCCGGCTGCAGATCTCGCCCGCCGCCCGCCGCCGGGCCGAAGCCGCCGGGCTGGACCTGTCGGTCTTCGCCGGGGCGGCCCGCCCGGTGCAACTGGCCGATGTCGAGGCCCGGCTGGCCGGGGCCGGCGCGCCGCCCGCGGCGAAACCCGGCAAGGACGACACCGGCGGCGCGCTGTCCGAGATGCGCAAGGCGATCGCGGCCGCGATGGCGCGCTCGAAGCGCGAAATCCCGCATTACTACCTCGCCCATGACATCGACCTGACCGGGCTGAACGAGCGTCTCGCCGCCGCCAACGCCACCCGCGCGCCCGCCGACCGGCTGCTGCCCGGCGCGGTCTATCTGCACGCACTGGCAGCGACGTTGAAGACATTCCCCGAGTTCAACGGCCATTTCGAGGACGGCGCCTTCCGCCCGGCGACCGAGGTGCATGCCGGCATGGCGATCCGGCTGCGCGGCGGCGGGCTCGTGGCGCCCGCGATCCTCGGCGCCGAGGCGCTGGATCTCGACGCGATCATGGCGGCGCTGCGCGACCTCGTGTCGCGCGCCCGCACCGGGCGGTTCCGCGCCTCGGAATTCGCCGCGGCGACGATCACCCTGACCTCGCTGGGCGACCGCGGCGTGGACGCGATGACCGGCGTGATCACCCCGCCGCAGGTCGCCATCGTCGGGCTGGGCACCCCGCGCCCACGCCCCTGGGTGTGCGACGGGGCCGTCGTGCCGCGCACCGTCGCCACCCTCACGCTCGCCGCCGACCACCGTGTCAGCGACGGCCATCGCGGCGCGCTGTTTCTCAATGCGCTCGCCGACCGGATCACAAGCACGGAGCTTTCATGACCCCGATCGAAACCGCCATCGCCGAGGAACTGCACAAGATCGCCCCCGATATCGACGCCGCCGAGATCGACCGCGGCGCCGACCTGCGCGACGAATGCGACATCGACTCGATGGATTTCCTCAACCTCGTCACCGCGCTGGGCCAACGTTACGGGCTGGAGATGCCGGAAGCCGACTATCCGCAGATGCGCAGTTTCGAGGCGCTCGCCGACTACATCACGGGACGCGCCGGCAAGGGCTGACGCAACGCAACCTTTGCGTGTATCCCGCCCCGGTGCTATGCCCGAAGACGAGGGATTTGCCCGGGCTCCGGGTGTAAAGGACGGGTGTTGCGCGTGGTGTCGGTTGTGGTTCACAGGTTTGCCCGGGGCGGTAGCCCATGCGTTTCGCCGTGGGTCGGCCTCCCTTCTCTCGCCGCGTGGCGCGCCGGGCCGGCATGACATCGGAACCCGGCATCCGGGCCCCGGACGGGCCAGACCCGCGGGCGGGCGACCGGCCGCGGCGCGATCTCGCGGGAAAGCTGCCCGGCGCGGCCGTGCGCTACATCCTCGCCCCCGACGGGCACGATCGGATCGATGTCGTCGGCGGATGCTGCAAGGCCACCCTCGGCCTCGATGCGGCGAGCCTCGGGCACGACCCGGCGCCGCTCTGGGCGCAGGTCGTGCCCGAGGATCTGCGCGGCATGCAGGCCTCGATCCGCGACTCGGCGCGCAATCTCACGCCATGGCTGCACCGCTGGCGGGTGGTCGCGCCGGACGGCCGGCGCAAGTGGCTTGAAGGCCAGGGCAACCCGGTGCGCCTGCCGGACGGTGCAACGCGCTGGGACAGCCTGATCCTCGACGTCACGGAGCTTGAGGCGCTATGCGCCGAATTCGCACGCGTCAGGGCCGACCTGCGCACGCTCCGCACCCGGCTGGACCGGTTCGGGCAGGCGAAAACGCCCGGCGCGCTGGCGGCCGCGCTGGCCCATGAGATCCGGCAACCGCTCGCGGCGCTTGCCAACTACCTCGGCACCGCCGGCCGCCTGCTGCGGGCCTCCGGCCCGGGCCCGGCCCCGGTCCGCGACCTCGTCGACCGGGCCGAGGCGCAGGCAGACCGCGCCGCCGGGATCGTCGCACGGATCGAGGCGCTGTTCACGACCGGCGAGATCCGCGCGGAGCCCGCCGATCTCAACGACGTCGTGGCCGAGGCGGTCGGCATCGCGCTGGAGGCGGCCGGTCCGCCGGTCACGGTCACGCGCGCGTTCGCGCCGGGCCTGCCGCCGCTGCCGCTCGACCGGCTGCTGATCCAGCAGTTGATCGACAACCTTCTGCGCAATGCCCGGGCGGCGCTCGCCGGCCATGCCGACCCGCGGCTGGCGATCCGCACCGAAGCGGCGGCGCGCGGCGCAAGGATCGTCGTCGAGGACAACGGGCCGGGCGTGCCCGAGGCGCTGCGCGACCGGTTGTTCGACCCCTTCGTGCAGGGCGCCGAACAGGGCGGCGGCCTCGGAATCGGCCTCGCGATCTCGGCCTCGGTGGTGGCGGCGCATGGCGGCACCATCGCGTTTGCGCCCGTGCCGACCGGCGGCGCGCGGTTCACCGTCACGCTTCCGGCGGCGCGATAGGTCCGGGCCCGCTGCAATCCGGCCCTGCTACGTAGTCCTACGCATGTCGCT
>Ga0180430_10003529_pt1 | contig 13448 bp, 24 predicted proteins | sample SS_ome_9_FD_132999 | JGI IMG/M metagenome (GOLD analysis project Ga0180430, IMG submission 132999) | Hypersaline lake sediment archaeal communities from the Salton Sea, California, USA - SS_1_S_2 metaG | ecosystem: Environmental > Aquatic > Non-marine Saline and Alkaline > Hypersaline >... | reverse complement strand
TGTTGACCTGTAAAAAACAGGCCAGCCGATAGATAGCAGAGAGAACGCGCCCATCGGTTGGCCTGTTTGAGACCACTATATTTTATTGCCCAGGTGGGCGGTTTAGAGGGCGTTGGAAAACAATCGGCTGATTTTGGCAACCAGATTGAAACCAAGACCCAAACCGGCGATAACCGCAATTAACGGCATCATTGCATTGACGATACTGAAAGCCAAAGAAAAAATGCTGTCAGTATCAATGCTCAGTGATACGGATTCCATACGGGCGTTTCCTCCTTTCTAAGGATTGCGCCCGATTGCGGTTATCACCACAACGGACGCGCTATTATTTCGGGTTTTGGGCTTTGTGCCATGCCCAATATCCGCCTATAGCCAAACCAATAAAAAACATACTGACAATAAATTGCCAACTGGTGATTACTTCAAACATTTTTGCCTCCGTTTATTCAACTTCTGCTGTTAGCATTTCAGCCATTGCAAACGCAATAACCAACCCGGCCCCAATTGCAAGGCCCGGATATAAAAACGCGCCGGATAATAAAACAAACGTCTCGTGAATCTCTAACCAGAAATCCATTTATAGCCTCGTTTTGCGTCGTGATGCTCTAACCAGCCGGGCCAAGTACCACATTGTCCTGAGAACGATGTACAGCACCGCTGCAACCGTTACAGACGTACTGACCAGCGCCCACAATGATTCGTGAATGCTCATAGTTTGCGCCGTCTGCTGGTCATACTGAATACACCACTAAAAAACACGAATAGAACCAAAATCAACACAGCGCCCAATACCGCAATATCACCATAAGTGGCTGTGCGGTATACTGCCAGTTCTGATCCTGTACTGAGCGTGTATGTAATCGGCTCCATTTACTCACCTCAATTGGAGCGTATCACATCGAGATTCTGTAAACAATAGATTTTGACAAAAAGGTGGTATAAAAACTACCACCTTTTTGCCACATTGAGTTTTTGTGCGGGTTGCACGTCGCTGAGATTGGCTGAGAGGGTGCCACACAGCCACCAATGACCATTTTTATTACCCCGACTATTCGCCGATTTAGCGGGGAATTTTCGCCGGTTTAGCGGGGGATTTCGCCAAATTCAAGGGGAATAGGGCCGATAAAATAGAAATATCCGCTCAGAATCGCTCTCAGCGGATATTTGAATATTTAACTAAAGATCCAATTTGTCAAATACCGTCAGGAAGCACGGAAAGGCCGATTTTGTGACCTTTTGTGAGGTCTAGTGTGAGCTTTTGTGAGCTTTGCGCTTATCTCTCATTCTGCAACGATGTGAACAATACTTGGCCTGTCTGCCAGTTAGCGGCCAGCCGCAATACAGACACGTTGTCCGCTGGTAATGCACTAATCTCTCTCGTGGTATCTGCCCCACTCCCCATGATCTAAATCCGTATCCCGCACGATCCGAACCGGCTCGACACCACACTTGCATGTGATTATGCGCGTCGTTTTGCCGGGCGCTGGTCTATCGGTCAGTATTTCGACTGTCATCTGCCCGTTACAGACCGGACAGGGATAAGGCCACGGATATTTTGTCATTCTTCCACCAGATTGGATCTGTGGGATTTACCCCGTAAAACTATCGGCCACAGCCGCCAGTTGCGCCTTCTGCGCGTTTTCGACCTTGACCAGTTTATCCCATTCACCATCATCTCTATAACTCGCTATGGTACCCCGGATGAGCGCCACAAGCACGTCCGGGTCGAGAGCGTCGAGCTCCCACGACTCGTAACCGTAATCCTTAACGTATGCTCTGGCGCGACTGTCTGTTAGTTTTGTTGGATTTGGTGGCGGGTTATACTCATCTACTTGTGACCAGTTGAGTGCAATACGCCGAAAAACAAAACCCAGACCATCATACAACTCGCTGTAGAGCTCCAGTCTCTCTACGTTGTCCCGCGTCATGTCAATACCACTGGGGTCGTGGTCACCCAGATGCAAGATGACCGGCGTTTGACCGTTGTCCGAGGCACGCCTGATGTTGCGCGCCTCCCGCCAGATGGTTGACGCGCTCATATAGCCCCGACAGGATAGGTAATCAACTTGCACGTCCTCGCTACTACACGCCCGTTGCACCACCCCGGCCAGAGCCTCCTTCTCAACCCATACAAACAACCTGTACTCCTGTCCCGACCACTTGTCGATCCGGTAGCTGTGGACGCAAGCATTAACTATCTCACCCGGATCCGACCACGTAGTTAGCCCCCGCCTCCCCCGCGTCCTGTCTACAATCGCCAACCAATCCACAAGTCCGGCGTCCCTCCCTTGCTGGATTGCACCGCCCAGCATTTTGTACGCTTTTTCACTATTGGCGATCAAGTCTTTAGCTACAAGCTGATAATACAACTGACGCAACGTCAACTCGTACCCCCGGCGCTGGTAATCCTCAATGATTTTATTGGCTAAGTCTATCAGTAACAGGGTCCTTGCCCTGAAATTTTTTTCAACATACTCTATCTTCGGCATTTCACATTCTCCTTGAAATACAATATCGCTCCTAAGCCGTTTTTAGCGCCCCACCGATACCGGAACACCTGTTCTAATTATAAATCGTTCTCCGTGGCACTCAGAGGCCGGTTTTTGCCGCGTGACGCCTGAACTCCCGACCGACAGCGCGGACACCCGCGTCCGGTGACATTTCCAGCCTGTCCGCCACGTCGTCTGCGTTGCCCGGCTGCCTGGCCCACAAGCCCAGTCTATTCTGACGCTGATACTCCATTATCGCCTCAAATTCTGCTTGTGTTTCGTTGACCTCTGGAGCCGGTGGTAACTCGCCCCGCTTGATTGCGTTGTAGACGGCACCGCCGCCCCAGCCCTCCGGGATGCTATCGATGTTATTTACCCATTCAGCCAATAGCGCCGCTAGATCAGGCTCTCGCCCACTCCAGCGCTTTAGCATTGACCCCAGCGCTGGAGCGTCCAAACCCAACGATGACCATAGTCCAGATATAGACTGTATTACATCATCATCATGTATATCATGTATATAGGGCGTTTGGGGTTCGTTTGGCGCACCCCCGGGGGTGCGCGTCGCGTACTGTGAGGGTTCGCGTCGCGTACTGTGAGGGTTCGCGTCGCGTACTGTAGATTGTGAGTTATCCACAGGTTCACAGTTTAAATTTAGACTGTGGGACATTGCAAAATTGGCGTTAATCGAGATTTTTCCGCTTAACGAATAGGTGTGTGGTTTGTTGCGCAGATCAGGCGTCAGGTCGATGATGTATCCATTGTGCGCGAGTAGTTGCAAGTGCTTAATGACGGTGGTGCGTGACAGTCCGGTCTCGGCAACAATGGTGTCAATGCCCTCGTTGCACTCGCTGCGCGGGTTGGATTGGCACTTGCGCCAAATGTAGCCGTAGAGATACGCCGGGTACAATCCGATGTCGGCTAGCAAGCCGTCTATGACTGGCGTTAGTCCGGTTAGTTGCATTGTTTCCACCGTTTAGCCCGTCGCATATCAATTTGCAGTTGTTTCTTATAGATTTTTTCGGCCTGTGTCTTGGCTGTGATTTTCCCGCTGCCGTTGCAATTCTCGCAGTCGATATAACCGCTGCCGTTGCAATTCTCGCAGTCGATTTCCCCGCTGCCGTTGCAATGCTTGCACTTGTATTCGTGATCGTATGCGTCCGTGATGTAGCCATCTCCGTCGCAATTGGGACACTCGTCTTTGCCGTCATGGCAACAAGGACATTTGTAATCGCCCTCACCATGACAGATATTGCAGGTAATATCTGTCAGTGGATCGCCGTCGTCGTCGGTCAGGTTGCCATCATGTAGTGCGTACCACTCGTTGAATGTCAGGATAGTATCTAACATTGTTCGGCCTCCCAACATACAACGATTTTTGCGCCGGTTGGCACGGGTACCAATTCGCGGTGCCAAAACCAGTCCGGCGTATCTGCAAACGACCAGAGCAAGATGTCTGTCAGCTTCAGGGATTGCTGCTTTGCACGTGTTGACAGTGTTGTGTCTACGTTGTCCCAGCCGGCAAAATCGACCACGGTCAAGTGTGTGTTTTTACGCAGCATCTCGCACCTCCGGCAGTATCGCAACCCAGCCGACCATATCGCCCGCCCATACTGGTCGATATGTCCAATGCCGGATGGCTCGCAGCAGTCGCCGCATACTCGATGGCGTGGGCCAGAACTCGGAACAGATGGTTATACTATCGTCCCGATAGAATGATACATGGGGCCTGCTTTTGGGGTGACAGTGCGCGTAAATGCGCTTGATGGGGGGTTTGCGTGATTGGGTACCCGCAGGATTTTGGTTAGATAATCCCGTGGATTTATCACAATCACACAATAGTGGGGATTTTGACGCCTTAGCGTCAGATTTAAAGGTTGTCATTTGGTCGGTGCTCCTTTATACTGTTGATCGTAAAATTTGCTTACAATTTCATCGGTGATAATAAACGATTCATAAACGCCAATATCACCATTGATGTCAGTTGTATGGACGGCTTTCTGCATATCATTGTCGCGCATCCAATCTAGCAACTCATCAGACACACCATAATCCTCAATCTCTTTTACTTCCTCGGGCGATAGATACAAAAACAGATCCGCGTCCTCGTCGTTCCACCAAAAGCAAATTTCTAATTCGTTTTGATCTAAACCGCCCCACAACGGACGGTGAAGACGTTCAGGAATATTTGCTATTGGCTTTGGTTCCCACTCACTCATAGTTGCCTCTTTAGAACTTTACCGGCGTTCATAATCCACCGCCGAAGCCACAGCCACCAGTACCAGCACGCCGGGCCAAAAGAACGGGCAATCATACAGCCCGGCCACCAGCGCCCCGGCAATAATTGTTTTCTGCCAGAGTTCAAACGATTGCCATCGATACACCAGCCACCCGGCAACCACCGCCGCGCCAATCAAACCCACCGCGCCATATTCAACCGCTATCTGCATTATGACATTGTGCTGGTGCATTTGGTAATACGGTTTCACCGGGTAGCTGGTAAACCAGCCGGATTGGGCCAATTCAATCTGACGCTCTGCCAATTCAACCAGCGCCCGCGCCGAATCATATTTCAGGAATCCCCCCGGCCCCATGCCAAACCACGGCGATTGACTGAACAGTTGCAGCCCCTCTGCCCAAAACTCAAACCTGATCAGGAATGAACCGGGCCGAATTGCCACCAGCAACGGCACAGCAGCCAATAAGGAAATCCACCAAACAGCGGGGATGCCATACCCCAACATCACAGCCACAGCCATACCCATAATTGAGGCCCGACTCATAAGCCACACCAGCAGCGCCCCATAGATTGCCACCAGCAACCAGCGCCGCTGCGCCACCACAAACGCACCAAAGACCACACACACCGCGCCCAATACATTACGATGATAACCAATCAGGAATAACACGGCGCACACCACCGGCCAGATTCTAGCAGCCCAAAAGAACGCGCTTTCGATGGTTGCCGGTTTGAGCCGTTGCGCCGTGATCATTGCGCCGATGACTACCCAACCAACTACCAGCTTGACAACCGCATACTCAATTACTTGAGTATTGGCAACGGCGCTGATTGCCACCGCCCCAAACATCACCCAGGCAATCAAGGTTGTCTGAGACAACCACAAATCAATAGGCGCGGTGACTAGCATCACAACCCCGGCGATTACAAACAGCGGAAAGACCGGCAACCACCAGAATGATTCACCGCCGAATGTAGCCACCAGCAACAGCGCAACCGCTGTGATGATCACGGGCCGGTTTACCGGCACCGCCGGGGGTACATCGGCGCGGCCTTCACGCCACGCGGCCTGTAAACGAGTTATCGCAGTCATAGCGTCCCCAATACGTGAACGGTTACGGGTATCCAGAAAAATATTGAACACGCGGCCCCGGCCATCATTACCAGCGCCGACGACGGCGCATTCAGTACCCCATTCAGCGGATACAGATTTACCAGCGCCGAACCGCGCCAGCTTTTAGGGAAACAATCCAGTGTCAGGTGCCAGGCGTAGGCGGGCAGAAAGCCGACAGCAGCCCAGTACCACCAACTACTAACCCCGGCAAGCACAACCAGCAGAATTGGAATCAGCGGGCTATGTGTCCAAACTGACCGGTGTTTCAGCGGCAACGGTGGGGCCAGATCGATGTCTGGAAACGTTAGCCCAACGATGAACCCGGCTACCATTACGATCACCGGCAAAACCTGGGTAAAACTACGGGTAATCATATCCATTAGTATTCGTCCTTGTAGTATTGCGCGGCGCGTGCGCGTTTGGCTATTTTCCACGGCCAGCCGGGGAAACCGCGCCCGGCCCAAAAGCCAAAGCCAACCAGCAGCGCTGGTGAAAGACAACATAAACCGGTTAGAAAACTATTCAATCCTGTACCATCCATTTTTGTTAAGCCTCCTGTATGATTAACTCACCCTCTAAAGTTTGTGGATTTTCGGCACCCTCAGAGGGCACCGTTTCAGCCGAATTCTCAATTCGTGAAGCGTGAAGCGTGAGAATGCTATCCCATTTCGCATCAAATTCGCGTTCAAAATCTATCACCCGAACCAGTGTTCGTGGTCGTTTTGACCCGGTAACAGCCGGGGCCAAATAGTACAATTCGTCATCAATCTCAATTTCCGGCTCTAACGCCGGGGGAGTGCCCCGTACCTCATAATCCTTGAGTATTGATATAACTTCTTTTTGGGTTACACCATCGGTCTTGAATCGTTTGTACAGGTCTCTGTAACTGCAATCGCCGCTCAATTCTTCAAGTGCATATTTGAAAATCACATCGGGCGCAACGGTGCGGGTTGGGGCGGTGGCGTGATCTCCCTTTTTAGCTGCGGTCACAGTCTCTCGAATGGTCATATCTGAGATAAACGGCGTTTGAATCTCTGCCATCATTCCACCGACTCTGAGCAAGGCCCGGCCCGGTATTTCGGGCAATCGCGCCGCGTCGTATTTACCATCAAGCATTGTGCCGGATGCAATACCGGTAGCACATCTAAAGGCAATCCGGCCCGGTATGTTGTTCTGAATCAGTTGAGTGATCACATCGGTTTTGGGCGTTTGCGTTGCCAGAATCAGGTGAATACCAACAGCCCGGCCCAATTGGGCAATGCGTACCAATGTCGGCTCCAGTTTCCGTTTGAGGCTTGGCTGTAACATCACGTCTGCCAATTCATCGATGATCACAATCCAGCGTGATAATTTCTTTTTGGGATAGCGTTTATTCCAGGTACCAATCTTTTTGGCCTTGCCCTCAAGTAGCATTGTACGGCGCTCAATTTCTGCCAGCACGTATTCTGATACTTTTATGAGCGTTTGCCCATCAATGATGATTTTTTCGCCCAGCGGGGCTTCTGTAGGCTCTGCGTTAAAATCTGCGCTTACAGTTCGGCGTATGCCCTTCTTTTTGCCGTCATCATCGGTCTTGGCAAGGTAATGCACATCACCGCCCAAATGGGGAATGTTGCGATAGAAGGCAAATTCTACCCGCTTGAAGTCTGCCATAATCAAGCGCAATGTTTCCGGGGTGTTGCGCCGAATCAAGGTGGTCAAAAGGACATTCATCATATTTGATTTACCACCGCCCGTTTGACCGCCAATGAGCAGGTGAATCATTTCATCCAGATCGAGAATGTATTGGCGACGGTTTACGCCTTGCCCCAACGGGAAGGCCAGCGGATCAGCCGATTTGGGCATTTCTCGCAATGTTTCCTGATAGGTGACATTTCGGGGCACCTGACCGCGCCCGGCGCGGCGCTCGACACATATCCATAAACCATCTTCCGGGTTATAATGAATCCACGCCTTTGATCCAAAATTACTACTTAAGGTGTCTTTTACGGCCTCATCCATAAAATGAGCAATGTGAACCTTTTCAGGCAGTGGGTCAGGGTACGATGTCCCAATCCAGAAATAGTAGGTATCCTCTGTAACTTCCCAATCCAGAACGGTGCAGTATTCAACCCGCTCATAGAATCCACCGTCTTTTTTATCCTGAATTGAGCGTTTGTAACTGAGACCAATCCGGTGCAGGTACAGCGGTAACATATCACACATATGTTCGGCTTCTTCTTCAATTTCGGCCCAGGCTGCGGCCTGTTTTTCTGCTGCTTCCGCTTTTTGTTGGGCGATTTCGGCTTGTTCAGCGTTCCACCGTTGCAGAAACGCTTCACGGCGTTTGAGCATTTCCGGCCACTCAGCATTTACCACAAACCAGCGCCATAGCCTCTGATCAGGAATCCAGAACATTATTCCCCCTGACCGTGTAGCTGTAAGGTACGCCGTTGCCGGTGCCGTGCCGTTGAATATATCCATTATCCACCAGCCAATCTACAGCCAGACGAATAGTGGCCCGGTGACGATAACCTGTCTGCAACATTATCTGATTGTGTGACAAGCGTTTGCCCGGCGCGGTGTTGATTACATCAAAAACAGCATAGCGGGCACCTGACAAATTGCATTTTGCATTCATTGCAAAGCCTCGTATCTGATTTCAATCTGTTTGCCGGTAATGGTTTCGGCGGTACGGGCCAGCGCTCCATTGAGTCGGTTTTCCAGTAGTTCTATTTTTGTTTGCGGCGCGGTTATGATCAGTGTTTTATCTGTCAGGGTTGTGGCGTTGGTTCCGGCAAACGCATTGCTGTAAACACCGTTGGCATCTCTGATCTGTTTCCAGAGGGTTTGGGCCGGTGTGGGTTTGACTCTATCCGGCAAATTTTCCGGCGCGGGCGCGGGTGTTTCTTCTACCGGCTCTGGTGGCAATTCTCCGGCTTGCATTTTTCGCACCAGCAACCCCGGCCCCCATTCATCAGGAATGTTGTCTACATCCGTGGCCCAACGGTGTACCAGCGCCGGTGGTATCTTTTTGATTCCCTGTAAGTCAAGACCCAGAATAGCTGCTGATTCACGTAATAATTCATTTTCTTTATCATCAACATCATCATGTACATGATCTTCATGATCTGTGTTACGCTGTGGGTTACGGCTCGTAACAGTGGCGTAACATTCAGTACTTTCAGGTATATCTTTTTGGCGATTTCGATAACTTTTCATCCGTTCTGTTGCTGGAATCCGTTTTTGACTCTCTGAATAGCCAACCATATGCCAAGTTGTAACGGTTTCGTTACGTTCAGTAACGGTTTCGTTACGTTGCGTAACGTGTCCGTTTCGCTCTAATTTGCTCAAAATCTCGTTACATTCCGTAACAGAAAGATGTAACCGCCATGCTATTGCCTTTACCGGCGGTAAATCACCGCCCTGATTGTGTTCACCAGCCAGCAGCATAAGTTCTATTCGCTTTCGCCACAGCGGATCAGGCAAGAATCCAATTTCAGGATCATCAAGCGTTTTATAGTGTAGTTTCATCCAAAATGTTGATTGAACCATCGTTTAAAGCCTCTGCGCGTTTTTCGTGATATTCTGCCAATTTCAGATATTGCGCTTTCACTTCTGGTTTGTTGATTATGAGCGCAAACCGCCTGAATGTTTGCGCCCTTGCTATGTGTTCATCACGCGTGTAGCGTTTCTTCGTGTTTTTTCGATTCGGTTTCGCTGTCATCCCAACCAATCCCCCACCAGATGTATTTGTGTGGTTCAGTTTCCGGGCAAAATGGGCATTGCGCCCGATCATCGCCCCGCGTTTGGGCCATCATTCCGTCTAGATAGGCGTTATCATCCATTATTGGGTTAGTCATAGTCTGTTCCAGTCTAATCCCCGGTGTACCGCCCCGGCCTTGATTGTCGTTTGAATCCATTGATGTAACTGCTGGTACAAGGTTTCTTCGGCTTCCGGCAAATTACCGTCACGGTCTGCGCGTTGGGCTGCAAGGTTGGTGTAAATGTTGAGGATGTTACTGGCCCAATCGTTGCCGAATTTCAGCGCGTGTTCTAACAAGAGTTCTTCGATATTCATTAGTTACGCTCCCAGATTATCCAATGTGTCTGCTATATCGTCAGGTTCTGTTGTGGCCGGTTGCGGGTTGTCTGAGACAACTATTCCGGCCCGTTTCAAGTCCATTACAGCGTGATAAACGTCTGCCAGGGTGATTGCGCCCTGATTGCGGTATGCCCGTAATGCCTCACGTACTACAGCGGATCGGTTATCACATTGGTTCAACCAGTCCAGAATGTCACGATCTGCTATGGTGTCTATCGATACGGGAATTACCGTTCTCATTTTGCTACCCGCTGCGCCAGTTTCCAGTATCCGGTAACGTTGGCGAATACGGGGTTATCTATCAGGCGGGCGTGTTTGAAATGCGCCTTGATTGCGGCTCCAAACAGGTGAGCGCCACCACCGGCCACCAGTACGGCATCTAGCCCGGCCCCGCCATTCCAAAGCTGCGTTGCCTGGGCAATGATTTGGCGAGCCATTGGTTGCAGGGTGTCTTCAACCACACTGGTTAGGTCTACGGTTTCGCCGTAGTATTTCATTTTGCGGGTGATGATAGCGTTTATGATTTGATGATCTCTCAGATCACGGTCAGGATAATTTTCAGAGAGGTAATCACGGATTGCCCGGACAATATCCCACGCGCCCAGATTTACCGAGATTGTTTCTTTCTTTGTCTCTTTGAGCCGGTTAACTGATAACAGATTGGTTGTTTTACCGCCAATGTCTATGACACCTACCGAGCCGGTGAGATCGTTGTCTACTACGGCCCCGGCGTTGTTGAGGGCCACACTCAGCAGCGCTCCAAACGGTTGGGGAATAACCCGGCAATCAACTACCTTGAATCGTTGCGCGTTGCGCCCTTCGCGGTTGGCGGTGTGTTCGCCCAGAAACCGTTCTTTTAACAGGGGGGTGTCTTCTGCGTAGAATGCAACGGGTAGGCCGGTGACAATGCGTAATTCCGGGCCGGTTGCGGTGGTCAGTTCCGTGAAGGCTGCTAACATCAGCCGATAATATTCGTCAGAGAGAATCCACTTTCTATCCTCAAGGCGGGCTGCGAACCGGCTTTGTTCTACCGCGCCTTGTCCAACCATCCACGCGCCGGTGGGCGTGTTTAGTATGATGTCTTTGTTGCCGTTATCCAGCGAAAAGCGCGATTTGTCCGGGGTGCCTGATACGCTGGGAAATGTGGCCCGGCGGTTGCCTGTTTTCGCTTTTACATCGCTGTACCCTATGTCTATACCTGCGTTCATTGTTATTCTCCAAGTCTGTATTAATAATTAATAAATAATATTTAATACTGGTTTTTGCCGTGCTGCGTGCTGCTGCGTGCTGACGTACCTCTGTTTTTACGTGCTGCGGGTTGGTAGGGTAGGGGGGAGGGTGTTACTCTCCCTTTGCCACTTGCTCTAACCACGCCTCGCCTTTTTCCAGTAGCACTACCCCGGCCCGGTGAAACATTGGATTTTTCCATTTGGCCCAGCCACGAGAAATAAATTGATCTCGCATTTCGTACCATTCAGTCTGCCCAATTCCGGCCCGTTTTGCTGACCGTTCAGAGAAGCCCGCGCCAAACTGTGTTACCTTGCGGGCGAACTTTCCAACGGCGTGGGGATTCTCTACGTCAAATTCAATCATTTGAATCTGGCTACCCGTTTTCATTTCGCCAGTGAATGTATGTTTTTGGGTTGGTTGGGATTGTTGTTGCTGCGCTTGTGTGGTATCGGTGGGGCGTTGCAGGTCTTTGGCGTCTTTCATTTCTCGCCACATCCACCAGGCGAAAATTGCAAGCCCGGCGGGGAAGGCCAGCGCCCAATGTAGCGGCGTGACAAACGACAGGGTTAAACAGATCATTACCGTAACCATTCCGAAAATGGCTGATACCATTAACCGCGCTTTTACATCGTCTGTACCTATGCGGGCGTGAGCCGTGGGCCTGTAGTTAATTTGGGCCGGTTGCGTTCCGGCGATTTGGGCCATTTTCTCGTTAAAGGATTGTTTCATTTTGTCACCTGTTGATTACAATATGATTCCCGTCACCCTCAATGTTTAGCGCCACATCTCCGGATGATCGAAATTTGACGAATAAAAATACAATAGCCACAGCCACCGCACCGACAATTGCCAGCCCGCCGTTATCGGTGATCATTAGCAGGCCAAACGCGGCCAGCCCAATTAGTGCCCCGCAGCCGTAGCGGGGGAAAATTAAGCTGAGTACAATCAATGAGCCAAATGTCAGAAATATACAAAAAATAATTGTTGAGGGTTGAAGGCTTTCAATCCCCATAGTCTGATCCTTTCTGGTATAATGGGTTTGCCGGGGAGTTCTGATCGCCCCGGCTGCCCACCGCCCCACGGTGGGTTTTTTATTGGGCCGTCAGTTGTCTGAGCCGATTTACCGGCATTTTAGAAGCCCAACAAACCAATTCCGGGTTTTCATCAATAAATTGTTTGGCGGTGAAATAGTCTCTGTAGCTACTACTGTTTAACAGATCATCAAGTGCAACCCGGCAGATAGCCCGTAATAGTTCTTTAATGGGGTCATCTACCCGTTTTGCGTATCTGGCTTGTTTGCTCATATAGTGGTCTCCTTTGTTCTGAATCAGTTGTTGTAACCAGAAAACTGAGACCATAATAACATAGATGCGAACACCTGTCAATACTATTGGGCCAATGTCGGGCATAAAAAAAGCGCCAAAAGGCGCTACGCTATCTAACCAATTATTTATATGTCAGGCTGCTTGCTTGCGTTTTTTGAGCCTGTATTTTGCCAGTTTGGGGTGTTTTAACTGATAGGGTAATCCGGCTTCATCAAGTAATGGTGCCCGGAAGCCAATCTTGTTAGTTTTGCGCTCGTGGTAAATCTCTGCACAGTAAGCAACATCAGCCTCATTCAATTCCATTCGATAGCCGGGCGTTATGACAGTAATATAGTCTTGTTTAACCCACTTCTGAATGGTTCGATTTCCAACGTCGTATTTTTCAGCCGCTTCTGTAACTGTTATAGGTTGCCCAATCAATGATTTGTCAATCAGATCGTCTTTTGTTGGTGTGGTTTCCACAATCGTCTCTCCGTCAGGTGTCTCTATAGTTATTTTAGCACCCGGCGGAACGTTATTCAACAACTTTTTTAGATCACTTGGGCAGTTGACCACATACAGCCCGCCGTCTGAAAAAACAGTCTGCGCGTGCTTTACGCGGTAAGGGGCGTATTGGGTTTGCAGGGCGGTTATGGTTTGCGCGTCTGCCGGGGTGTTGAGGGCGCTTAGAGTCAGGCCCAATACCCAACGCCGGGCGGGCGTTTGGCAAATTACATTATCAAGGGGGATTTCTGCGCTGTCTATGGATAGCGCTTTTTTGGTTTGTGGGGTTAGATCGTTGGCTATGCTGTGGGTTTGGGGCATTAGATAATGTGGGTTGTTGGGCCAGTAGTATTGGTAAGGCAGATAACTGCCTAAACTGGTATGATAAACGGCGTCACCGGGTTGGATGGTGTCATTTCCGGCCAGCCAATCAACGCGGCCCATATGGTTGGTAAAAATGCCACCCAACAGCACCGAGGCCATT
>Ga0180430_10003528_pt1 | contig 13448 bp, 11 predicted proteins | sample SS_ome_9_FD_132999 | JGI IMG/M metagenome (GOLD analysis project Ga0180430, IMG submission 132999) | Hypersaline lake sediment archaeal communities from the Salton Sea, California, USA - SS_1_S_2 metaG | ecosystem: Environmental > Aquatic > Non-marine Saline and Alkaline > Hypersaline >... | reverse complement strand
GGCTGGGTGACGGCGTTGATCTCGTCCACGCCCCAGGTGATGCCGACGACCGTGCGCGTCGGCCGCTTGCCGGGGCCCGCGTCGGCGAGCGCGAGATAGGCATCGACGACCAGTTGCGGGTCGGGGGCGGCCTCGCTTGCCAGCATGTCGGCGAAGCCCGCGATCATGGTGTCGGGCACGTCGCCGAGGTCGCCATAGGACGACAGGACATCCGCGCGGGCGGGCGGCTTGCCGGCGGCGAGCAGATTCGAGGGGAACGGTCCGGGCTCGACCAGCGCAACGTCGATGCCGAAGGGGGCCACCTCGTATCGCAGGCTCTGGCTGTAGGCTTCCAGCGCGTGTTTCGTGGCGCAATAGGTGCCGAAGAAGGGCACCGAGACACGGCCTGCGATGGAGCTGGTATTGACGATCAGGCCGCTGCCTGCCGCGCGCATCGACGGCAGCACCGCCTGCATCGCGCGGATGGCCCCGAAGTAGTTGGTGTCCATCTGTTCCGCGGCCTGCGCGACGCTGTAGGCCTCGGTCATGCCGATATACATGATGCCCGCGTTGTTGATCAGGATGTCGACGGGGCCTTCGGCGAGGATGCCGGCGAAGCCCTCGGCCACCGAGGCGTCGCTGGTGACATCCATCCCGGCGATGGCGATGCGTGGGGAGTGGGCCTCCAGGTCCGCCTTCTTGGCCGCGTTGCGGCCCCCGGCATCGCGCATCGTGCCCCAGACGCGGTCGCCGCGGTCGGCGAAGGCGCGCACCGCCGCCGCGCCGAAGCCGCTGCTGGCCCCGGTGATGACGACCGTTCTTCCGGTCTGCGGCATGACTCGTCCTCCTGCTTGCGCGTCGTGTTACCAACTGGTACGAATATCTGTGAGGCCTCGTCAAGAAATAAAATACCAATAGGTATAAAAATGACCGACACCGATCCCAGACCCGCGCGCGGCCGGCCGAAGACGATGAACGCCGACACGGTGCTCGACGTCGCCATGACCGCCTATTGGCAGGGCGATCCCGCCGACGTGTCGGTCAACGCGATCTGCCAGTTGGCCGGCGTGTCGAAACCCTCGCTCTACCGCGAGTTTGGCAGCGAGGACGGGCTGACGCGTGCCGCGCTCGACAGCTATGCCGACCGGGTGCTGTCGGATGTCTTCGTGATCCTGCAAGCCGGAACCGGGTTGCGGGACACGCTGGATGCCCTGGTCGACTTCGCCAGCGCCGACCCGCGGATGGACACGGGCTGCCTGTTTTACAAGATGCGCGCCGGCAAGCACCGACTGGGCCCGGAAACGCGGGCGCGGGTGGAAGAGATCGACGCGGCCGCGCGGGCGGCCTACGCGGCCTTCCTGCAAGCGGCCCGCGATGCCGGGGACTGGACGGGCGGGCTGTCGGTGGAGGCCGGCGCGACCTACCTGGGCGAGCAGATCGCGCTGGCCATCACCCAGCGCGCCTCGGGCGAAGACCCCGCGCGCATCCGCCAGATGCTGACCCTCGCGCTGTCGGTGTTCACCCGCCCATGACCGCGTCGTCGCGCGCGCTCATGCCCGATTACCTGCGGCTGATCGCGCTGTTCGGTATCGTCGTGGTCAACGTCCAGTACATCGCCTTCTCGGCGCTGACCGGGTTCGCCGATCCGGTCGGCGAGACGGCCCGCGATGCGTTCACCCTGTGGCTGGTCAACGGGCTTGCGCTGCTCAAGACCTACGGGCTCTTTTCCTTCATGTTCGGTGTCGGGCTGGGGTTCCTGATGCGTTCGGCGGCGCGGCGCGGCCTGCCCTTCGGCCGGGTCTACCGCAACCGGATGATCGGGCTTTTCGTCCTCGGCCTCGCCCATGGCTGCCTGTTCTTTCCCGGCGACATCCTCGCGATCTACGCGGTGACGGGATCGATCCTCTACCTGTTCCGGGACTGGCCGGTGCGGCGCCTCGTGCGGGTCGGATCGGCGCTGCTTGTTCTTCAGGCCCTCATCGCGCCGCCGCTCCTTCTCGCTGCGCCGGAGACCCCGCCCGACATCCTCGCGCTGGAGCGCGCGATCCTGACCGAAGGCGGGTTCCTTGACGCCGTCCTGTTCCGCAGCATCGGTTTCGCCGTCATCCTGCCGTCCTTCCTCGTGATCCAGGGCACCGCGGCGCTGGGCTGGTTCTGCCTCGGGCTGGCGGCGGTGACATCCGGCATGATCGACGACGCCGGGCATCCGCTCTGGCGGCGCGCGCGGCGCTGGTGCCTGGGGCCGGGCGTGGCGCTGGGGCTCATCGGGGCCGCGCTGTGGCAATGGGGGCCGCCGGTGCCCGGCGTCGTGCTGACGGTCGTGGCCGCACCCGTTGCGACGCTCGGTTATCTCGGCCTGATCGCCGCGCTCTCGCGTCCGCCGGGGGCGGTCATGGCGCGGGCGCTGGCCGCGGGCGGGGCGAGCCTGAGCGTCTATCTGGGCCAGTCGATCGTGCTCTCTACGATCTTCACGGGCTACGGACTGGGCCTATGGGGCGCGGTGGACCGGCTGACGGCGACGGCAATCGCCCTTGTCGTGACGGCCGGGCTGATCGCGGCGCTGGCGGCCTGGCGCCGGCGGTTCGCCCTGGGGCCGTTCGAATGGGTGCTGCGGCGGATCACCTATGCGGGCCTGCGGCCCGAACGGGCCTGACCGGACGTCCTGACGGCAACGCGACGCCGCGCCGAACCGCGTCGGGCGCCAAGGACCCGCGCCGGCGTCAGGCCGGGGCCTGCAGCCGCGCCACCTCGACCAGCGCTGTATGGGCGCTGCAGCCCTGGCCCAGCCGCGAGGTGCCCCGGTCGCGGGTCAGGACATTGGGGTTGCCGTCGGGATCGATGTTGCCGCCCGGATCGCCGAACCACGCCCCGGTCGGCAGCGCCACCACCCCGGGCAGGATCGCGTCCGAGACCAGCGCGCGGGCCCGGCAGGCGCCGCGGGCGTTGAAGACACGCAGCAGATCGCCGGGGCCGATGCCGCGGGCCCCTGCATCGGCGGGGTTGATCACCAGCGTTTCGGGCCGCGCGCCCGGCACGTCGGCCAGCGCGCATTCGAGCTGGCTGTGCAGCTTGTCGCCGGGCTGCGGCGAGACGAGGTGCAGGGGCGCCGCCGCCGTCGCCGCGCCCAGCCATTCCGTCGGCGGCAGCCAGACCGGGTGGCCGGGGCAATCGTCATAGCCGAACCCGTCGATCACCTCCGAGAAGATCTCGATCCGGCCCGACGGGGTGGGTAGCGGGCAGGCCACGGGATCGTCGCGGAACGGGGCGAAGAACGTGCGGTTCGGCCCCTCGGCCCGGATCGGCAGGCGCAGCCAGTTGGTCGCCCTCAGCGCCTCCAGGTCGGGCACGTCGATCCCGGCCCCGGCGACCAGTTCGCGGTACTCGGCGTAGAGATGCGCGATCCAGTCCGCCGCATTGCGGCCCTCGGTGAAGGTCTCGCCCGCGCCGAGACGATGGGCGAGGCCGGAAAAGATCGCGTAGTCGTCGCGTGCCTCGCCGACCGGCGGGATCAGGCGCGGCATGTGAAACAGGTAATCGTCAAGATTGGTGCGGCCGATATCCTCGCGCTCGTAGGGCGTGGTGGCGGGAAACACGATGTCGGCGCGCTTGGCCGTCGCCGTCCACCAAGGTTCGTTGACGATGATCGTGTCCGGCCGCTGCCAGGCCTCGTGCAGCGCGTTCAGGTCCTGGTGGTGGTGATAGGGGTTGCCGCCGGCCCAGTAGACCAGCCGGATGTCGGGATAGCTCGCGCGGCGGCCGTTGAAATCGTAGGGCTGGCCGGGATGGCGCAGCATGTCGGCGATCCGGGCCACCGGGATCGTCGTCGTCACCGGGTTTTGCAGTTGCGGCAGGGTCATGCCCCGCAGCCCGATCAGTGCCTTGCCGACCCCGCCGATCGCGCCGTAGCCATAGCCAACGCCGCCGCCGGGCAGGCCGATCTGGCCCAGCATCGCGGCCAGCACCGCCGACATCCAGTAGGGCTGTTCGCCGTGTTCGGCCCGTTGCAGCGACCAGGCCACGGTGATCAGCGTGCGCGTCGCGGCCATCCGGCGGGCAAGGTCGCGGATCGTGTCCGCCGGCACGCCGCAGATCAGCGCGGCCCAGTCGGGGCTTTTCGGCATGCCGTCGGCCGCGCCCGTCAGGTAGGGGCGGAACCGGTCGTAGCCGGTGGTGCAGCGGTCGAGGAACTCGCGGTCGGCCAGCCCCTCGGTCTCCAGCACATGCGCCAGCGCCAGCATCAGCGCGGTGTCCGATCCGGGGCGCAGCGGCAGCCAGTCGCAGCCCTCCGGCGCGTCGGTGCGCTGCGGGCCGATGTTGATCCGGCGCATGCCCTTCGCGGCGAACCGGCCGAACCAGCCCGCCGTGTCATGTTCGGTGATCCCGCCCATGCTGACCTGCGCGTTCTTCGGGTTGATCCCGCCGAACATCACCAGCGTCTCGGTATGGTCGTGGATCGTCTGCCAGCCGTCCTGGTGTTCGTAAAGCAGGGTCAGGAAGTTCACGCCGAAGACATGCGGCATGATCGCTTGCGCGCAGCCGGTGGAATAGCTGCCGAACGAGGCGACGTAGCCGCCGATGCTGTTGAGGAACCGGTGCACCTGGCTTTGCGCATGGTGGAACCGCCCGGCTGAGCCCCAGCCGTAGGAACCGCCGAAGATCGCCGCGTTGCCATGTTCCCGGCGCACCCGCCCGATCTCTTCCGCCGCGATGTCCAGCGCCTCGTCCCAGGGCAGGTCCACGAATTCCTCGCTGCCGCGCCCGTCGCGCCGCCGCGCCTCCAGCCAGCCGCGCCGGATCGCGGGCCGGGCGACTCGGCTGCGGTGATGCACGGCGGCGGGCAGGATGTCGGGGATCCGCGGCGGCGCGGGATCGGCGGCGAACGGCCGCGTGGCCACGATCCTGTCGCCCGCGACATCGACCTCGAACGCGCCCCAGTGGCTGGATGTCACCCGTGTGCGTCTCTCGTCCGCATCACCCATGTCCTCGCCCCCGTTTTCGGCCCCGTTCGGCCGCATCCGGCCCGGGCGGCAGCCTAGCGCATCGGGCTCGGCTTTGGAAATCGCCGCGGCCCGACCGGCGGCCTCGGCCGCGCGGAAGGCCGCCGGCCACGAATCGCGGTCCGGTGGTGCGGGGCCGGCGCGACTGCCCCCGGGGCTGTGCCGTTTCCGTAGGAACGACGGATCCGGCCGGGCTGCCGTATCGTTTCCAGGCCATCGCCCCAAGGTTGTTTTTTCTGGCCAGTCCTCGGCGTTTTCGCGTCCAGATTGCGGCGGTGGGGGTGCGATCCGAAGGTCGACCGCGGGAACCGGGCTTACCCGGTGGCGGCGGTGGCCCCGGCGGTCGCCTTTTTCCCCGCCCGTGCGAGTTCAAGCCGAAGCGGACGAGTTTCCATTGCGCAGAGAATCCACTGGAGGAAAAAATGATTGAACGAGGGACCAAGACGGCGATCACCGCCGCAAGCCTGATCGCGCTGCTGGCCGGCGGCGCGCAGGCGGCGACGATCACCGGATGGGATCAGGCGAATGTCGATGTCGCGCCGACGCCGGCCGACGGCGAAACCGGTGCCAGTGTCGTCTATGACGGCGATCCCGCCGCCGCCGGTTCGACGAGTTCGGGCCAGATCGTCTTCACCCCGCCCGAGGCCGTGAGCCCCGGCATCTCGGTCGTCGCGGAAACCTACGACGACACCGGGGCGGGTTCGACCCTGACCTTCGACGGCTGCCTGATGACCTCGAACCCGACGGCCACCTGCACCAGCGGGTTCCAGAGCGGCAAGCGCATCAAGCAGCAGATCACCGGTCTCGACCCCGTCGACCTCGTGTTCACGCTCGACAACACCGATCCGTCGGAGGGTTTTTCCAGGTCTTCGGGCGGCTGATCAACGTGACGGGCGCGGCGCTCAACGGCTTCACCGTGGAACTCGGAACCGGCATCGGCAGCGGCTTCGAGGCCTTCGGCGCGGCGGACGCGCCGGTCAGCTTCTCCTTCGATTTCACCGCCCAGCCGAACAGCAGTGGATTGTCCTCGACGACGCAGTTCCCCTTCGGCCTGTTCGGCGATGCCGATGACAGCCCGAACTTCCTGCTCGACGGCTTCTTCGCCGCCGACCGGACCGGCTTCACGCTGGACCAGACGGCCACGACGCTCACCTCGAGCGGCTATTACGGCGACTATTTCTCGATCTTCGGGGACTGGAACAGCCAGGACGACGTGCCGCAGGGGCTGTTTTGGGATTTCGATGACGATGCGGAGACCGACAACCTCCTGATGGCCTGGCAGATCGGCGAGGATCTGTGGGAGTTGCGCCGCGACGTCGGCGAAACCTGCGACGGCGCTGCTTGCACTTTCGGCGTGATGCTGGACAGCTTCGTCACCGGCACCTACGACGAGATCGTCGCGTTCCTCGACCGGGGCGGCGCCGCCGATCCCTGGGTCGACATCTTCGGGGCCGACGCGATCGAGGATCTGGCCAACCTCAACCTCAACTACGCGCTGCGGGTCGGCGATGTCGGCGAGCTGGAGGCGTTCACGATCCGCACCAGCGCGATGACGATGCCCTCGGTGGCGCCGGTGCCGTTGCCGGCCGCCGCGCCGATGCTGCTTGCCGCGCTTGGCGGGATGGCCGCGCTGCGCCGCCGGCGCCGCGCCGCGGTCTGATCGGGCCGCTGAAGCCGCGCGACCCGCCCGGTGACCCGGGCGGGCCGTTCCGCAAGGCCGAGGCGGCGCGCGCCCGGCCCGGCCCTTGCACAAGCCGCGCCAAAGCCTAGCCTTCGGGCAGGGGAGGCGCGCGATGGTCAACACGCAACAGATTCCGGCCGGGCAGGCCTACAGGGTGCTGCTGTCCGCCTGGCAGGCGCAGGCGGCGGGCGCGATGACGGCCAGCTTCATGCTTCACGGCCGGCCCGGGGTGGGCAAGACCGAGATCGTGCTCGCGCTGGCCGCCGAAACCGGGGCCGAACTGGTGGACCTGCGGCTGACCACGATTGAACCGCAGGATCTGCGCGGCCTGCCCTATTTCGACCACGCCGGAAAGCGCACCGTCTGGTACCGGCCCGAAGACCTGCCCGACGATCCGGCGCGCCCGGCGATCCTGTTCCTCGACGAGTTGACGGCCGCCGCGCCGGCGCTGCAGCCCACCGTCTACGGGCTGTTGCAGGAACGCCGGGTCGGCCGCCACCGCCTGCCCGAAACCACCTTCGTCGTGGCCGCCGGCAACGGGCCCGAGGACGGCGCGGTGGCCTACGAGATGGGCACGGCGCTGTCGGACCGGCTGGTGCATCTGCATGTCGTGGCCGAGGCCGGCGACTGGCTGGACAGCTACGCCGCGCCGCGCGGCCTGCATCCCGCCGTTCTCGCCTTCATCCGCACCCGGCCGGACCTGCTGGAAACCACCGGCGCCGCGCTGGGCCGGGGCGAGGTGATCGCCTGCACGCCGCGCAGCTGGGCGCGGGTGTCGCAGATCATGGCGGCCTTTCCCGACCGGCGCACCCGCGAGACGCTGATCGCCGGCACGGTGGGCGCGGCGGCGGCGGCCGAGTTCCTGCTGGTGGCCGAGGACGTGGCCGCGACCGTGCAGGTCGACGAGATGCTCGCCGCGCGGCCCGGCGACCGGGCGGCGCTTTGCCCCGCCTCGATGCACGGGCTGACCGCGCTGGTCTATGCGCTGGTGGCCCGCGCCGATGCCGGCAACCTGCCCGCGGTGATCGAGATCATGGCCGCGCTGCGCCACCTTGGCCGCGACCGCGGCGCGCCGTTCACCGGCCTGCCCTTGGCCGAGCTTGTCACCCACGGCTTCGAGCTTTTGATCCGCAAGGCGCTGGACCGGGGCTGGCAGGAGGCGTTCCTCGCCTCGCCCGCCTATGCCGATTACGCCGCCGAACGCCGCGCGGCGGGGCTGGAGTGACCCATTCGGCCCGCGCCACCGCGGCGCTCCGGGCGCTGCGCGAGGCCGATCCGGCGCTGGCCGCGCTGTCGCTGTGGTGCGGCCACCGCGACCATGACGGGCCGACCGAGACGGCGGGCACGGTGATCCGCTACGGTCCCGGCTTCGCCACGCTGCCCTTGCACGAACAGGTCGGGCTGGCCGGCCATCACGTGCTGCATGTCGCGCTCCGGCATTCGGCGCGGATGTCGGACATGCAGGCGCGGCTGGGCGCGGGCCTCGCCCCCGATCTTTGGAACATCGCGGCCGACGCGATCGTCAACGAGGTCATGGTGCAGGCCGGTCATGCGCTGCCGCGCCCCGCGCTTACCCTCACCGGGCTTCTGGCCGCAGTCGGCCCGCCGCCGCAGCCGGCGGAGGCGCTGGCGGACTGGGATGTGGAGCGGCTTTATCACCGGCTGGCCGGCGCAACGGGCGCGGACGGCGCGGGGGACAGGGCCCGCGCCCATGCCGCCGTGCAGGGTCACGGCCCGGACCTGCGGCCCGCGCCGGCCGACGCGGTCGCGAAGGCCGGTGACGGGCCCGACAGTGCCGCCGCCTGGCGCGCGCATGTGGCGCGGGCGATGGCCGCCGGTGCGGCGGCGGGGTTCGGCATCGGCAAGCTGGGCGCGCGGCTGGCCGACCTGCCGCAGCCGCGTCTGCCATGGGAGGCGGTGCTGCGCCGTCTCGTGCAGCGCGCGACGCTGCCGCTGCCGCGCCAGACGATGCGCCGCCCCGGCCGCGCCTGGCTGGCGCTGGAGGCCGAGGCGCGCCGCCGCGGCGGGCCGGTGCCGGTGTTCCAGCCCGGCACCCAGCGCCGGACTGACGCGCCGCGCATCGTGCTGGGGCTGGACTGTTCGACCAGCATCGACAGGCCGCGCCGCGCGCGGTTCCTGGCCGAGCTTGCGGGGCTCGCGCGCCGCAGCCGCGCCGAATTGCACCTGCTGGCCTTCGACACGGCGGTTCAGGCCCGTCTCCGGCTCGACCCGGCGGGCTGGGCGCGGCAGCTGGCCGCGCTGGACCTGCCCGAGGGCGGCGGCACAGATTTTCGGCCGCTGCTGGCCGATGCCGGGCGCATGGTGCCGTCGGCCCTTGTCGTGCTGACCGATCTGGACGGCCCGGCGGGCGCGGCGCCGCGGTTCCCGGTGATCTGGGCGGTGCCCGATGCGCCGCGCCCGCCCTCAGCGCCCTTCGGCCATGTGCTCAGCCTTGCCCATTAGCGCGGCCAGCCTCGCATGGGCCGAAACCCGGCCCGCCTCGAAGGCGATATCGCGCAGATGGGTGCCGTCGGCCACGTTCAGGCGCAAAAGCCGCGCCTCGGTCAGCGGCGGCTGGAACAGCGTGTCGGCGATCAGCGCGCGTTCCTCGGGCACCAGGTCGAGGATTGCCGGCCCGGCCTCGGACTGCACGGACACATAGGTCAGCGGCGGAACCCGCCACATGTCGGACTGTTCGATGACAAGGTGCAGCGCGCCCTCGGCGATGCCCCGCCCGGCGGCGATCCGCGTCAGGATTTGCACCGCCCGCGTGCGCAGAAGGTCGAGCCCGCGGTCGATCTCCGCCCGCTCCATCAGTGCCGCGCGCCGCTCCCTCGGCACCCGGAGCACCCGGATCTCGACGAGGTAGAGCACGATCAGCATCGGCAGCGGCGCCTGGGCGATGCCGATCGCGTAGTCGGGCCAGACCACCGCGGCGACGGCGAAGGGCGCAAGGGCCAGAAGATAGCGCCAGATCTCGACCTCCAGCACCACGCGCAGCCACAGGCCCGCGCCCGCGCGCGCGGGCCACAGCGTCACCCGGCCAAGGAACCGCCGCGGCAGGCTGCGCATCTGCAACGCCGAGGGGTTGAGCACGGTATCGCGGGTGACGACGAACATGGCCGAAACCTGTTGCGGGGCATGGGCAAATCAAGCCGGCATGCCGCCGCCCGCCGTCGGCCCGGTCACCCCGCCCGCTTCGCCGCGTCCGCGACCGGGGCCGGCCGTCGCATGTCGATCGCCGGGGCGAGCGCCACCGCGCCCAGCACCAGCCCGGCGGCGAGGATCTCGCGCGGGCCGATCGCCTCGCCGAAGGCCAGCCAGCCAAGCGCGATCATCACCGGCAGTTCCACCGCTCCGGTCGCCGCGGTCCGGGCCGGGCCGACATGCGGCGCGGCCAGCACGTAGATCATTTGCGGCACGACCGCGGTCACGAGGCACAGGCCCAGCAGCATTGGCCAGACCGCCGCGCCCTGCGGGATCAGTGCGGCGGGTTCCGTCGCGAGGATCAGCGGCGCCAGCCCGGCCATCGAGCCAAGCAGCCCCGTCGCCATGCGTTCGAGGGGGCGCAGATCGGGCAGAAGCGCGCTGATCACCACGATGCCCAGCCCGAAAGTCGCCGGGGCGGGCAGCGCCAACAGGATCATCCGCAGGTCGGGCCCGCCGGCCCCGCCCGCCATCAGCGCCGCCGCGGCAAGAACCGCGGCCGCGGCGGCCCAGCAGCGCACCCCCGGCCGCAGGCCCAGCAGGAGCCAGGCGAAGAGAAGCGCGAACAGCGGATAGGACATGTAGATCACCCCCGCCGCGGCGATCGTGGCGGTGCCGACGAGATGCAGGTAACCGATCCAGCCGAGCCCCATCAACAGGCCCGCGCCGAACATCACCGCTGCCTGCCGCCGCTTGCTGCGCGCCAGCGGCAGGAAGGGCACAAGCACAAGGGCCGCACCGGCGTAGCGGTAGAAGGCGATTGCGGCATCGGGCAGGCCCAGCGCCTGCAACTGTCGCGCGAAGCCCGGCACGAGGCCGAAGCAGACCGCCGTGCAGGCGATGGCCAGCGTCGCCGTGACGGCATGCGGCGAGGCGGTGGCGGGCGGTGGTCGGGTCAGCATGGCCCCGGTCTACCGCGCGCCGTGACATTCGGGAAATTCCGAGTTTACACGGGAAGCATTCAGAACTTTCATGAGAGGCATGATCCCGCGCCTGTCGACCCAGCATCTCGCGCTCATCGCCGCGCTCGCCGAAACCGGTGGTGTGGGCGCGGCGGCGCAGCGGCTTGGCCTGACCCAGCCCGCCGCCTCGCACCGCCTGCGCGAGGCGGAGCGCCGGCTTGGCGCGCCGCTGGCCCTGCGGCGCGGCGGCGGCGTGGTGCTGACCGAGGCCGGAACCCGGCTGGCGGCCTTCGCCGACCGCTACCTTCAGGAACTCGCCCGGCTCGAGCGCGACGTCGAGGCGGCGCGGGCGGGGCCGGTCGTGCGGATCGGCCAGGCGACCTACAACCGTTACCATTGGCTGCCGCCGTTTCTCGATCACGTGGCGCGCGCCGCGCCCGGCCTGACCATCGACCTTGTAGGCAGCGCGTCGCAGCATCCGCTGCGCGCGCTGGCCGAGGGCAGGGTGGACGTGTCGCTGATCTATGCCCGGCCGGCCGTTTCGCGCCGGTTTCGGTGGCGCCGGCTGGGCACCGATCCGCTGGTGGCGGTGATGGCGCCGGGCCACCGGCTGGCGGCACTGCCGCATGTCACCTCGGAAAGCCTCGGGGACGACCGCGTCTACCTCTATCCCGTCGCCGCCGATCCGGGTTTCGAATGGGAGGCGCTGCTGGGCGCGCCCACGGCGCCGTTCCGGCGGGTGACGACGATGCCGACGCCCGAGGCGGTGATCGACCTCGTCCGCGCGGGCTTCGGGGTCAGTTTCCTCAGCCGCTGGGCGGTGGAGCCGGAATGCGCCGCCGGGGCGCTGGTCGCCCGCCCGATCGGGCCGGGGGGGCTGCCGCTGGACTGGTGGGCCGTCACCCGTGCCGAGGAACCGAAGGACGGCCCGGCAGAGACCGTGGTGGACTGTTTCCTGTCGCATGCGCCGCGGCGGCGCACCGGGCTGGAGACGCTGGGGTTCGACGATCCGGCACCCTAGCCGGCCCGTCCCGGCACGGGGCCGCCGATCGGACATGGGTCAAGGCGCGGCGCGCTGGACACGGCCGGGGCCGGGCTGGCAATCCTCGACCGGATGCAGGAGGAACGCGCGCTGATCGCCGACACGCTGTTTTGGCTGCCGCTGACCGGGGTGCGGGTGCTTCGCCTCGATCATTATCCGTCTGGTCGCCGACGCGATCATCTGCCGGACCCGGACGCAAAGCCTGTTCACCGTCGGGCTGCTGTCGAACCGGCTGGTTCCGGCTGCGAATCGCTGCGGAACTCGCGCTGCCGATCGTGGCGGGCGACGCGATCCGGCGCGGGTTCGTCCGGCGCGGCACCCCGTTCGTGCGGCGCTGGCCGGCATGGCAGCGGGCCGGGCTGTCGGCCCCGCCCGCCATGGGCTAGGCTTTCGGGCGGGCGCACCGGGTCGCCACGGGGGATGACATGACGCAGACGAGGCCGCAGGCCGTGATCATCGGGGCGGGCAGCGGCCTGTCCGCCGCGCTGGCGCGGGAGTTCCGTTCCGATCATGCCGTGACGCTCGCGGCCCGCAGCGGGGACAGGATGCAGGCCGTCGCCGACGAGACCGGGGCGCGCACCGTGTTGCTGGACGCGACCGACGAGGCCGCCGTCGCCGCGCTTTTCGATGGCCTGCCGGCACCGCCGCGGCTGGTGATCTACAACCCCTCGGCGCGGGTGCGCGGGCCGGTGGCGGAACTGTCGGTCGAAGAGGTGCGCCGCGCCGTCGACGTCACCGCGATCGGCGCGCTGATCGCCGGCAAACATGCCGCGCGGCGGATGCTGGCGGCCGATCCGGTCGACGGCCGGCGCGGCACGATCCTGTTCACTGGCGCCTCGGCCGGGGTGAAGGGCTTTGCGCAATCCGCACCCTTCGCGATGGGCAAGTTCGCGCAGCGCGGCCTTGCCGAAAGCATGGCGCGGGAACTGCACCCGCAGGGCATCCATGTCGCCTGGATCAATATCGACGGGGCGATCCTGAATCCCGGCCGCTCGGAACCGGCGGAGGCCCCGGGATCGATGCTGCGGCCCGAGGCGATCGCCCGCAGCTACCGCCATCTTGCCGATCAGGATCGCAGCGCCTGGACGACCGAGATCGCGATTCGGCCCTGGGTGGAGCGGTTCTGAGGCCGGCCCTCGCCTTGATCCTGATCATGTCGCGACCGCGGCGCATCTGCTGCCCTTGAGGCAGGCTGACGCGCGGCGCCGCGTCGCCGGGACGGATCGAGGGGGGCTCGACATGGAACTGGGGAAGGTCACCGAATACGCCCGGGCGCTGTTCGAGGCGCATGGCGACAAGGCCGAGGCCGAGGCCGCGCGCAAGGCCACGGAGGCGGCGGAGGCCGGCGATACGCAGGGGGCGGAAACCTGGCGCCTGGTGCAAAGGGCGATCGGGGAAATCCGTGGAGCGCATGAGAGCTGATCGGGCGGCGGCCGCTGCCGGGGTCGCGGCGCCGTACGCGCTGCCGCCCGCCATGCCGGCGGTAAGACCGGGCGCGGCGGCCCAGGCCGATCGCGGCCCCTGGGCGCGCGGCCCGGACAAGGCCCTCGACGCCGAGGCCCTCGCCGGGCTTGCCGGTGCGGCGGTGCGCCGGCTGGCCGCGCTGCGCCGCGCCGCGCCGGAGGGGCCGGTCGCCGTTC
>Ga0180430_10003527_pt1 | contig 13450 bp, 10 predicted proteins | sample SS_ome_9_FD_132999 | JGI IMG/M metagenome (GOLD analysis project Ga0180430, IMG submission 132999) | Hypersaline lake sediment archaeal communities from the Salton Sea, California, USA - SS_1_S_2 metaG | ecosystem: Environmental > Aquatic > Non-marine Saline and Alkaline > Hypersaline >... | reverse complement strand
GCTCCAGTCTGAAATATGATATTTGATCCAGTCATTCTCTAATAATTAGAAATTTATTTTACATTTAAAACATGTGTTAATTGGCGATTAACACAAAGGGGGGCTTAATCCGGATCTTTCCAGTATTGATCTGCAGCCTCTTCACTGTCTTCAGCATCAGGCGCGCGGAACATGCCATTAATAGTGCGCCATAGATACAACAGTGCCCCTAACGCAATGGGGAGAGCGAAAAAGATAACAACTATCCAATAAACAACAACTTCCAGAGTCATTGGTGTTCCTGTAAATAAAAACGCATTAGCTATAATATCCGGTTTTGGATTACCATCACTTCCGATATGACAAGGCTTTTAATATTAATCTTTTTCGTTCCCTTTGTAATAATGGCTTTTGCAGTGCTATTTAATAATATTAGTAAACTTTCAGGCAAGAGCATTGAGTCTTCCGAGTTCTACAAATCCATAGCAAATACTTTAAGTATCATATCAGGCGGTTTTGGTTTTCTATCCCTGTTGCTGATTGTCGCCATTATCCTGATCGATGAAGATTCAGCCAATCTCTTCTACAACATCCTGTTGTTGGTCATTTATGCCTTTTTAGTGTTCAAGGCGCAGCTGTACACGATATCCATCGTTCGGGGAAATAAAAAAACTCCACCGAAGTGAGACTTTTCTCTGAATTGAATATTTTCAATGTTTCCTTTGGTTCTGAAGATTATCTTTGCTCTAACCAATATCGATAGTTACATGTAGGAGTTTGACATGAAAACATTTGCATTATCTTCCATCCTGGTTTTTCTATTATTGGTGGGTGCAACTTTAATGGCTGCTGAAGCACCGCCCTGGCACTGGGATGATGAAGAGCAGGTCACTACTGATGACACGGATTCCAGCTTGTCAGAACCGGAAAGTGACATCGGCTGGTAGTATTTTATTATGTAATGGTTGATGCGCTGCAAAAAGCGCATCTGCTGGTTCCTCTGCTTATCCGGCTCCAGCACACGGGAGCCACTGCCTTGTTCCCAATCAGTCATATTCGATGATCCATGATTGAGGTGTTCTTCTATTCCCTGGAATCATCAGTATTAAAAATATTCCAGGTTTTTCTGTTATTGTGTTGTAGAATTAAATAATACATTCCATGCAGGGGGAGTTTTTACTCTTTCCGGATTCATAACGATTCATAACTATGTTTAAGAAAGTACTGGTTGCCCTGGTCGGTGTAGCGTTGCTGGTGGGCTCGATTGTCTACGTCAAGCTCGGGCAGTTTACTGTACTGGGTGAAGCTGCCGAAAACATGGTGATGCCACCTGCCACTGTGACGGCTGAAACGATCAGTCAGGCTCACTGGGAACAGGTGATTGAGGCAACGGCTACCGTTTCTGCAGCGCAGGGAGTAACTGTCAGTGCCGAGGCCGGTGGACGTGTCACCAGGATTCTGTTTGAGTCTGATGCCACTGTTGAAGAGGGTCAGGCCCTGTTGCAACTGGATACCTCCACCGAAGAGTCTCAGCTGGCTTCTGCCGAGGCTGCGGCGGCACTGGCGCGCACCGAACTGGCCAGGCTACGCAAGCTGGTGCAGAAGAAACTGTCTTCCCAGGATGCTGTTGATCGTGCATCAGCCCAGGTCAAGGAAACTGTGGCTCAGGTTGGTGTTATCGAAGCACTGATTCAAAAGAAAACCGTACGCGCACCTTTTAGTGGCCGGCTTGGCTTACGTCAGGTGGATCCGGGGCAGATTCTGTCTGTCGGTGATCCTGTGGTTGCTCTGCAGATGCTTGACCCTGTGTATGTGGACTTTTCTATTCCCCAGCAAAAATTGTCAGATCTGAAACGTGGTATGAAAGTGCGTGTTTTTTCAGATGCTTCGCCTGATGAAAATTTCGAAGGAATTATTACCGCGATCAATCTGGAAGTTGACCCGATTACGCGCAATGTGCAGGTCAGGTCGCAGGTGAGTAATCCCGATGAAAAACTGCGTACCGGTATGTTCGTCAATGTTGAAGTCGTGTTGCCAGAAACCCGCCAGGTGTTGGCTGTACCAGCAACTGCCGTGTTATTTGCACCGTTTGGCAATTCAGTCTTTGTGGTCGATGAAAAATCTAACGAAGAAACGGGTGAAACTGAAAAGGTATTACGACAACAGTTTATTAAGCTGGGGCAGTCACGTGGTGATTTTGTTGATGTTACTGATGGTCTGAAGTCTGGAGAAACCCTTGTCACCAGTGGTGTCTTTAAACTTCATTCAGGTATGAAGGTAATTATCGATAATACCCTGGCGCCTGATAACAGCCTCACGCCAAGTCCCGGGAACTCCTGATGCAGACCAGTGAAAACCGTTTTACGGATCTGTTTATCCGTCGTCCGGTACTGGCAATTGTTGTTAATCTGCTGATTGTGATTGCCGGTCTGAGTGCCTGGAATTCATTAAGTGTGCGTCAGTATCCGCTCAGTGAAAATGCCACTGTACAGATAATGACGGTGTATGTTGGCGCCAGTGCCGAACTGGTACGTGGTTTTATTACCACCCCGCTGGAACGAGCCATAGCAGCTGCAGAAGGCATTGAATACGTTGAATCGAAAAGTCTGCAGGGTGTATCCATTATCAATGCGCGTCTCAAGCTCAATTATGACTCAACCAAGGCATTGGCTGATATATCTTCCAAAGTGGATCAGGTGCGCAACGACCTGCCGCTTGAAGCGCAGTTGCCCAGCATCAGTGTGCAGTCGGCCGATTCTGAAGTCGCCGCAGCCTACCTGAGTTTCTGGTCTGAAATACTTTCACCGGAACAGATAACCGATTACCTGACACGTGTCGTACAGCCACGCCTGTCAGCTGTCAATGGTGTACAGCGCATCGAGATTTATGGGGCACGCACCTTTGCCATGCGCGTATGGCTTAAGCCGGATCGCATGGCGGCACTGCATGTGACACCTTCGCAGGTGAGGCAGGCGCTGGCAGCCAACAACTATCTTGCTGCCATAGGTAACACCAAGGGCGCGCAGGTTCAGACCTACCTGGCGGCCAATACCGACCTGCATAGTGAAGCTGATTTCAGGCGCCTGGTGGTTTACCAGAAAGATGGTGTGATTGTACGCCTGGAGGATGTTGCTGATGTGGAACTGGGGGCAGAGGATTATGACACGCTGGTGCGTTATACCGGCGATACCGCAGTATTTGCCGGTGTGTTCCCGCAGCCTAATGCCAACATTATTGAAGTGATTGACGGCGTTCGCGTAGAACTTGAAAAACTGAAACAGGAAATGCCCGCCGGGCTGGATGCCAGTATTGGTTACGATGCTTCAGAATATGTCAGTGATGCCATCCATGAAGTCACTGTAACCTTAAGTGAAACCCTGCTGATTGTTGTCGTCGTGATTTTCCTGTTTCTCGGTTCATGGCGTTCTGTTCTGGTGCCGATCCTGGCTATCCCGGTATCTCTTATTGGCGGTATTTTCCTGATGCAGATGTTCGGTTTTACACTGAACCTGTTAACCCTGCTTGCCATCGTGTTGTCAGTGGGGCTGGTCGTGGATGATGCCATTGTCGTTGTCGAAAACGTTGAAAGACATTTACGGGAAGGACGTACGCCACGTGAAGCGGCGATGTTGGGCGCGCGCGAACTGGTGGCTCCCATTATCGCCATGACCCTGACACTGGTCGCGGTATACATTCCGATCGGTATGCAGGGCGGCCTGACCGGGGCTTTGTTCAGGGAGTTTGCCTTTACGCTGGCAGGAGCCGTTGCCATTTCCGGTATTGTGGCGCTGACACTATCGCCGACCATGTCAGCAAAACTGTTACGCAGTGCTGCCGATGAAGAACGCGGTCTGACCGGATTTCTCAATCATCGTTTTGATGCGCTGCAGAAAGTCTATGGACGTGCCCTGGCTTCAACCCTCAAGGCAAGACCTGCGGTATATCTCGTATGGGTGATTATCAGTCTCTGCACCATACCCATGTTTTCTTTTTCACCCAAGGAACTGGCGCCAACCGAGGACCAGAGCGTGCTGTTCGGAATTATCAATACCGCATCCAATGCCACAGTTGATCAGAATGCCAAGTATGCCGAGGCTGCCGAGCAGGTAATGCTGGACATACCCGAAGCGGCGTTAACCTTCCAGTTGTTGTTTCCGCCTTCAATCGGTGCCACCGTCGGGGCTGATGGTTTCAGCGGTGTGGTCGTCAAGCCATGGGCTGAACGTGATCGTACAGTAACGGCCATGGTGCCTGAAGTGCAGGGTAAAATTTCTGAAATCCCGGGAATTCAGGTGTTTATCACCACCCCTCCAGCCTTGCCGGGCGGCAGTAACTTTCCGGTTGAGTTCGTCATTACCTCAACGGCTGAGGCTGACAAGTTACTGGAGTTTGCCCAGGAGATTCAGCAGAAAGCCATTGCCAGTGGCCTGTTTGCATTTCCACCGGATATTGACCTGAAAATGGACCAGCCACAGGCGACGCTGGTGTTCGATCGTGACAAGGTGGCTGACCTTGGTTTGAACCTGTCACAGGTGGGGGCAGATATCGCTGCGGCGACCAGTGGTAATTTTGTAAACCGGTTTAACATGGATGGTCGCAGTTACAAGGTGATTCCGGTGGTGCAGCGCATCGACCGCCTCACCACCGAGCAGCTAGGCAAAATCCATATCGCGGGTCCGGATGGTACGATGGTACCCCTTTCATCGATAGCGCACATCGAACATTCAGTTGTTGCAAGATCACTGAACCGTTTCCAGCAACTCAACGCGGTCAAGCTTTCCGGCGTGAGTGTGCGCACCCTGGATGATGCACTGAGGTTTTTGGAGGAAACTGCCGAAGAAATTCTGCCACCGGGTTACGGTTATGATTATACCGGTGAGTCACGCCAGTTACGTACCGAGGGTAACAAATTCCTTCCGGCCTTTTCCATGGCCATCGTGATGATCTTCCTGGTGCTTGCCGTACAGTTTAATGCTTTCCGTGACCCCTTTGTCATCCTGCTGGGTTCAGTGCCATTGGCGATGTTTGGTGCGCTGGTGTTTACCGTGCTGAAAATGCCGGATCCCAATATTCCGTACTGGACAAACAGCTGGACAACCACGATGAATATCTACGCCCAGGTAGGTCTGGTGACGCTGGTGGGACTTATTGCCAAAAACGGTATCCTTATCGTGGAGTTTGCCAACAAGTTGCAGTTACAGGGGCGTAATAAACTGGATGCCGTACTGGATGCTTCAATGATCCGTCTACGCCCGGTTCTGATGACCACGGTTGCTACCATCGCTGGACATTTTCCCCTGGTGCTGGTCAGCGGAGCAGGTGCTGCCGCAAGAAACTCCATTGGCCTGGTGCTGGTTGGTGGTATGGCGATCGGTACCCTGTTTACCCTGTTCGTGGTGCCGTCACTTTATATGCTGATCGCCAAGGATCGCTCTGACCAAGCCAGCCAGGCAAGTGACTAACTGACCATCATGGCTGTTGTCTGGCAACAGGAAAAACAGGGCGTGTTATACCAGGTGAGATCAGCTGGCAAAACCCTGCGTCTTTACACCGATGGCGTGTTGCACAGTCAATACAACCCGCATCAGCCGGTAACCGGACATGCCTGGGACTGGCTTATGTTGCCGGCTTTTTTCTATCCCGAGGGTAAAATCAAACGTGTGTTGGTAATGGGAGTTGGCGGCGGTACTGTCATCCATCAGCTCAATCATTTTATCAAGCCCGGCGAAATCGTCGGCGTGGAAATGAATAAAACGCATCTCTCGATAGGTAAACGCTTCTTTGGATTGAAAAAGAAAAACGTGAGTCTGCTTCATGCTGATGCTATTGCCTGGCTGAATGACTATCAGGGAGAAGCGTTTGATATGATCATCGATGATGTGTTCAGTGAAGCCGGTGGTGAGCCGCTGGCTGCCTCCTCAGCTGATAACGGCTGGTTTCAATTAATGCTAGAACATTTAAATCCTGACGGCGTGATTGTTAAGAATTTCATTGATCGAAAATCACTCAGGCAAGCAATGGTGTTAACCGACCAGTCTGGGAGCAAAGGCTTTAAGTCACTTTATCAGTTTGATAATCCGTTTAATGAAAATGTCGTGCTGGCCTGTTCAAAAGCTGGGCTGGATGCCCGATATTTCAGAAAAAGACTGATTGAAACTCCGGGCCTTAATTCGACACGTAAAACCTGTCGTCTGCGTTACCGGATGAGAACCGTCCGATGAGGACTGCCAGCTAGGGACTGTCAGCTGGGAACTGTGTGAGATATAGCCTGTTCATTATTGCGTGAGCTATGCTGCTGTTCTATATAGAAAACATGGATAGATTAAAAATTTTTAAATTAAATAGTGTTGATTGGGAAAATGTCTAAAGGAAAATCTCTTGTGCCCGTAGCAGGCGAACTGTCTGAAGTGATGCGGCGTTTCAGGTTGTCTCCCGCTGAGTTGTATCACGCCAGTGACCTGGGACGTTTCGGTTTCCAGTCGACTGCCGATCTTGAGCCCCTGTCAACGACGATTGGGCAGAGCCGGGCGATGGACGCGATTAATTTTGCCGTCGAGATGAAGCATGGCAGTTTTAATCTGTATGTTATGGGTTCGAGCGGGCTTGGACGCCACGAACTGGTAGATGACGCGCTGCGCGAGCATGCTGAAAATGCCAGCCGCCCTGTCGACTGGTGTTACGTTTTCAACTACCAGAGTCCTAATGTGCCCCTGGTGCTGCAGGCTCCCCCCGGAATTGGCCGCAGCCTGCGTGCGGATATGCAGTTATTGGTGGAAGACCTGCTCACTGTTATTCCTGCGGCATTTCAAGGTGAAGATTACAAACAGCGTTACCAGGAAATCATTGAACAAATCAAAAGTCTTGAAAACAGTGAGGCAGAAGTGCTGGAAGAAATGGCTGAGCGTGATCATATTGTGCTCATGCATGGTCCTTCAGGTTTTACACTGACGCCTGAAAAAAATGGCAAAAAACTGACTTCTGAAGAGTTCGACGCCTTGCCCGAAGAAGAGCAGGAAAAATTTCACCAGTCTCTCACGGCTCTCAAGCAGCGCGTAAAAGAAGCTATGGAAAAGGCGCCTGAATGGCAGCATGAACTGCAAAACCGCATCCGTCAACTTGATCGTGAAACCATGTCACTGTCGGTTAGTCAGTACCTGAAACGCCTTGAGGAAAAATACAACCAGTACAAACAGATTCTGAAGTTTCTCTCAGAACTGAAGGCGGACATTATTGAAAACCTCGACTGGTTTCGCAAGGTCGATGCCAGTGGTGAACAGCTGCTCACCTCCAATGAACCGGCCTTTAACCGTTACAAGGTTAACGTGCTCGTTGACAATGCCGAAAGCCAGGGAGCTCCCATCATTGTTGAAGATAACCCGACGTACCAGAACCTGGTCGGTCGTGTTGAACATGTTGCACACATGGGAACCCTGCAAACCGACTTTACCCTGATCAAGCCAGGGGCATTGCACAAGGCCAATGGTGGCTACCTGGTACTGGATGCAGAAAAGGTGCTTACTAATCCATTTGCCTGGGACGGTTTGAAACGTGTACTGCGTTCGCGTGAAATCCGCATTGAGTCTGTAGAGCGTCAGTTAAGCCTGGTCAGTACCATTTCACTTGATCCGCAGCCGATACCAATCGATCTCAAGGTGGTTTTGATCGGTGGCCGGCGTTTGTATTACCTGCTTAAGGAATATGATCCGGAGTTTGCTTTGCTGTTCAAAGTGGCGGCTGACTTTTCCGAGGAGTTTCCGCGTGAAAAAGATAATGAACTGTTGTTTGCGCGTCTGATTGCGACATTGCAGCATCGCGAAGGACTAAGGGAAATCGAGCGTGATGGTGTGGCGCGCATTATCGAGGAGAGTGCGCGACGTACCTGGGATAGCACCAAGCTGTCATTACACATGGGCAGTTTGCTGGAGTTGCTGCGCGAAGCCGACTTTCAGGCAAAAAAACAGGACAGCATTCTAGTCAGGCGTGAGGATGTGCAGGCGGCCATTGATGCACAGCGCCACCGTTCAAACCAGTGGCAGGAAAAGCTGCAGGAGGAAATGGTCGATGGTGTGCTGCGCATAGAGACCGAAGGCAGGCAACTGGCACAAGTTAATGGGCTGAGTGTGTTGTCGATGGGAGACTATGCGTTTGGCGCACCCACCAAAATTACCGCTACTGCCAGACTGGGCAGCGGTGAGGTTATTGACATTGAACGTGAATCTGAACAGGGCGGAAATATTCATTCCAAGGGCGTACTGATTCTTTCTTCCTACCTGGCAGAACGTTATGCCAAACATCAGCCCTTGTCATTGAGTGCCAGTCTGGTTTTTGAGCAGACCTACAGTCATATTGAAGGGGATAGTGCTTCAGCGGCTGAATTATGCGCTCTGTTGTCAGCCATAGCCGATGTGCCGATCAAACAGTCATTGGCCATTACCGGCTCGGTCAACCAGCATGGCCAGATTCAGGCGATTGGCGGAGTCTGTGAAAAGATCGAAGGCTTTTTTGATCTATGTTTGCAAAGAGGTTTGACGGGAGATCAGGGCGTGATTATTCCGCAGAGCAATGTGCGTCACCTGATGCTGAAAAAAGAGGTCGTTAATGCGGTAAAGGCAGGTAAATTTCATGTGTTTGCGGTGGATCATGTCGATCATGCACTGGAGCTGCTGACAGATCTGCCTGCCGGTCGGGCGGATGCTGATGGTGTATATTCGCGTGACTCCATTAACTATCAGGTGCAGTATCGTCTCGCAGAATGGCTGGCGTTGCGTCAGCACTATTCTTCCCCCGAAGCCAGGCAGGACTGAGTTGTCTACTACACTTTAAGTGAATAGAGTGTATACAGGATGATATTCAATGGGCCTCACGCGTGAAGATGAAATGAAACGCATGCTCGAAGACATTCGGGCCGAGATCAGCTACACGCAGCAACTGACGGGAAGATCATCATTTTCAGACGCCGTCATGGAGGCCATGGCTGCGGTACCGCGTGAGCAGTTTGTACCCGATGATCTCAGGCATTCAGCTTTTAATAACGGCCCATTGCCAATCGGTTACGGGCAGACCATTTCGCAGCCCTATATTGTTGCATTGATGACCGAACTGCTGCAGCTGAATCCCGGGGATAAGGTGCTTGAGATAGGTACTGGTTCGGGATATCAAACTGCTGTTTTATCCAGGTTGTGTCAGTCAGTCTTCAGCATGGATATTGTCCCTGAACTGGTGGATACTGCTACCAATCGTCTGCAACAACTGGGGTACGAGAACGTAAATATCCGGGTGGGTAATGGTTACCATGGCTGGCCTGAACATGCCCCGTATAACGGTATTATTGTCACTGCTGCCGCACCCTATATACCCGATAGCCTGATTGAGCAGTTAAAGCCGGGCGGCAAGCTGATCATACCAGTCGGACAGCAGTTTATGGCTCAGCAATTGATCTGTATTGACAAGGATCTTGAGGGTTTAGTGCATGAGCGATCCGTGCTGAGGGTGGCATTCGTGCCCCTGGTAAGACGGCGTTAGCGGATGATGCCGGAGACGCTGGTTGTTGCCTGGGTATTTTCGCGCGGTTGCAAGTCAATCAATCCACTATCCGCTGATGGGCTTTGCCATGAGGGTTTGGCCCAGGGTGTCAGCAACAACAGGCTGCACCGGTAGCTGCCGGGGGCGGCATCACGCCAGTCATGCAGGTAACTGGCCGTGACTTCAACATTCTCATTAAGCTCGCCGCGGCTGGATCGAATACCCCTGATGCTGTAACCCCTGGCGATCAACTGTTTGCTATCAATTTTAGAAAAAACCTCGCACTCGATTTTTGCCTGTGGAATGCCTTTTGGAATCAGGTCGAGCCTGACAGGAACCTCAAACACGAAATCCAGCGCATAGGCCTGAAAGGGAAGCAGGCCCAGTAAAAGAAGCAGAGTGGTTTTCATGGTGATGTTTTCCTTGAACCGGTGAACACAATCGGCTTGGTCACAGTGGTTTTTTCTTTAAATACCCGCTTGCTCTGCCGTGGGCTGTCAGCTTCTATCTGCCTGTTGCCGGTCATGCTGATGTTATCGGTTTGAATGATTTTGCTGTTCGACGATGCTTCTGCTGCACCTGAAAAAAACACCATGGCAGGCAACAGTAAAAACAGTGTGCGTTTGGGAAAAAAACGGCGAACTGTCAGAAAATCGGTATAAATTTGTTGCGGAGTGACCAATATCATTCAGCTTATTGAAAAAATCGGGGAAGATTAGATTAGGTAATCTGTTCGCTAAAGGCAAGTTAAATACACTTGCTGAGTCAATATAAATTAGAATATTATTATTTTATAAATTAATCAGGTGGCAGCCTGATAATACCGGAAACTTTATGCTAGAACCGACAACAACTTCAGATAAAGCGCTTGGTCGCCAGGAAGTCAAAAAAACCACCTGTTACATGTGTGCCTGCCGCTGCGGTATCAAGGTGACCTTGCGTGATGGCGAGGTGCGATATATCGAAGGCAATCCTGATCATCCACATAACCAGGGAGCGCTGTGTGCGAAAGGTGCTTCCGGTATCATGAAGCAGTATTCGCCAGCGCGCCTGACCAGGCCGCTGATGCGCAAGGCCAATGCCAGGCGCGGTGAATCTGCTTTTGAAGAAATTTCCTGGGATAAGGCTTTCGATATTATTCATGAGCGTCTTGAACACCTGCGCAAGACCGATCCCAAAAAGTTTGCCCTGTTTACCGGCCGTGACCAGATGCAGGCGTTGACGGGGATGTTTGCCAAGCAGTTTGGTACTCCTAACTACGCGGCTCATGGCGGTTTCTGCTCTGTGAACATGGCAGCTGGACTGATCTACACGATCGGCGGTTCGTTCTGGGAATTTGGTGGTCCAGACCTGGATCGATCCAAGTTGTTTGTGATGATCGGAACTGCTGAAGATCATGACTCCAATCCATTGAAAACCGCCATTGCCAAGTTCAAGCGTCGCGGTGGGCGTTTTATCTCCATCAATCCGATTCGTACTGGTTATTCGGCCATCGCGGATGAATGGGTGCCAATCAAGCCGGGTACAGATGGTGCCTTGCTGCTGGCCATTATTCACGAGATGATCAAGACCGGTCTGTATGACCGTGATTTTCTGGTGCAATACACCAACGCTGCCGAACTGGTTATCAATGATCCGGACAATGATGACCATGGCTTGTTCAAACGCGTTGAAATGCATTATGAAGAGGGTTGTTTCGATCCTGAAAACAAGCTGTGGTGGGATCGTGACCTGAATGTTGCCATGGGCACGCACACCCCCGGTTGTGATCCTTACCTGCTGGGTGAATTTGAGCTGGATGACGGTACACCAGTAAAACCTGCCTTCCAGTTGCTTAAAGAGCGGGTGGAAGAATATACACCGGAATGGGCCGAAGGCATCACGGGTATTCCTGCCGAAACCATCAAGCGTCTTGCCCATGAAATGGGTGTTACGGCACGAGACCAGAAGATCGAAATGCCAATTCAGTGGACCGATACCTGGGGTAATGATCACGAGTCTGTGGTGGGCAACCCGGTGTCATTCCATGCCATGCGCGGTCTTGCCGCTCATTCCAATGGCTTCCATGCCATTCGCGCTCTTGGAATATTAATGACTATCCTGGGAACCGTTGATCGTCCCGGTGGTTTTCGTCACAAGGCACCGTTTCCGCGTCCCATTCCTCCCTGTCCGAAACCACCGAAAGGTCCTGAGGGTGTAAAACCTGAAACACCGCTGGATGGCATGCCACTGGGGTGGCCTGCTGATCCCAATGACCTGTTTGTGGATGATGACGGAGAGCCGGTACGCATTGACAAGGCCTTTTCATGGGAGTACCCGCTGTCCGTTCATGGCCTGATGCATAATGTGATTACCAATGCCTGGCGGGGTGATCCTTACAAAATTGACACGCTGTTCCTGTTCATGGCCAACATGGCCTGGAACTCATCCATGAACACCGAAAAGGTGCGTGAAATGCTCACAGACCAGGATGAAGACGGGAACTACAAGATCCCCTTCCTGATTGTGGCAGATGCTTTCCAGTCTGAAACCGTGGCCTATGCCGACCTGGTGTTGCCGGATACCACCTACCTGGAAAGACATGATGCCCTGTCAATGCTGGATCGTCCGATCTCTGAATATTCAGGGCCGGTTGACTCGGTACGCATCCCGGTTGTTGAGCCTAAAGGCGAATGCAAACCCTTCCAGGAAGTGCTCATCGAACTGGGCAGTCGTCTCGGCTTGCCGGCCTTTGTCAAAGAGGACGGATCCCGCAAGTACCGCGACTATCCTGATTTCATTATCAATTACGAAACCAGCCCGGGCTCAGGTATTGGTTTCCTGGCCGGCTGGCGCGGCAAAGGCGGTGAGAAATTCCTCAAGGGCGAACCCAATCCGCGCCAGTGGGAAATGTACGCCAATAACAACTGCGTGTTCCATTACGAGTTGCCCAGGTCTTACCAGTATATGCGCAACTGGAACAAGGGTTATCTGGAATGGGCGCGTGCTCATGGTATGACGCGCTATGCAGAGCCGATCACCTTGCATCTGTATTCAGAGGTGTTGCAGAAATTCCGTCTCGCAGCGCAGGGCAAGCGTCCCGGTAAGCAACCACCGGAAAACCTCAAAAAGCGTGTTGAGACCTACTTTGATCCGTTGCCGTTCTACTACGAACCACTGGAGTCAAAACTCATCGATACTCAGGAATATCCGCTCAATGCCTTAACCCAGCGCCCGATGGCAATGTATCACTCCTGGGATTCGCAGAATGCCTGGTTGCGCCAGATCCACACGCACAACTACCTGTATGTCAGTCCCAAGCTGGGTGATGCCAAGGGTTTCTCTGATGGTGACTGGGTGTGGGTTGAATCACCCCATGGCAAGGTGCGTTGCATGGTGCAGTTCTCCGAGTCAGTCGAGCCCGGAACCGTCTGGACCTGGAATGCCATTGGCAAGGCTGCCGGTGCCTGGGGATTGTCGCCCAAGGCTAATGAATCGCAGAAAGGCTTTTTGTTAAACCATATCATTTCGGAAGAACTGCCGCCCTGTGAAGCAGGCCGGAATATTTCCAACTCTGATCCGGTAACCGGTCAGGCCGCGTGGTTTGATGTAAAGGTTAAAGTGTATCCGTGCACGGATGACGAGCCTCAAGTCACGGCTCCGCAGTTCAAGCCACAGCGCAAGTTGCCTGGACAGGATGCCAAACGCGGTAAATGGCAGGCGTATTTTGCCGGCATGTTTACGAAGAAATAACGAGACTCGATATGACACAGTTAGCTCTGGTAATTGATTTAAACGTATGCGTTGGCTGTCATGCCTGCGTCACTTCATGCAAGCAGTGGAACACCTCCGGCTGGGCCGGTCCCCTGGTAGACCAGCGTCCCTATGACCAGGATCCAACCGGCACGTTTTTCAACCGTGTGCAAACTTTTGAAGTGGGTGAATATCCCAACACCGAAACCGTGCATTT
>Ga0180430_10003526_pt1 | contig 13452 bp, 8 predicted proteins | sample SS_ome_9_FD_132999 | JGI IMG/M metagenome (GOLD analysis project Ga0180430, IMG submission 132999) | Hypersaline lake sediment archaeal communities from the Salton Sea, California, USA - SS_1_S_2 metaG | ecosystem: Environmental > Aquatic > Non-marine Saline and Alkaline > Hypersaline > Sediment... | reverse complement strand
TCTCCCCCTCGGCGAGGTCGGCTCCCACGTTTCGCGCGAGGCCCAGCCCCTGATGGGGAATCCCACAATGCAGCACGCCCTCGAACTGGGCCGTCATCTCCGCAACCCGGGTGTCGTCGCCATCGTTCACGACGATGACCTCGTAATCCGGATAGTCGATCGCCTGCAGGGACCGGAGACACGCGGCGAGTGTCGCGCTTCCCCTGTGGGTGCAGACGATCACCGAAACCTTCGGCCGGTCCTCGATCGGAAAAATCTGGCAGGCGGTTTCGAGATCCTTCCACTCGCCGGACACCGCATGCAGGGCCGGGCGCTCGTTTCCCTCGCGATCCGTGAGTCCGAAGTCCCACTCCGTGATCGTCTCGCCCCCCCGCTGCCACCGGTCGCTCCAGGAGAAGATGGTCGCCCCGGCCGCACCACCGAGGCAGGACTCCTCCACGAACCAGGACAGCATCCCGGACTGCCCCTCCTCGCCGTGCGTCCGCGCGTCGACCCCGAACTCACTCACCAGGAGCGGCTTGTCTCCCGACAGGTTCTGCAGCCGTTCGAGGTAGCGACGATAGGCGACGCGTTCCTCGAGGTAGATGTTGAACGAGACGAAGTCCTGGTTGACCGGCAGGAGGTATTCCGTGCTCGGATAGTTGGCGTAGGAGAAGAGGGCATCGGGATCGTTCGCCTTGCCCAGTTCGATCCAACGTTCCAGTTCCTCCCGCACCCTCTGGGGGCCGAGCCATCTCACCAGCGTGCTCTCGATCTCGTTCGCCACGAAGTATCCCGCCACCGCGGGATGCCCGCGAAAACCCCGCACCGTTTCGAGCATCGTCTCCTCCCCTTCGATCAGGACCCCCGGATCGGCGAAGAAGTCGACGTGTTGCGCCCAGGGAATCGTGATGAAGACCCGCAATCCCGACTCGGCGCACGCGTGCAGGAAGGCGATCGAGGGAACTTCGAAGAGCCTGAGCGCATTTGCCCCCAACTCCCCCGAAATGCGCGGCAACTCGCCGATCCCCTCGTCTGGAAACGCTCCCGCCGGGAAGGGACCGAAAGTCACCGTCTTGAGAAAACAGTCCTCCCCGCCGGCACGAAAAAACTTCCCCGATACCGTGAGCGGGTCGGCGATCGCGGAAATGGGCAGGTCTGAGGACACGCCGCGACTCTACCCCGGAACCTCCGCGGGTCAATCGGTCAGCCCGTTTCCGCCATCCGGCGTCTCTCCGCCGAAAAATCGGCTGGAAGCGTCCGGATCCGTGTGTTTGCCTTCCTGCAGGCCCATGAATCGTTTCCTCGCCACCCTTCTTTCCGTCCTTTTCTTCCAGGGGGCGCCCCTTCTCGGCGAGGAGCAACCGCCCAACATCATCTACATCCTCGCCGATGATCTCGGCTACGGAGACCTGGGGTGTTTCGGACAGGAGACGCTGACCACGCCCCGGCTCGACCGGATGGCGGCCGAGGGCATGAAGTTCACCCGCCACTACTCCGGCTCCACCGTCTGTGCGCCCTCGCGATGTGTTCTCATGACGGGACTGCACACCGGTCACTGCACCGTTCGGGGCAACCAGCCCGTTCTTCTTCGGCCCGAGGATCTCACCGTGGCGGAAGTCCTGGGCGAGGCCGGATACGTGACGGGCTGCTTCGGAAAGTGGGGCGTGGGACATCCTCCCGCCCGGGACGAGCCCAATCTGCAGGGATTCGACGAGTTCTACGGCTACGTAAACATGTTTCACGCACACAACTTCTACCCGGAGTTCCTCATCCGGAACGGCGAACTGGAGTCTCTTCGGAACGTGACCGAAGCGCGGTGGTTCGAGGAACCCGATCGCCGTCTCGGCGGAGCGAAGGAGGGCAGCGGGGTCGCCCGGGTGAAGAAGGACTATGCCCCCGACCTCATCACGGCCGAGGCTCTCGCCTTCATCGAGGAGCATCACGAGAATCCCTTCTTTCTCTACTTCGCGCTCAACGTGCCGCACACGAACAACGAGGGAGGCCGCCCGCCCCACAACGACGGAATGGAGGTGCCCGACTACGGGGAATTCGCCGGCAGGGACTGGCCCGATCCCGAGAAGGGTTTCGCCGCCATGATCCGGAACATCGACCGCGATGTCGGGCGCGTCCTCGATCTTCTCGAGGAACTGGGCATCGAGGACGAGACCTTCGTGGTGTTCTCCAGCGACAACGGCCCCCACCAGGAGGGCGGACACGAAATGGAATTCTTCGATTCGAACGGCGACCTCAACGGGATGAAACGCAACCTGACCGAGGGCGGCATCCGCGTTCCCACCATCGCCTGGTGGCCCGGCACCGTTCCCGCCGGTAGCGAGACGGATCTCCTGTCGGGTTTCCAGGACTTTCTGCCCACGGCGGCGGAGATGGCCGGAACCCCCATTCCCGAGGACCTCGACGGTATCTCGCTCCTCCCCACCCTCACCGGCGGTGACCAGACGCAACAGCACGAATTCCTCTACTGGGAGTTCCTCGAGCGCGGAGGAAAGAAAGCCGTCGTCACCGACCGGTGGAAGGCACTCTACCTCAACACGCTGAAACCCGGCAAGACCACCTTCGCGCTGTATGACCTCGAGAACGATCCGGCGGAGACGGCCGACGTGGCGGACGAGTTCCCCGCGGTCGCCGACCGCCTCCGCAAGGCTATTGCCGACTCGCACGTTCCCCCTTCCGAATAAAGGCGCCTCTCAACAACAGCCTTCCAGATCCATGAAAACCCGAACCCTGACCGCTCTCCTTCTCTCCCTCGTTTCCCCTCTCCTTTCCGCCGAGCCCGCCGAATGGGTGGACCTCTTCGACGGCACGTCGCTCGATGGATGGGTTCAGCGCGGAGGTGAGGCAACCTACACGGTCGAGGACGGCGTGATCGTCGGCACGACCGTGCCGCGAACGCCCAATTCCTTCCTCTGCACGGAAAAAGAGTACGGGGACTTCATTCTCGAACTCGAATTCCAGGTCGATCCGACCCTCAACTGCGGAGTCCAGATTCGTTCCGAGAGCAGGGCCGACTACAAGGACGGGCGCGTCCACGGCTACCAGGTGGAGATCGACCCGTCGGATCGAGCCTGGAGCGGAGGCATCTACGACGAAGCCCGGCGTGGCTGGCTCGACGACCACCAGGGAAACATGGCGGCACGGTATGCTTTCCGGCAGGGCGAGTGGAACCACTTCCGGGTCGAGGCGATCGGCCCCCGCCTCGTGACCTTCCTCAACGGGGTTCCCGCGGCGGATCTCGTCGACGCCATGACGCTCAGGGGTTTCATCGCCCTCCAGGTCCACGGGATCGGAAATCGCGAAGAGACCCTGCAGGTGCGTTACCGGAACATCCGAATCCAGGATCTCGGCGAATCGACCTGGCGCCCCCTGTTCAACGGTTCCGATCTCTCGGGATGGACACCCACCGTGGAGAAGACCTGGTCCGTCGTCGACGGCCGGCTCGTCGGAAAATCGCCCGCTTCCGAAAAGCGCCACAGCATTCTCCTGCACGAAGGCACCTTCTCCGATTTCACGATCCGCACCCGTTATCTCGCCACCGCGGGCAACAGCGGTTTCTACTTCCGGGCCCAACCCGTCGACGCCCCCGTGGCGGTCCATGGATTCCAGGCCGAAATCGACGCAAACGGGACGAACGCGGGAGGCCTCTACGAGACGGGCGGACGCGCCTGGGTCACGAAACCGGAGGAAGCCGCCGCCAAGGCCTACCTCCCGGAGGAGTGGAACACGATGGACATCAGTGCCCACGAAGATCGCGTCACGGTCCATCTCAACGGAACGAAGACGGCCGAACTCTTTCACGATCCGGGACGACGCGAAGGCCGCATCGGTCCGCAATTGCACGGCGGCCAGGAGATGGACGTGGCCTTCGAGCGAATCGATGTCCTCGCAACCGAAACCGAATACCGCACGCCCGGTCCCTGGCCCTCACCGGATCCGATGCCCGACGAGCTCGTTCCCGAGGGAGCCGCCTTCCGCCTGCTCGCCGACGGGTTCACCTTCACCGAAGGACCCGCTCTTGGCCCAGACGGCCGCATCTACTTCAACGACATCCCCAACGAAAGGACCCACGTTCACGATCCCGAAACGGGCGAAACGACCGTCTATCGCGAAAACACGGGTCGAGCGAACGGGCTTTTCTTCACCGCTCCGGGCCGCCTCGTCGCCTGCGAGGGGGGCGCCCGTCGTGTGACCCTGCTCGAGGACGGCGAGGTGACGCAGGTCCTGGCCGACTCGTTCGAGGGAAGGAAACTCAACAGTCCCAACGATGTCGTCCCCGACGGGATCGGAGGGATCTACTTCACCGATCCGCGCTATGGCAATCGCGATGACATGGAAATGGAGATCGAGGGTGTCTACTACCTCGATCGCCGCGGAAAACTGACCCGTGTCATCGACGATCTCGTTCGCCCCAACGGTCTCATCCTCTCTCCACACGAGGACGTGCTCTACGTCGCCGACCAGGCCGGCGGGAAGATCATCGCCTACGATGTGGCCGGTCCCGGGCAACTCACCTCGAAGCGGGAGTTCGCACAGGTCGGCAGCGATGGCATGTCGATGGACATCCACGGGAACGTCTACTGCACCTGGAAAGGCGAGGTGATCGTCTTCGCTCCCACTGGCGAGGAACTGGTCCGGGTGAAGCCGCCCGAGGCACCGGCCAACTGCCTGCTCGTCGGCAAGACGCTCTACGTCACGGCGCGCAAGGGATTCTATGCGATCGACTGGGCGGTCCCGGGAGTGCTGCAGCCGTAGATCCGGGGTCCGGGCCCTGGCCGGGTTTTCGCCCGCCTTCTCTGACCTGGCCACCTCGTCGCCGGGTCGGATACCTCCTCACCTTCACTCCCGGCCTATCCTCTCCCTCACCATTGCGAGAGAAACGACTCCGCCGTCTCGAGATGCCCCCGTCGCTTCCGGGCATCCATTTTTTCCAGGTTTCGCGCCATCATTCCCAATCGATGCTGGCTGCGAAAAAAGTCGTAGTGCCTCTCGACGAAACTCCAGAAGAGGCCGTCCCAGGTCGCACACCAGTCGCCCCGGCGATGGTCGGACATCTTGAGAATGTAGTTCGACCCCGAGATGTAGGGCTTGGTCGTGAAGATCCCTCCGTCCGCGAACTGGCTCATCCCAAACACGTTCGGCACCATCACCCAATCGTAGCTGTCGATGAACAGTTCCATGAACCAGTCGTTCACGCATACAGGGTCGAATCCGCAGAGCAGCATGAAATTCCCGATCACCATGAGCCGCTCGATGTGGTGCGCATACCCGGTCTCCCGGACACGGCGAATGACGACGTCGACCGGCTCCACGCCCGTCGTCCCCTCCCAGAACGAACGCGGGATCGCGCGGTCGTGTCCGAAGAAATTCTGCGTGCGCATCTCCACCCCGTGACGCCGGTACATCTGGTGCATGAACTCCCGCCACCCCACGATCTGGCGGACGAAGCCCTCCAGCGAGTTGAGCGGAACCTCGTTGTCCTGCGCGAAGTCCAGCGTCCGGTCGATCACCTGCTTCGGCGTGAGGAGCCCGGTGTTCAACATCGGGGTGAGCACGCTGTGAAAGAGGACGGATTGTTCCCGGGCGATCGCATCCTCGTAGGGACCGAACCGGTCGAAGCGCCAACTCAGGAAATGATCGAGCCAGTTGGTGGCGTCGCGGTGCGTGACGATATAGCAGAAAGGAAACGATTTGTCACCCGGGGCAGAAGGAAAGCGCTCCTCCACGTAGGATTCGGCCTCGTCGATCCACCTGTTTCGAGGTGCCGGAGGCAGCGCCGGGACATCGAGTCCGGATTTCGGCATCGGCTTGCGGTTCTCGTCGTCGAAACTCCACCGGCCCCCTTCCGGATGCCCCTCTTCATCGACGAGGAGGCTCATTCGCTTCCGCTGGGCCTCGTAGAACGTCTTCATGAACGGCCGCTTCCCGCTCGAAAAGTGGCTCTCCGCCCAATCGACAGGGGTGAGGAACATCGGACTCTCCCGGATTCGCAATGGGACGTCCGCCCGGTCCGCAAAGCGCCGCAAACGACGCTCCAACAGGTAGTCGCACGGATCGACCGTCACGATCTCGTCGAACGAGCCAGCGCGATGGCGCTTTTCGAGCAATTGGTCGATAGGTTGATCCGGATCGTACCCGATGAGTTCCACGGTATACCCGCGCCCTTCGAGCAGGTTCCGGTAGGCCTGCATCGATGCCCGGTGGAGGATCAGCTTCTGCCGGTGAAATTTTCCGGGGCTCGCGTGCCGGTCGCCGAAGAAGAGCGAGTCCTCGATCAGCCAGACGGGCCGGTCCTTCGCGAGAGCCGGGTGCCGCGAGAAAAGCTGATGCGGGAAGACCAGGGAGACGGACGCCATCACTACAGGGGTTTCACGGTCGAGAGACCTCCATCGATCCGGATGATTTGTCCGGTCATGAATCCGGACTCGGCACCGGTGAGAAACGCCACAGCCTCGGCGATCTCCGTGGGCGACCCGACCCGGTGAAGCGGGTGGCGCTGCGCCGCCGCATTCCGTTTCTCTTCCGTGCTCAAGAGGGACCCGGCCAGGGGCGTGTCCGTGAGCGAAGGGGCGATCGCATTTACCCGGATTCGCGGTGCGAACTCGGCAGCGAGGCTGCGAACGAGTCCCTCGACGGCGCCTTTCGCTCCGGCGATGCTGGCGTGGTAGGAGAGGCCCGTGCCGACAGCCACCGTGGAGAAGAGCACGATCGACGCGTGGTCCGACTTCTTCAGCGCAGGAAGAGCCATCCGGATCGTCCGCACCGCCCCGAGGAAATTCAATCGCCACTCCGACTCGAATTCCTCATCACTCAGGCGGTGGAAAGGCTTCAGCGTGATCGATCCGGGGCAATACACGACCCCATCGAGCCGCTCGGGCAATTCCAGATCTGCATCCGGCCCGGCCGCATCGAAGGGTTGCCACGAAACATCGCCCTCCCCCCGGTGCCGGGATGCCGTCACAACCTGGTCGCCCCGGCCCTGGAGACAAGCCACCGTCGCAGCGCCAATTCCCGAATTGCCCCCGATCACCAAAATCTGTCTACTCATGGCCCGGCGTTACGGCGAGCGGAACGATTCGGACTCTCTTCCTCGTCCGGGTTCGAAAGTCCATCCGTAACAAATTGAGGAAAAGGGTTTTGGCCCGTTCCTTGCGAAACAGTCACGCAAATTTTCTTCTCACCGAAATTGAATGAATTGCACTTTCGAAGAGTCTGAATCAAAGAAGACAAACAAATTTGCTAGCGGGATCCGGCACTTGACGTAAACCAAGCAACTGCGGCGGCTCTCTTCCACTCCCCCCACGAAAACCATGAACGACGAATACGACGCACCCGCCAGAGCCGCGTTTCTTCTCAATGATCAGGACGTCTGGGAATTCCTCCCATCCGAACTGCCCAATTCCGAGGATTCGCGCCAGGACGGTCCTCCCTGTGGAGGCGAGCAGTTCTTCAACGGATGGCGGGTCATCTGCGCACCGGCCGAACTCATCCGGGACTCCGGTCCCGGGATCGGACGCGGTCTCACCTGAACACGCGCTCCCTCCTGGGCTACCGCACCCGGATCGACGCCGACCTGCCATGGGCGTCGAGCCCTTCTACCGCCGCAAACGCTTCCACCACGGGGGCCGCCTTCCGGATCGCTTCTTCGTCGTAGCGAACGATGCTGGTCCGCCTCTGGAACTGGTCGACCGTAAGGCCGGCAAACGACTTTCCCGCGCCGCCCGTGGGGAGTTCGTGACTGGGCCCGGCGAGGAAATCGCCGGCCGCGACGGGCGAGTGATTGCCGAGAAAAATCGCGCCGGCCGTGCGGATGAGCGGCAGGATCTTCCCCTCTCTCCTCGTGATCAGGGACAGGTGTTCGGGGGCGAACGCGTTCACGATGTCTGCGCCGTGTTCGAGATTCTCCACCAAGACCAACCAGGCTCCCTGCTTGAGGGCTGCCTTCAACTGTTCCTGCCGGCTCAGGGTCCGGGCCTGCTCCTTCAACGCCTCCTGCACCGCGTCGAGTAGTTTCTCGGAATCGGTGATGAATCCCATGACGCTGTCTCCGCCGTGCTCCGCCTGGGCGAGAAGGTCGGCGGCGATGAAGTCCGCCTTCCCGCTGCTGTCGGAGAGGACCACGACCTCGCTTGGTCCGGGAAGAAGGTCGACCGCAACGGTTCCGAACAACTGTCTCTTCGCCTCGACGACGAACGAGTTTCCGGGACCGAACACCTTCACCACCGGTTGGATCGTTCGGGTTCCGAGAGCGAGGCCCGCCATGCCCTGCGCTCCACCGACCTTGTAGATCTCGGTTGCTCCCGCCTCGCGCAGAGCGAAGAGAAGGGCGGGATTCACCTTCCCGTCAGGGCCGGGCGGTGTCGTGACGACGATTTCGGGACAACCCGCGGCCGCTGCGAGGCAGACGGTCATGTTCGAGGTGGAAACCAGCGGCGCACTGCCGCCGGGCACATAGATCCCCACTCGCTCGAACGGCTGGTAGATCTCGCCCACCTCGGCACCCTCCGTGTTTTTGCCCGTCCAATCCTTCCGGAGACTGCGCCGGGCGAAACGGGTGACGTTCTTCCGGGATGCGGCGATCGCTTTCTTCGTCCTCGCATCGACCGCATCGGCCGCGGCATCCAACTCCGCATCGCTCACCCGCAGATCGCGTCCGGTGCGAAAGGCGGCGCCGTCGAATTTCTTCGTCAGCTCGATCAGGGCCCTGTCTCCCCGTTCCCGCACCGCTGCAATCACCTCCCGCACCGTCTCCTCCACGCCCTCCGGGGGCGCGGATCGCCGGTCGAGCTTGCGAATGGCGGTGGCGAAATTCTTCTGCGAATAGCGAATGACACGCATGAGATCTGGTCGATGAGGGATGGAAACACGCCCGATTGAAACGGAAGATGCCGGTCATCATTACGCAGGATCGCGCCTCGCGAAACCGTTTCGCCCGAATTTTCTCCATCCTGTCCGTCCCATCATCGCCAGCGTCGCCTCGCCCGCTCGCGATCAGTCGACGGTGACCCGGGCGGATTTGAGGTAGTCGTCCCCGCGGAACTCGGGCGGCATCGGCACAAGCTGGAGATCGACGACGGCGCGTCCCGCCGCCTTCACGCCATCGCGAACCTGCGTCTCGAAGTCGCGGCGGTCCCAGCGATGGGTATTGGCACAGCAGAGAAGCCATCCCCCGGCCTCCACGACCGCAGCCGCCCTTTCGACCAGGTCGGTGTAGTCCCGGTCGGTGCGAAAGGTGTTTCTGCCCCCCTTTCCCGATCGCGAGAAGGTCGGCGGATCGAGAACGAGTCCGTGAAATTTCCGCCCCTGCTTCCGAAAGCGACTCAACCACTCCATCGCATCGCCACGGCATCCGTGGTGCTCCCCGGGATCCAGCTCGTTGGCCCGGAAGTTCTCCCAGGTCCAGTCGAGGTAATTGCGGGACAGATCGAGGGTCGTCGTCTCTGCCCCGGCGAGGGCCGCCACCACCGAAAAACCACCCGTGTAGGCGAACGTATTGAGAAACCGCTTTCCCCGAAGGTCCCGATCGCGCACCCATTTGCGGTTCCGTCTCTGATCGAGAAAGATCCCGCACGAATAGCCCGCCGAAAAATCGATCCAGAAGCGCGCACCGTTCTCCTCGACGAGAAATCTCTCCCTCACCTCCTCTCCCGCGACATGCTCCGGCACGGTGGCGGCGGACTTGTCACGGGGCTTCCAGTAGATCGATCGCACCTCGTCCCCCGCCCATCGGCGCACCCGTTCGGGAAAGACCGACTCTCTCGTCTGCACCAGCCAGTGACCGGCGAAGTGGTCGATCCACAGGCCCTCCCCGGCATCGTGGTGGATGCGCCACGCGGTGGAAAATTTGTCGGGAGCGGTGGCCAGCGGATTCACGGCGATCCCAGTAAATCGCACATTCCGCCGGTTGCAATCCCTCCCCCGGTTTCTACACTGCCCCTACCATGAACCCCGACCTCGCCGCCTCGCTTCAAACCGCCTTCGAGGCGGGCCACCTCACCGCAGACAGTCACGGGAACATCAAGTCCCTTCTCCAGAATTCGAACAACCCCGTCAACGAGGCTTCCATCGCCGAATTGGCGGAACAGGGCGAATGGACCGAACTGAACAATCGCTTCTTCAAAGCCCTGGCGTTCGGAACCGGGGGATTGCGGGGCCGCTCCATCGGTGAGATCGTCACGTCGGCCGAGCGGGGTGCCGCCGGCGACGGCGAACGGCCCGAGCATCCTTGCGTCGGAACCAGTTCTCTCAACTTCACCAACATCACGCGGGCCACTCTCGGACTCGTTCGCCAGTTGCGGAAGGCCTACGGCGGCGAAGGCCGTCCCTCGCTCGCCCTCGCTCGCGACACCCGGCACTTCGGCAAGGAGTTCGCGGAGTGCGTCACCCGGGTCGCGACCGAGAACGGGTGCGATGTCTACCTCTTCCCGGAACCTCGCTCGACCCCGCAGCTCAGTTTCGCGGTGCGCCATCTCGGCACCACGGCGGGAATCGTCCTCACCGCCAGCCACAACCCGCCTCACGACAACGGATACAAGGTCTACGCCGACGACGGCGCCCAGATCGTCGAGCCAACCGCGAGCGAGATCATCGCCGAGGTCAACGCCATCACCGGCGACGTCTACGAGGCCCTGCCGGTCGAGGAACAGGGAGTGCTGCACGAAATCGGCCCGGAACTCGACGAGGCCTACATGGAGCGCCTCGAGACCGTGCTTCTCGATCCGGAACTCGTTCGGGCGCAGAGCGATCTCTCGATCGTTTTCACGAACATCCACGGCACCGGAGGAACGATCGCTCCCCGCATGCTGGAGCGCCTCGGATTCCGCTGCGCGACGGTTCCCGAACAGGATGACCAGAACGGCTGGTTCCCGACGGTGAAGTCCCCCAACCCCGAGAATGCGGCCGCCCTCGAGATGGCCATTCAGCAGGCGGAGCGCGACGGGGCCGACATCGTGATCGGCACCGATCCGGACTGCGACCGCATGGGGGTCGTGGTGCGGGATGGTGAGGGGAAAATGACTCTCCTGACCGGGAACCAGATCGGCTCGCTGATGGCATGGTACCGGCTCCACGCCATGTTCGCGGGCGGCATTCTCAACGAGGCGAATCGTGATCACGCCACGATCGTGAAGACCTTCGTCACGACCGAACTGCAGCGCTCGATCGCAGACGACTTCGGGGTCAACGTCGTGGATACCCTGACCGGCTTCAAGTACATCGGAGCCAAGCTCCGGAAGTATGAGGCGGCCCTGCCCGACGAGGTGCGCGCGACGTATCGCACCCTCTCCGACGCAGAGACGCGCGCCCTGCGCCTCGAGCATTCGCAGTTCTTCGTCTTCGGGGGAGAGGAAAGCTACGGCTATCTCGGTTCCGACTTTCTCCGCGACAAGGACGGCAATGGCGCGGTGGTCATGTTCGCCGAGGTCGCCGCCTACGCCAAGTCGCAGGGCCTCACACCGGTCGAGCTCCTCGACCGCCTCTACTGCCAACACGGCGTCTTCCTCGAGGGACAGCATGCCGAAGTCCTCGCCGGAGCCGACGGAGCCGCGCAGATCCAGTCACTCGCCAGGGGATACTCGGAGAATCCGCCGACCGAGGTGGATGGGACACCCGTGACTCGCGTGCGCGATTTCGCGAACGAGGATCACGTCGACGAGGAAGGCGACCCCATTCCGAAGGAGAAGATGGTCTTCTTCGATCTCGAGGACGGGCGCGCTTTCGCGGTGCGTCCCTCCGGCACCGAGCCGAAGATCAAGTTCTACCTCTACTACCGCCCCGCACCGGGATCCAATCCAAGCATTCCCGCCGAGGGCCTGGCGGACGCCAAGGACCGGGCGCAGTCCGCCTTCGACGCCCTGAAGGCCGCGGTGGTGAACGATATGAAAGAGCGGCTTTCCGACGGGGCGAATTGATCATCGCCCACCGCGGGTCGCCTTCGCCCCGCGTGAAGGCGACGATCCTCTGATCTCCCGCGGAACCGCCCGGTGCCGCCGTCCCGAACGAGATCGACTCGACACGATGAACGAAGCGGCCCCGGCATCAGGTCACCTCCCGCTCCCGAAGCGGGCCTGGCCGTTCGCCGCCGCGGTGACGAGCGGACTGCTCCTGGCACCCTGTTTCGAGCCGTGGAATCTCTCCGGTCTCGTCTGGATCTGGCCGGCGCCTCTCTTCGCGGCTCTCTGGTTCTCCCCTCCGCCACGGGGATGGCGACGCTGGCGCTGGGGATTCGTGCTCGGGTATCTGGCCGGACTCGCCTTCTTCCTCACCAGCCTGACCTGGTTTCTGCGCGTCGGGGACGTCATCGGAACGGTCTTCGCGGGTATCGGGGCCTGGATCGGGATCTGCGCCTATCTCGCCCTCTATCCCGCCGCGTTCGGTGCCTTCGCCGCCACGGTGGGACGATGGACTCCGCACGATCCCACCCCGTCTCCGGACCTCGAAAAAGCCCACTTTCTATCCCCGAGCCGCCAGGCCGACCTCTTCGGTCAATCGATCGACGTTCTCCGCATCGCCATGCTGAACGGCGCCGCCTGGTGCGGATTGGAGTGGCTGCGCGGAGTCGCCCTGACGGGATTTCCGTGGAACGGTCTCGCCGTCGCCCTGCTCGATCACCTCATGCTCCTGCAGTTCGCCGACGTGATCGGGGCCTGCGGATACGGATTCGTGCTCGTCTTCTGCGCCGTGATCGCCTTTGCGACCGTGATCCGGCTCATCCGGGAAATCCAGGAGAGGAAACGATTGCGTCCGCACTTCGATTTCGCCGCCGGCGTGGCCGTGGTGATTTTCCTCTTTCTCTACGGACTGGGCAGGATGACGACTCCACCCCCGGACACCATCGAACTCCGCGCCCGCATTCTCCAGCTCAACGTCCCCCTGAACGAGAAATGGTCCGAGGACGACGACGTGCTTCGCCAGATCGTCTATGACTACCGGGACCTCACGCGCACCTTCGTCGAGACCGGCCGCCACGACCTGGTGATCTGGCCCGAGTCCGCGCTTCCCGGGCACTTTTCCTACGACTGGGTGCAGGACTTCTTCAACGACCAGCTTCTCGCCGGGGACGACTTCTGGCTGCTGAGCGGAATGGAAGACTTCGACTTCGCGAAGGAGGAGATCTACAACACGATCGTGTTGATGCGGGGGGACACCGAATCCTACCAGATGTACAAGAAGCGCCATCTCGTTCCGTTCGGCGAGTTCGTACCCGGCCGGGGCGGCTGGTTTCCCGTCTTCGAGTGGCTCCTCGGCTGGTTCATCACCGACGACTTCACGCCCGGAGACTCGCTCGAGCCTCTCGTCCTCGAGATCGAGGATACCGCGATCGGGATCATCCCTTCGATCTGCTTCGAGAATACCCTAGCCGACTACACGCGACGTTTCGTCCGACGAGGTCCGCAACTCATCGTCAACGTCACCAACGATGCCTGGTTCTTCGGCAGCCACGAGCCGGCCCAGCACTTC
>Ga0180430_10003520_pt1 | contig 13456 bp, 8 predicted proteins | sample SS_ome_9_FD_132999 | JGI IMG/M metagenome (GOLD analysis project Ga0180430, IMG submission 132999) | Hypersaline lake sediment archaeal communities from the Salton Sea, California, USA - SS_1_S_2 metaG | ecosystem: Environmental > Aquatic > Non-marine Saline and Alkaline > Hypersaline > Sediment... | reverse complement strand
GATGATTTTGCCGCCTACCTCTGGAAATCGACCGACTACGGCGCCACGTGGCACGATCTGGCCGGCACCCTTCCCTGCGGCCCGATCAACGTGATCGCCGAGGATCCGCACAAGGCGAACATCCTCTATGTGGGCACCGATCTCGGCGTCTATCTCTCCGTGGACGGCGGAAAGAGGTGGCACACTCTGGCCTGCGACCTGCCTACCACTTTTGTCCACGATCTCGTCGTCCATCCACGGGACAAGATTCTGGTGGCGGCCACTCACGGGCGGGGGATGTACGCTCTCGACGTGGAACTGATCCAGAAACTCGATGCCGAGATTCTCGGAAAGGATCTTCACCTCATCGGCACAAAGGCGGGCTCCCTGCCCCGAGGGCGCTGGGGGCGGACGCGGCCGGCCACGATCGACTATTACCTGAAAGCGCCGGGCAAGGTGGTGATCACCATTCTCGACCAGTCGAAGAAGAAGGTGCAGAGGTTCGTCGAAGAGGGCCGCGCCGGCCTCAACGTGGCGACCTGGGATCTGACGCGGATCGTGAAAGCGGATGCCGCAGAAAAGGAGGCCGAGGGCGACTCCAAGGCACAATCACGCAAGAAACAGGTCGAGCCCGGCACGTACATCGTCAAGATGAAGGCTGGAAAAGCCAAGGCGGCGGGGGAACTCACCGTCCAAAAATAAAAAGAGGAGGCGGGAAAGGATGTCACGAAGTCGGTGGCGCGAATTCGGTGGCACGAAAATGGAGTGATGGGAGAACAACATCTCCATTTCCGTTCCCGCCTCCAAAAGGCTTTATTTCTCAGTAATTTAAAAGATCAAATCTTGTGCTTCTTGAACAGCTCAGCGCGTACCGGGCATCGGCAGAGGTGCGAATACCCGTAGGAGAGCATGTAGGAGCAAGTCGCCCCCTTCTCGGGTTTGATGAAAAGGAGGTCGTCGCTGACATAGCGATCTATTTCGCAATGCTTTACGCACTTATCTCTCTCGTGGTCGTCACGCTGACAGGCACCGTTGTCCAGACAGCCGAAATCTCGATGGCAATTGGTGGTTCGACCGAGAATTTCAGTGGATACATCAAAGACCATATCCGCTATCCCCTCCCGCGCAGATGGCGGAGCTCATATTCGCGTACCCAAACGCGATCACCCCGCCCGTTGATGAACATGCCCTGGGCTTGGCGGGCAACCGAATGTTCACCACACCTCGTTTTTAAGATCTCAGGTTTCGTTCCCTTTCCGAGTTCCAACAATTTCGCCACGAGCCGAGAGCGCGCTCGTGGCGAAAAGCGGAAAGGGTATGATATAAGCTCTCTACCCTAAATATCAGGTAAAAAATGCCCGTCGATCCACATAGAGTCAGTTTTTTTCTCAGATTTTAGTTATCATTGAGGCGACTTCAGAGATAAGGCTTTGTCCTACATCCACTTTGAATAAAACTGATGAAACTTGAGTGACATGAGCAGCACCGACACGCCGCCGATCCCATTTTTGCCTAACTGGCACGCGCCGTCGTCGGAAAGTCTGGAGGAGATTCTCGAACGCCACCTTCCCTGGGTGCAGTCCCATGTGCACAACAGATTGGGCGATTTTCGCCGGAGCAAGGTCGATACGGGCGACATTGTCCAAGACGCCATGGTTCAGTTTCTCAAGTTCGGTCCCCGCATACAGTTAGCCAATGACCGGCAGTTCCGCGCCCTCCTCGCACGGATCGTCGAGAACGTGGTGTGCGACAATTATGACCGATTCAGCGCCCAGCGCCGCACACTGGCCAGAGAGCGGCCTCTTCCGCGCGACACGGTCCTGATCCTCGATCCCACAGTCGATCACGTCGACTCTCCGAGCCAGATCGTTTCCAACCACGAGGAAACGGCCTGGATCCGCCTCGGCCTCGAGCTTCTCGAACCCGCGCTGCGGCAGGTGATCGTGCTGCGGCGGTGGGAGGAGCTCTCCTTTGCCGAGATCGCCGAAGAGATGGGCACGTCGAAGAGCACGGCGCGGCGCAAGTACCTCCACTCCGTCGAACGGCTGATCGAGGTGGTCGATGCCCTCAAGAGCGGCCGGATCGACGATGCGTTAGGCGATTCGGCCGCCACTCCGGAGAACGATCGATGAGCGATCGCACACCCGTGCCGATTTCAGACCAGACCGAGGAGAAAGCCTACATCGAGTTCTGCGAGGCGTGGATCGACGGCACACGGATCGATCCGGACGAATTCTGCCGCCCCTACCCTTCCTTCGGCGAAGCGCTCCGACTCAGGATCGAGAAGTTCATCGCCATGGACGCCCATCTGGGCGACGTGAAAGGAACGATCACCGACACCCCGGCCGGCCGGCTCGACAAGGAAGACAAGATTCAGGGGAGGACGGTCGGCGATTTCCGCATCATTCGCGAAATCGGCCGCGGCGGCATGGGCGTGGTCTACGAGGCACGCCAGATATCGCTCGACAGGATCGTGGCCCTCAAGGTGCTGCCCGCCCACCTCACCCTCCGTCCCGAGTCGGTGGAGCGGTTCAAGCGCGAGGCGTCGACCGCGGCGCGGCTCAAGCACCCCGCCATCGTGGAGATCCACGCCATCGGCCACGACGGGGGCGCTCACTTTTTTGCCATGGAATACGTGGACGGTGCGCCTCTTAACGAGGTCATCGAGTGGATGAAGTCAGCGGGCGCCGATCTCGTGGACGGTCGGCAGGTGGGGAGCGCCGTTTTTCTGGAGCTGAGAAAGCGACCGGACGTGAGCGCCGCCGACCGGGAGGATGCGCAGAAGGACGCCACGCGGTCCCGTTCGTGGAAGAGATCCTACATCGAGACGGTCTGCCGCCTCGTTGCTGCCGTGGCCGAGGCTCTCGATTACGCGCACAAGGAAGGTGTGATCCACAGGGACGTGAAACCGTCGAACATCCTGGTCCGCGCCGACGCCACGGTGGTGCTCACCGATTTCGGGCTCGCCCGCGCCGAGGGCCTTCCGTCGCTGACCATGACGGGCGAGTTCGCCGGGACGCCCCACTACATCTCGCCCGAGCAGGCCACCCATCGCCGGGTGAAGGTCGATCACCGGGCCGATATCTACTCTCTCGGCGTCACGCTCTACGAGCTCCTCACGCTGAACCGGCCTTTCGAGGGCAAGACGTCGCAAGAGATCTTCGGCAAGATCCTCTCCAGGGAGCCGCCCCTGCTCCGATCGACCAATCCTCTGATCCCGCGCGACCTCGAGAGGGTCTGCATGGCGGCGCTCGAAAAGGACCCCGGCCGGCGCTACCAGAGCGCGCGGGAGTTCAGCGAAGACCTCATCCGTTTCCTCGAATTCAAGCCGGTGCGCGCGCGGCCGGTGAGCGCCCTCACCCGCGTGGTGCGCCTGATGCGGCGCAAGCCGGCGGCGTCGGCGCTCGTGATCCTCGCCGCCATCGTTCTTGTCGTCGGGCCCATGATCTACGGCTTTCAGCAGAAGCTGGCCAACATCGAGATCACGCGGGCGCTCGAGGAGACCGAAGAGGAACGGGCCAAAAAGGAAAAGGCTCTCGACGAGAGCGAGATCGCCTGGAATCAGGCAGTGGAGGAAGCGGCCGCCGCGCGGCAGGTGGCCGACTTCATGGTATCGATCTTCAAGGTCTCCGATCCGGGCGAAGCGCTGGGGCGGTCGATCACCGCCTACGAGATCCTCGAGCAGGCCAGGGTGTTCATCCAGTTCAAGCTCGACACGCAGCCCGAGTTCCAGGCCCGGATGAAGGGAGTGCTCGGCAAGGTCTACATGGCGCTCGGACTCTACAACGAGGCGCGGCCCCTTCTCGAGGACGCCGTCGACATGCACCGTGCGGCGCGCGGCGCCGACGATCTCACCACGCTGGAGACGATGCACGATCTGGCCAATCTCTACCGCATTCAGGGATCGGGCCACGATGCGGAAGGGCTCTTCGAGGAGGTGATCGATCGATTCAAACGCATCAAGGGTGAAAACGACGCCTCTACGCTCGCCGCGGCGAGCGATCTTGCCTCGCACTACATGCAGCAGAACCGGAGTGACGAGGCCGAGGTCCTCTACAGGGAAACCTTCGAGAAGCAGCGCCGCCATCTGGGCGAGGCGCACCGGGGCACGCTCGATACGCTCAACGATCTGGCTTGCCTCTTCGTGAAGCAGGGCCACTTTGCCGAGGCGCGCGTTCTTTTCGAGCAGACCCTCGAGAGGGGGCAGGAGAGTTTCGACAACATTCACCCCGACACGCTCGCCACGCTGCAGAACCTGGCCGTCGTTTTTCAGACGGCGGGCCGCTACGACGATGCGGAAAAATTTTACAACCAGGTGATCGAGCGGCAGGAGCGTGTTCTCGGCGAGGATCACCCCAACACGCTCACCACGATCAACAACCTGGCCACTCTCTGCTGCAGGCTCGGCCGGCTCGACGAGGGTGCCGCGCTCTTGCACCGATCGCTCGAGGGCCGGCGCGCCAAGCTGGGCGACGATCACCGCGACACGCTCGCCACGCAGCAGAACCTGGCCGCCATCTACAAGGCCCAGAGGCGTTACAAGGAAGCCGAGGCGCTGCTGGAGGGGTCTCTCGATGTTTATCTGCGCACCTGCGGCGAAGACGATCCCGCCACCCTGGCGGCGATGAACAATCTGGCCGACCTTCTCGTGCTGCGGGGGAGGCTCGACGAGGCGTGCGCTCTCTTCGAGCAGGCTCTCGCCGGGAGGCGCAGCGTTCTGGGCGACGGTCAGATCGATACGCTGACCACCATGTGTAACCTGGCGGCGGTCTACGCGCGGCAGGGGAGGTACGCCGAGGCGATCGGGCTGGCGCGGGAGGCTCTCGAGCGGACCGAGGCCGATTCGCCCCACTATTCGATGCGGGAGAAGATGGTCGATCTGCTGGCGAAGAAGGTGGCCGGGGGGTGACACGGAGGCGGGCCAGATCAAGAGGTGGGATTCGTTATCAACATCATCAAGTTAACCCTTGAACCGAACATGGCACGTGTTATAGCCTTGATCTCGGTTTAGGGATCTTTTTGTCACTCCGGTTAGGACTGAATGGATGGTTTTTGATGCGCATAACTTCCCAGCTCTGGTCAAGGAGGTGCGTGCGCAGCTCGGAATCAGCCAGGAAGTGCTGGCCCACAAGCTGGGAGTGAGCTTTGCGACGATCAATCGCTGGGAAAACGCGAAGACCACGCCCTTCAATCTGGCCAAGAAACAGTTCGATCACTTCTGCTCCAAGATGGTGAAGCAAGGCAAGCTTGATCTGTCCCGGGAAAAGGAATGAGCACGCCTTACCACAGCCAGTACTGGGCGACTGCCTTGAGCCTACAGGGGGCGGGCGGCGACATAAAATCCCTATCCCGTTCCATCGCCAATGCTCGCGTCGACCTCAACCCGCATCAGATTGATGCGGCCCTCTTTGCGCTTCGGTCGCCACTATCCAACGGCGCAATCTTTGCCGATGAGGTCGGTCTTGGCAAAACCATCGAAGCAGGAATCGTCCTGGCACAACGGTGGGCCGAACGGCGCCGGAGAATTTTGATAATCGTCCCCGCCATGCTCCGGAAGCAATGGCAGCACGAACTCGAGCACAAATTTTACCTGCCCTGTGTAATTCTCGACACGAAGGTCTTTGGCCGGTTGATCAAGGAAGGTTCAGCCAATCCATTTGACCAGGAAGATCGCCTGGTCGTCTGTTCCTATCATTTCGCGTCGGCGAAGTCGGCGGAGATCAGCCGGGTCAATTGGGATGTCGCCGTCATAGACGAGGCTCATCGTTTGCGGAACGTTTACCGCTCGCGCAACAGAACCGATCCCTTGGCCAAAAAGTCGATGTCCCACAAGATAGCCGATGCGATCGAAGGGATTCCAAAGCTGCTGCTTACTGCGACGCCACTTCAGAACTCTCTGATGGAGCTCTATGGCCTCGTCAGTGTTGTCGACGCCCACGTGTTCGGTGATTCCCAATCCTTTCGCGAACAGTTCGTCCGCAGTTCGGACGACACCTTGCGGAACGAGGAGCTGAAGCATCGCCTTGATCCGCTTTGCATTCGGACTCTTCGCCAGCAGGTCATGGAATACGTGCCTTTCACCAAGCGCGTACCCATCACCCAGGAATTCCTACCCAGTGACGCCGAGCACGAACTCTACGAACGGGTCTCCTCGTACCTGCAAAGAGAGACCCTGTTCGCCTTGCCGGCGAGCCAGCGGCAGTTGATTACCCTTATTCTCCGGAAGCTGCTGGCGTCATCGACTTTTGCGATCGCCCGAACGCTGCGCAGGTTGGTGCGCCGGCTCGAAAACATCCAGGAACAGGTCGAACTTCTCGACGAGGAAGACCTGGAGGGAATCGATGAACTGGAGGATGAGTGGCAGGAAGGCAACGATGTCAGTCCGCGTTCACTGCGGGACATCGATCCCGCCATGCTCGAGGACGAGCTGATCGAGCTGCGAGGCTATGCCGACCTGGCCGACGGTATTCAGAACAACGCCAAGGGTGAAGCCCTTATTCCGGCCCTCCACGCTGCATTCGAACATGCCCGAAAACTCGGCGCCGCGCGCAAGGCGGTGATCTTCACCGAATCCCGCCGGACGCAGGAGTACCTCTTCGAATTACTCTCGGCCAACGGTTACGCCGATCGATTGGTCACGATCAACGGGTCCAACAGCGACACCCATTCCCGAGATATTTACCAACGGTGGTTGATCAAGCACGACGGTCAGGATATTGTTTCCGGCTCGAAGCCGGTGGACATCAAGGCGGCTCTTGTCGAGCATTTCCGTGACAATGCCACCATTCTCATCGCCACGGAAGCCGCTGCCGAGGGAGTCAACTTTCAATTCGCCTCGCTTGTGGTCAACTACGACTTGCCCTGGAATCCCCAGCGGATCGAGCAGCGTATCGGCCGCTGCCACCGCTACGGCCAGAAACACGACGTCGTTGTGGTCAATTTTCTCAATCGCCGCAACGAGGCCGACCAGCGGGTCTTCCAGTTGCTCAGCGAGAAGTTCCGCCTCTTCGACGGTGTTTTCGGCTCGAGCGACGAAGTCCTCGGGGCACTCGAGTCGGGTATGGACATCGAACGGCGGATCGCTCAGGTCTATCAGGCGTGCCGGACATCGCTGGAGATACAAACCGCCTTCGATGCCCTCCAGGCCGAGCTGGATACACAGATTCAAGCCCGTCTGGCCAGAACGCGGCAAAGTCTCCTGGAAAATTTTGACGAGGATGTTCGTTCACGGCTGCGCGTCAGCCAGAAGAATACACTCGAAACTCTCTCGCAGCGAGAGAGATGGCTGCTCGACCTGACCCGGGTCGAGTTGAACGGGGCCGCGGAGTTTGATCCCGCACTGCCTCGTTTTCTCTACAATGGCCCGGAAGCCCGAAATGGCTGGTACAACCTCGATTGGAAACAGGCGGAGGCCAGGGGAGAGTTTTTCTTCCGCCAAGATCACCCCCTGGCTGTTCGGCTCATCGAGCGGGCCGTCTCGAGGGATCTTCCTCCCATCGAGGTGAGGCTGGACTATTCGGGATACGAATCCAAAATCAGCATCATCGAGCCGCTGGTGGGGCAGTCGGGCTGGCTGGAGCTGTCCAAGCTCACTGTCGAAGCCCTCGACAGGGACGAATTCCTGATCTTCGCGGCCCGCACAGACTCCGGGCACGTTCTCGACGAGGAGACCTGCGGCAAGCTGCTGCACCTGCACGGTCAGGTGGGTGATCCCTGTTCCGAGGTCGCGGACGTTTCGGGGCTTCGCCAAGCAGAAATCCAGGCCAAGTTGGAGAGCATCGACAAACGTAACGGGGAATTATTCGACGAGGAGGTTCTCAAGCTGGATCGCTGGTCGGAGGATCTCAAGCAGGGGCTGGAACGGGAAATCAAGGAGATCGACAAGCAAATACGCGAAGCGCGCAAGGTGGCGGCGCTGGCGCAGTCGCTGCGGGACAAACTGACGGCACAGAAAAACATCAAGGCTCTGGAAAAAACGCGGAGTACCAAGCGCAGAGAGTTGTTTGACGCCCAGGACGCAATCGACGCACAGCGCGAGAAACTGATCGAGGGCATCGAAAGACAGTTGAAGCAGCGGCGGAGCGTGCGGGCGCTGTTTTGTATCCGGTGGGAGGTCGCGTGATTCCCATCATTGCCAACGTGTTCTACCGCGCAGGCGTCATCGAGCGCTGGGGGGCGGGGACGCTGAACATCATCGACTGGTGCGCCGAAAACGGCAATCCTGCTCCTGCCTGGCAGGAACAGGCCGGTTCAGTGTATGTGATCTTCCTGCCCGCTGTTTTACCGGAACTTCCTGAAGTCACCCCTGAAGTCACCCCTGAAGTCACCCCTGAAGTCACCCCCGAAGTCAGAAAAATGCTCACGGTGATTCAGGGAGAAATGAGTCGTACCCAAATCCAGAAGAAATTGGGACTTGTGGATGAGAAGCATTTCCGGGAGCACTACCAGCAACCGGCGGTTTCCATGGAGTTGATCGAAATGACCATTCCCGATAAGCCTCGGAGCAGTAAGCAGAAATACCGGCTAACCGCAAAGGGGCGAGCTGTGGTGAAGGATGATGTTGGAAAAACGACAGGATGAATAAGGCGCAAAGATTGGGCAGCGAGGGAAAATGAAGGAACGTACTGCGATCAAGAGGATACATGGCTGACAAGAAAACAAAACTCGAACTGACGTGGATCGGAAAGGAGAATCGGCCGAAGCTGGAGCCGAGAATCCTGATTGAAGATCCGGAGAAGTCATATCACGCGGCTCAACGTCATGGCGAAAACGATATCTTCGACAACCGGCTGATCTTCGGGGACAACCTGCTGGCGCTCAAGGCGCTGGAGCAGGAGTTTGCGGGAAAGATCAAGTGCATCTACATTGATCCGCCATTTAATACGGGTTCCGCGTTTGAGCATTATGATGATGGTGTCGAGCATTCGATATGGCTTTCACTCATGCGGGAGCGCTTGGAAATTCTGTGGAGATTGCTCAGCGAGAATGGGGTGATTTGGATCAACATTGATGATCATGAAGGTCATTACCTTAAGGTGCTCTGTGACGAGCTTTTCGGTAGGGAATCATTTGTGTCAACTATAATATGGGAAAATTTTTATGGAAGAAGTAACGCAGCAGCTATTTCCCCTAGCCACAACTATATTTTTGTTTACTCACCGATGGGATTGAATTGGAAAAAAGTAAGGAGGTTAATTCCGCGTGATGAAAGGAGTTCGAGAAAATATCAGAACCCGGACAATGATCCAAGAGGACCGTGGAGACTAGGGCCGATATTTGCTGCCGAAGAACGTCACGAGGGACTAATGTACACCATTCAAATCCCTTCTGGAAGAAGTGTTGCTCCGCCAAAGGGCAGCCATTGGAGAATGACAAAAAATGATTTTTGGAAAATGGTCAAAGATGGCCGAATCACATTTGGCGAATCTGGAGATAACAATCCCGCAATAAAATTGTACCTCAATGAAGTCCAACAAGGGCTGGTGCCGCGTACTTTATGGCCTCATAGGGAGGCCGGTCATTCCCAGGAAGCAAAGCGAGAGATTCAGGCTATATTTCCAGAGATTTTACCATTCGATACGCCAAAGCCTGAGCGTCTGTTAAACCGGATTATTCATATTTCATCGGATCCTGGTGATTGGGTTTTGGATAGTTTTGCAGGTTCTGGTACCACAGCAGCAGTGGCTCACAAAATGAATCGACGATGGATAACGATTGAACTTGGAGAGAACTGTGACATATTCGTTCAGCCCAGATTGAAAAAGGTTGTAGATAATTCTGACAAAGGAGGAATCACCCCACTGGTCAACTGGAAAGGCGGCGGCGGTTTCCGGTACTACCGCCTCGGCCCATCCCTGATCGTCGAGGACGAATGGGGCAATCCGGTTATCAACCCCGAGTTCAACGCCGCCATGCTCGCCGAAGCGATGTGCAAGCTCGAGGGATTCGAGTACGCACCAAGCGAAGATGTCTACTGGATCCACGGCAAGAGCACCGAGACCGATTACCTTTACGTGACCACGCAGTTCATGAGCAAGGAGATGCTCACCCGGCTGAGCGACGAGGTCGGGCTGGAGCGCAGCCTTCTGATCTGCTGCTCGGCTTTCCGGTGCGATCCCAGCCAATTCCCTAACCTGACAATCAAGAAAATCCCCTCGGCCGTCTTGAAGAAGTGCGAGTGGGGTCACGACGACTACAGCCTGGAAATCGAGAACCTCCCCCAGGCGCCCCCGGAATCGGAAGAACCGGCGGGGGATGGGGCATCCCAAACTCCACGAAAGTTCGGCAAGGACAATCCGAATCAGGCCTCGCTTTTTAACGCGGGGGGTAACAAATGAGCGGGCGCGACGCGGGTGACGCCGACGGCTCCAAAGGAGAAATTCTCGTTTACCAGTCCGACGATGGACAAGTAAAGCTTGATGTGCGGCTGCAGGATGAAACCGTTTGGTTGACGCAACCCTTGATGGCTGAGTTGTTTCAAACGACTCAGCAGAACATCAGCCAACATATCCTCAACATCTTTGAGGAAGAGGAACTCACCCCGGGGGCAACTCACAAGAAATTCTTGTCACTTCGCCGGGAGGGGAAGCGCGCTGTGCGGCGCGAGCTCGATTTCTACAATCTCGACATGATCATTTCCGTCGGATACCGGGTCAAGAGCCGGATCGCGACCCGTTTCCGCATCTGGGCGACCCAACGCCTGAGGGAGTACATCGTCAAGGGCTTTGTCATGGACGATGAGCGGCTGAAGAATCCGCCCGTCGAGGATTCGGCCGTTCCCGACTATTTCGACGAGATGCTCGCCCGCATCCGCGACATTCGCGCCAGCGAACGGCGGATGTATCTGCGGGTGAGGGAAATATTTTCCATGGCGGGTGATTATGATCCCTCGGCGAGTGAGACGGCCAAGTTTTTCAGCGTTATTCAGAACAAGCTTCATTTCTCCGCCACCGGTATGACGGCCGCCGAGCTGATCCAATCACGCGCCGATCATCTCCTTCCCAATATGGGGCTCACGAGCTGGAAAAAGGACGAGGTGCGCAAGACCGACGTCACAACGGCCAAGAACTACCTGAAGGAAAAGGAAATCGACGAGCTCAACCGGATCGTGGTGATGTGGCTCGATTATGCCGAAGACCAGGCCCGGCGCCGCAAGCAGGTATTCATGACAGACTGGGAGCGGAAACTCGATGAGTTTTTGCTCTTCAACGAGCGCAAGGTGCTTCCCGATGCGGGCAAGGTGAGCAAGAACGCCGCCGACGAGCACGCGCGGGCCGAATACGAACGGTTCGCGGTCCGCCGTCGCGCTTACAAGGAGTCTCTCGGCGAAGCGGACAACATCAAACAACTGGAGGAGGCGGCGAGGGAATTGAAACAACCGGAAGATCCGAAAGACCCTTCAGACAAGGAGGGTTCGAAATGAGCATTCAAATCGTCAACGCCATCAGCAATCGCCTGAGCCTGAGAGAGCCGCAGAAAGATTCGCTGGAGATTCTGGCGCGCGTGAGCGAGATCATCCCTCTCGAGAAGAACGGTGACAGTGCCCGGGCCCTGGAGACGGTCAAGAGCGAGTTCAAGACCGTCGACGATTTCGAGCGTGATTTCCCCTCTCTCTGCTTCGCGATCGCGACGGGAGTCGGCAAAACACGATTGATGGGCGCATTCATCAGCTACCTTTACCTGAGCGAGGGGATCAGGCATTTCTTCGTGCTCGCCCCGAACCTGACGATCTATAACAAATTGATCGCCGATTTTACCCCCAACACGGCCAAGTACGTTTTTCAAGGGATCTCCGAGTTGGCGGTCAACCCACCTGAGATCATCACGGGCGACAACTACGAGAGCGGACGTGGAATTCGCAGCGGCAGCCTCTTCGACATGAGTGCGATCCATGTCAATATCTTCAATATCTCGAAGATCAACAGTGAGGTACGCGGCGGCAAGAGCCCGAGAATCAAGCGGTTGAGCGAGTATATCGGGCAGAGCTATTTTGATTACCTCGCGGGGCTCGACGACCTGGTGATGCTGATGGACGAATCGCACCGCTACCGCGCGAGCGCCGGGGTGCGGGCGATCAACGAGCTGAATCCGATCTTGGGCTTGGAGTTGACCGCCACGCCCCAGGTGGAACGCGGAAAACGCTCCGAGCCTTTCAAGAACGTGATTTACAGTTATCCCCTGAGCCTCGCCATGACCGATGGTTTCGTGAAGGAGCCGGCCGTGGCGACACGGGAGAACTTCGATCCCGCAAACTACTCGGACGAGGGCCTGGAGAAGGTCAAGCTCGAGGACGGGGTTCGGATCCACGAGAATACAAAGGTCGAGCTGGAAGTTTATGCCCGAAACAACGACCAGCCGATCGTCAAGCCTTTCATGCTCGTCGTCGCCCAAGACACGACCCACGCCAACGCGCTGCAAAAGGTCATGGAGAACGACGATTTCTTCGAGGGCCGGTACACCGGCAAGGTAATTACCGTCCACTCGAACGTGCGCGGCGAGGAAAAGGACGACGTCGTCGAACAGCTCCTTGACGTCGAAAATCCGGACAATCCCGTCGAGGTCGTCATCCACGTCAACATGCTCAAAGAGGGCTGGGACGTGACGAATCTCTATACCATCGTTCCCCTGCGGGCGGCGAATTCCCGCACCCTGGTGGAGCAGTCGATCGGCCGAGGACTGCGCCTGCCCTACGGCAAGCGGGTGGGAGTCCCCGCCGTCGATCGCCTGACCATCGTTTCGCACGACAGGTTTCAGGAGATCGTCGACCACGCCAACGATCCCAACTCGATCATCCGCACCGGCGTGGTCATTGGTAAGGATATCCCCGAGGCTGGAAAGAAAGCGGTGACCGTCGTTTCCGAGTTTGAGAAAAAAATCTCCTCGCCCGCGCAGAGCGGCGGCCTCTTTGAAAAGCCGGAAGAACAGGAAGTGGCGAAGGCGACGTTCCAGGTCATCGGGCAGCTCGAACGCCTGCGTGGCAGCGACCAGCTGCAGCAGAAGGAGATTCAGAAGGAGATCGTCAAAAAGGTCGAGGAGATTGCACGGCCCAAGCTCGGACTGCTGTATGACGGTCTCGGCAAGGAATCCGTCGCCAAGGTGGTGCAAGCGACCACCGAGCTCTATCGCGACCTTTCCATCGACATTCCCAAAATCGTCGTGGTCCCCAAAGGCGAGGTTGTGGCCGGATACGAAGATTTCGAGCTGGATGTGAACAACATCAATCTGCAACCGGTGGCGCAGAACATTCTCATTCAACATCTCCACGACATGCAACGGCACAGGCTGCGCGACGGATCGGGCGTGGTCGAAGCGATGGATCTGCCCACGTCGTGGGATGCTGAGTCGGGCGAAGGGATCCTCTGGAAGACTTCCGTGCCCGTGCCGGGGAAAAGTTCGCCCGTCGTCTGGGAGAACCGGATGTTTCTGACCGGGGCGGACGAAGAGCGTCGCGTGATTATCGGATTCGATGCGACGAGCG
>Ga0180430_10003519_pt1 | contig 13462 bp, 7 predicted proteins | sample SS_ome_9_FD_132999 | JGI IMG/M metagenome (GOLD analysis project Ga0180430, IMG submission 132999) | Hypersaline lake sediment archaeal communities from the Salton Sea, California, USA - SS_1_S_2 metaG | ecosystem: Environmental > Aquatic > Non-marine Saline and Alkaline > Hypersaline > Sediment... | reverse complement strand
GCATAGACTCGGGCGACCCAGCGTCCGGAGCGGTCCTTGCCCTGATCGACCACCTGCACGGTCCTGCCGAACACAAGATCGGCCAAGGCCTCGCGGCAGGCCCGCCCGGAATCCTGGCCGAGTTCCGGGGCATCGATCTCCGCCAGGCAGACCTCCTGCGTGAGGTTGGTGTCGTCGAGGCAGGTCAGGGTGTCGCCGTCGAAGACCTTCACCACTCGCCAGCGATGGCCTTGCGTGGGCGGCGGCGATCTGATGGCCTGCGTGGTCCCCGCCGCAGCGGGCACCGCCGCGGCGACCTGCCCGGAGGGCGTGCCCCACTGCGATGGCGGCGGCCCCAGCGGGCCGCCGGGTGGCATCGCCAGTGGCACCTGGGGCACCGGCTGCATCGGGGGCATCGGCTGCGGCTGCGGCACCGTTTGCAGCGGGGGCGTTGCGGCGTAGGCCTGCGGCGGCACCGCTGGCGGGGCAGCCGGCACTGGCCGCAACGGCGGCGCGGGCCGGCCGAGCGGAGAGCCTCCCCAGGCGGCGATTCCTGCAGCGGGCAGAGGTGGGCTCGGGGCCAGCGAGGAACTCGCCGGCTTGACCCCTTCGGTCTGGAAGACCCAGTTGGTCCCGTAGGGCACCGAGGCCGGGCGGGCGGGAACGGGCCGCTGGGCGACGGTCGCGCCGCTGCGGGACGGGCCGGCCGCCACCGGCGGGCCGATCGCGTAGGTAAAGACGTAGGTCGGGGCGAAGGAGACGCTCACCGGACGGCCGTCGGGCCCGATCGCCGTGGTCGTCACCGGCTCGGGCCGAAATCCCTCGGGGATCTTCCCGCCGTGGATCACGTGCTGCGGCCACGGTGTGGCCCGCACAACAGCAGCGGCCGCCCTCGCGGGCTGCGTCGCCGCTGTCGCAGTGGCTTGAACCTGCTCTTCGCCGCAGGCAAGCGACGCCGTGACCGCCAGCCACAACCCGGCAAATCCGCCCCACGGGCGACGGCACTGCGTTCGACCGACTGCCGGTGGCACGGCTGGGCCCTCCTTGGCCTCTCGCGGGCCCTCCCTGGCCGCGCTCGCGCCTACTGCCAGAGTTTCGGAACACGCACTCCTTCGGATCGAATGGCATCCGCTGCAAGCCGCAGGGTTTCGCCCGGCCACCCAAACTCACCCCGCAGGCACGCCCGCCGGGGTAGGCTTGAGAAATGATGCCGATTCCCCGCCGATGCCGCCGCCACACAACGCGTCACCGCTCACCGCATCCTCGCGCAGCAGCCGCGTTCCAGAGACTGCTTGGCGTGCTGGCCGCCGCCTGGGCGACGGCCCTGGCCGCCGCGGGAACCGCCGCTGAGCCGATCGACCTCGAGCGGGCCGCGGCGACCGCCCGTCGGGCGGGGCTCTCGATCCATGAGGGCCGCCATCTGCTGCTGCTAAGTGACCGCCCGGCCGCCGACACCGCAGTCGCCGAGCTGCCGAAGATCTTCGACGAGGCCTTCGTCAGCTGGTGCGACCATTTCGGCATCGCGGCCGACTCACTCGCCGACTGGCGGGCCCTCGGCTGCCTGATGACCCGCCGCGACACCTTCCGGGCCTGCGGACTCCTGCCGGACACGATTCCCGATTTTGAAAACGGCTTTTGCGACCGCCGCCGCTTTTGGATCCGCCAGCCCTCGAGCCCGGCCTACCGCCGCCACCTGCTGTTGCACGAGGGGGTGCACGCCTTCACCCTCACCGTCCGCAACCTCGCCACGCCGCCGTGGTACACCGAGGGCATCGCCGAACTGCTGGCCACCCACCGCCTCACCGACGGCCGCTTCGAGGCCACGCCGATTCCCGTCGATCCGGGCGACGTTGAGCAGCTGGGCCGGATCGAGGCGATCCGCAGCCTGCGAAGACGGCAATCCGCCCCCTCGCTCGCGGAAGTCTTCGCAACGCCCGCCGACAGACACCATCGCATCCCGGCCTACGCCGCGAGCTGGGCGGCGGTCGCCATGCTCTCGAGACACCCCCGCTATCGTGAGGCCTTCGCCCGGGCCGAGCGGGGCCTGCTCGATTCGCAGTTCACCTCGCGGCTCGAGGCGACCGACGGCTTCGATACCGCCGCGGCAACCCGCGACTTCGATGCCTTCACCGCCGAGCTCGACTACGGCTACGATCCGCAGGCGATGGCAATCGACTTCTCGGTCGGGCCGCCGCTGGCCGGGCCGCGGAGCCTCGCGGTGCCCGCCGCACGGGGATGGCACAACGCCGGCGTCTCGGCACGGGCCGGAGATCGCTGCCGCTTCAGGGCGTCGGGCCGGGTCTGCCTCGGCCGACTGCCCGCCACGGCGGAGTCTCCTGCCCGCCCGATTGAGAGCGAAGCCGACGGCATCTCGCTGGAGTGGTATCGCGGTCGGCCGCTTGGCCGGCTGCTGGTGGGGCAGTGGCGTGCCGCGCCACAACGCGGGCGGCCGCAATTCGAGCGACTCGCCGAGGGGGTCGATGGCATCTTCACGGCGGCCGTCGATGGCCCGATCTTCCTGAAGATCAATCAGCCGCCCGGTCGGCTGGCCGTGGCAGAGGGATCCTACCGCGTCCGGCTCGAACCGGCGGACTGACCGCGGTGTCCCGAGCCCCGCAGGCGACAGTTCTCAGCCGGCCGCCCCGGCAAATTCGCCCTCGGAGATGCTCGGCAGATGGGTGTGGCCCATGAGTGACAGGTCGATCGCACGGGCGGCCTCGCGGCCCTCGTGGATCGCCCACACCACCAGCGACTGGCCCCGCCGCATGTCGCCGGCGGCGAACACGCCCTCGCGGCTGGTGCGGTAGTCGCTGGTCTTCACGTTGCCCCGCTCGTCGAGTTCCAGACCGAGGTCCTTGATCGGGCCCTCCTGGTTGGGGCCGGTGAATCCCATCGCCAAGAGGGCGAGCTGGCAGGGCCATTCCTCTTCGGTGCCGGGCAGTTCACGGAACTTCTGCCGGCCGCTCTCGGCATCGGTGTACCACTCGATCCGCACGGTCTTCGCACCGCGGAGACGGCCCTGCTCGTCGCCGAGAAACTCCTTGGTGAGAATTGCCCACTCGCGGCGGCAGCCCTCCTCGTGGGAAGAACTGGTCCGCAGCATCTGCGGCCAGGCCGGCCAGGGCGTCTGCTCCGGGCGGTCGGGCCTCCGCGGATACTTGCCCAGGTCGGGCGGCTGGGGGAGCAGTTCAAACTGCGTCAGGCTGCGGGCCCCCTGGCGGTTGCTCGTGCCGTCGCAGTCGCTGCCGGTGTCGCCGCCGCCGATCACGATCACGTCCTTGCCGGTGGCGGTCAACTGCCCGACCACCTCGTCGCCGGCATTCCGCTTGTTCTGCTGCGGGAGGAAGTCCATCGCGAAATGCACCCCTTCGAGGTCGCGGCCGGGAATCGGCAGGTCGCGGCCAAGCGTGGCCCCGCCACACAAAAGCAAAGCGTCGTAGTCGTCGATCAGTTCCTGCGTGGGCACCTCGGCACCGACATTGGCGCTGCAGCGAAACTCGACACCCTCTTCCTCCATCTGCCGAATCCGCCGCCAGACCCGCCACTTCTCGAGCTTGAAGTCGGGGATGCCATACATCAACAGGCCGCCGGGCCGGTCGGCCCGCTCGAAGACGGTCACCAGGTGCCCGGCCCGGTTGAGCTGCTGGGCCGCGGCGAGTCCGGCCGGGCCGCTGCCGACGACGGCCACCCGCTTGCCGGTCCGCACGGCGGGCGGCTCGGCCACCACCCAGCCCTCGTCGAAGGCCCGGTCGGCGATCGCCATCTCCACCTGCTTGATCGCGACCGGATCCTCGTTGATCCCCAGCACGCAGGCCGCCTCGCAGGGAGCCGGGCAGACCCGGCCGGTGAACTCGGGGAAGTTGTTGGTCGCATGCAGCCGCTGGCTGGCTTCGTGCCACTGCCGTCGATAGACGAGATCGTTGAAGTCGGGAATGATGTTTCCCAGCGGGCAGCCGGTGTGACAGAAGGGAACGCCGCAGTCCATGCAGCGGGCTCCCTGCTCCCGAAGCTGGTCCTCGGGAAGAATCGTGAGGAACTCGTTGTAGTGCTTGAGCCGCTCGTCGACCGGCGCGTAGCCGGAGACCTTCCGCTCATACTTCATGAACCCCCGTACGTCACCCATCGTCAATCTCCTGAAAAGGTGCCAGCCACCAAATTTGGGCAATCTGGGTCGGCGGCACGTATCTATTTCACCCAAATTTGGTGGCTGGCACCTTTTTGGCGTCGTTCTGATCCTGTTCCGCGAGTTTGCGCAGCTCTTCGAGCGCCCGCTTGTAATCGGTGGGCATGACCTTCACGAATCGGTCCTGCTCCTGCGGCCAGTCGTCGAGAATCGCCCGGCCCCGTGGACTGTCGGTGTATTCGACATGCTTCTCGATGCTGCCGTGGACGTAGTCGAGATCCTGTCCGTCGAGCGGCTCGAGTTCCACCATCTCCATGTTGACGAGGTTCCGGAAGCGGCCCTCCCGATCCCAGACATAGGCGATGCCGCCGCTCATCCCGGCGGCGAAGTTGCGACCCGTCTCACCGAGAATCACGGCACGCCCGCCGGTCATGTATTCGCAGCCGTGATCGCCCACGCCCTCCACGACCGCCTCCACACCGGAGTTCCGCACCAGGAATCGTTCGCCGCACAGTCCCCGGATGTAGATCTCGCCGGCGGTCGCCCCGTAGGCGATCACGTTGCCGGCAATCACGTTCTCCTCGGCCGTGAAGCGGGCCTCGCGGTCAGGACGCACGATGATCCGCCCACCGGAGAGCCCCTTGCCGCAGTAGTCGTTGACGTCGCCCTCCACGGTCACCTCCACCCCCGGCACGCCGAAGGCCAGCAGGCTCTGTCCGGCCGAGCCGCGGAAGTGGATTCGGATCGTGCCATCGGGCAGACCCGCCGCCCCATACCGCCGCGTCACCTCGCTGGAGAGGATGGTGCCGGCGGTGCGGTTGATGTTGCGAATCGGCAGGTCGACCGCCACCGGTTCGGCACGTTCCAGGGCGGGGCTGCAGGCCTCGAGGAGCGTCGTCATGTCGAGCGACTCCTCGATGCCGTGGTCCTGGGCCTCCTGGCGGTAGGTCTTGATGTGGGCCGGCACGTCGGGCTTGTGCAGGATCTGCGAAAAATCGAGGCCCTTTGCCTTCCAGTGGGCAATCGCCGCCCGCGTGTCGAGCCTGTCGACTCGGCCCACCATCTCATTGATCGTGCGGAAGCCGAGCCTGGCCATCAGCTCCCGGATCTCCTCGGCGAGCAGGAAGAAGTAGTTGACCACATGCTCCGGCTGGCCGTTGAACTTCCGGCGAAGTTCGGCGTCCTGCGTGGCGATCCCCACCGGGCAGGTGTTGAGATGGCACTTCCGCATCATGATGCAGCCCATCACCACCAACGAGGCGGTGGCGATGCCGTACTCCTCGGCCCCGAGCAGGGTGGCCACGACCACGTCTTTGGCGGTGCGGATCTGGCCGTCGGTCTGGACGGTGATCCTGCCCCGCAGGTCGTTCATCACGAGCACCTGGTGGGTCTCGGCCAGGCCCAGCTCCCAGGGGAGCCCGGCATGGAAGATCGATGTCTGCGGGCTCGCCCCGGTGCCGCCATCGTGACCCGAGATCAGCACCACGTCGCTCTTGCCCTTGGAGACCCCGGCGGCCACCGTGCCCACGCCCACCTCCGCCACGAGCTTCACGCTCACCCGGGCGTGGTGGTTGGCGTTCTTCAGATCGTGGATCAGCTGGGCGAGGTCTTCGATCGAGTAGATGTCGTGATGGGGCGGGGGCGAGATCAGACCCACACCCGGCGTCGAGTGGCGAATCCGGGCAATCTCGCGATCGACCTTGTGCCCCGGAAGCTGGCCGCCCTCACCCGGCTTGGCCCCTTGCGCCATCTTGATCTGCAGCTCCTTGGCATTCACGAGATAGAGGCTCGTCACGCCGAATCGACCGCTGGCGACCTGCTTGATTTTCGAGTTTTTACTGTCGCCGTTGGGCTCGGCCTGGTAGCGGACCGGATCCTCGCCACCCTCGCCGGTGTTGCTCCAGCCGCCGAGCCGGTTCATCGCCACGGCAAGCGTCTCGTGGGCCTCCTTGGAGATCGAACCATAGGACATCGCACCGGTCGCAAACCGCTTCACGATCTCGGTGGCCGGCTCCACCTCCTCCAGGGGCACGGGGGGCTCGAGGCCCGGATGGTCGTCGGCAAAGCGGAAGTCGAGCATGCCACGCAGCGTGAGCAGCTTTGCCTGCTGCTCGTCGATCAGCCGCTGGTATCGCTTGAATTCCTCGCGGCTGTTGATCTGCGTGGAGCGTTGCAGCGAGGCGACCACGTCGGGCGCGAAGACATGCCGCTCGCCCTTCCGCCGCCACTGGTATTTTCCGCCCACGTCGAGTTCGAGATTCTGCGGCACGGCGGTCCGCGGCCAGGCGTGGGCGTGGCGACGGAGCGTCTCCTCGCAGATCTCAGCCAGACCGATCCCGCCGATGCGGCTGGGCGTGCGGGCGAAGAACTCGTCGACCACCGCCGCGTCGAGGCCCACCGCCTCGAAGATCTGGGCTCCGCGGTAGCTCTGCTGCGTGGAGATGCCCATCTTGCTCATGACCTTCAAGAGGCCCTTGCCCACCGCCTTGATGAAGTTGCGGTGCAGTTGCTCCCGGGGGGTCTGGGGGTCGAGCATCCCCTCGGCCTGCATCTGGTCGATGGTGGCGAAGGCGAGGTAGGGATTCACCGCTCCGGCCCCGTAGCCGGTGAGCATCGCGAATTGCTGCACCTCGCGGGCTTCGCCGGTTTCGACCACGATCCCGCACCGCGTCCGCGTGCCCTCCCGCACGAGGTGGTGGTGCACGCCGCCGGTGGCCAGCAATGACGGCACCGCGGCCATCTCGGCGGAGGCACCGCGGTCGGAAAGCACGATGATCGTGGCCCCGTGGGCGACTGCCTGCGAGGCCTCGGCCCGAACCTCGTCGAGCCGCTGCCGCAGGCCCTCGACGCCCTCGCCGGCCGGAAAGAGCAGGGAGATCGTCTTCGCCACAAGCCCCGGCTCGTCGCTGCCTGCCGGCATGTCGAGGGCCTTGATGCGGGCGCACTCGGCGTTGGTGATCACCGGCGTTTCCAGCCGCAGCAGTCGGCACTGGCCCGGCGTGGTCTCGAGCAGGTTGCCTTCGGAGCCGATCGTGGTCACCAGCGAGGTGATGATCTCCTCGCGGATCGCGTCGAGCGGCGGGTTGGTGACCTGGGCGAAGAGCTGCTTGAAGTAGTTCGACAGCAGCTGCGGCCGATCGGAGAGCACCGCCAGCGGCGTGTCGTTGCCCATCGATCCGATCGGCTCGGCGGCATTGGTCGCCATCGGGCCGATGATGATCCGCAGATCTTCCAGGGTGTAGCCGTGGATCCGTTGCAGCTCCAGAAGGCTCGCCTGCTCGCTGGCCACGCCCGCCGCCCGCCAGGGATCGACCGCATGCGGCCCGGCATGCCCCGCGGCAGCCTGCCCGTTGGACTGCGAGACCGGGCCGCCGACCGGCTCGGTCGGCTCCACCGCCCGGCTCGCCGAAAGCTTCGCCGCGGCGGCCACATCGGGCAGCCGGTCGAGCCGCAGTTGGTGGGCGTCGATCCACTCCCTCCACGGCCTCGCCGCGGCGAGGGACCGCTTGATTTCGTCATCCTCCACGATTCGTCCGGCGGCGGTGTCGACCAGGAACATCCTGCCCGGCCGCAGACGGCCTTTGCGGACCACCTCGCCGGCGGGCAGCTCGAGCACTCCCGCCTCGCTGGAGAGCACCACCAGCCCGTCGGCCATCTGCCACCAGCGGCCGGGTCGCAGCCCGTTGCGGTCGAGCGTGGCCCCGATCTTCACGCCGTCGGTGAAGGCCAACGCCGCCGGACCGTCCCAGGGCTCCATCAGGCAGGCCTGATACTCGTAGTAGGCCTTCAGGTCATCCTGCATGCTTTCGTGGCCGCTCCACGGCTCGGGGATGAGCATGCTCACCGCCTCCTCGATCGGCCGGCCGGCGAGCACCAGCAGCTCGAGCACGTTGTCGAAGGTGGCCGAGTCGCTCCCGCCCTCGCGGATCACCGGCTTGATCTTTTCGAGATCCGGCCCGAGCACCGGATGGGCGAGCATGCTCTCGCGGGCGTGCATCCAGTTGATATTGCCGCGGACGGTGTTGATCTCGCCGTTGTGGGCGATGTAGCGGAAGGGATGGGCCAGATCCCAGGTGGGGAAGGTGTTGGTGCTGTATCGCTGGTGCACCAGCGCGAGAGCACTGTCGAAACGCTCGTCGGAAAGATCGGCATAAAACTTGTCGACCTGGTCGGCCAGCAGCAGCCCCTTGTAGACGATCGTCTTCGCCGAGAGCGAGCAGGCATAGGCAAAGGGCCGCTCGGAGAGCCCCCGCGAATCGAGTTCGATCCCGAACCGCTTGCGGATCACGAACAGCTTCCACTCGAACCGCTCCGGGGGCGTCGCCTCACCACGGGCGATGAAGGCCTGCCGGATCGCCGGCTCAACCTCGCGGGCGGACCTGCCGATCAGCCCGTTGTCGACCGGCACGTCCCGCCAGCCGAGAAACCGCTGCCCCTCGTCGCGGCAGATCTCCTCGAAAAAGGCCTCGGCTTTCTCACGCTGGGCGGGCGAGGGGGGCAGGAAGATCGTGCCCAGCCCCCAGTCGCCGGCCGCCGGCAGCGAGATGCCCGCCTCCGCAGCCACCGCCTCGAAGAAGCTCTGCGGAATCTGCACCAAAATCCCCGCGCCGTCGCCGGTGAGCGGATCGCAGCCGCTGGCCCCGCGATGGGTCAGGTTTTCGAGCACCTCCAGCCCCTGCCGCACGATCGCGTGGCTCTTCGTGCCGTGCATATTCACCACCAGCCCGACACCGCAGGCATCCCGCTCGTTGAGCGGATCGTACAGGCCTTGGGCGGCCGGCAGGCCGTGGGATGGACGGGGGCTTTGGATTCGCTTCATTGCGTCGCTTCCGTGAGGACCGGCTCGGCATGCCGGCGGGGCTTTGTGTCGGTCGTGTCGTTGGTGTCGTTCATGTCGTTCACGTCATGGCTGCCTTCGGGCTCGGCCGGCGGCTCGGTCGGCATGTCGCCGTCCGGCGGGCAGCTGCGGAGCAGATCAACGAACCGTTTCGTGGTCGCCGCCAGGGGCTTGCCCCGAGCGTGGATGATTCCCAGAGGCCGCACGAATGCCTCGCCGACGGCCAGCGGCACCGCCACGAGCATGCCGGCGGCAAGTTCCCGGCTGACCGTAGGCTCCGGCAAGATCGCCACGCCCGCATCGATTTCGACGGCCCGCTTGATCGTTTCGATGTTGTCAAACTCCATCACCACCCGCGGTTCCACGCCCTCCGCAGCGAGCGCCCGGTCAATCTCGTGGCGGATCACGAGGTCCGGATCAAATCCCACCAGCGGGCAGCCGTCGAGTTCGGAGGGCTCGATCCGCAGTCGGTCGGTAAAGGCATGACCCGGAGCACAGACGAGCACCATCGGCTCGTCACGCCACGGCTCGGCCTGAATCGCCCGTGTGCTGCGGGGATAGCTGACCAGCCCGATGTCGGCCTGCCCATTTTCGACCGTCTCCAGCACCCGTTGGGGGTGCAGGTATTCAAGGCGGACATTGGCCTTTGGGTAGTGGCTCATGAACTGTTTGAGCGAGCGGCTCATGTGGTGCAGCCCGACCGAATAGATTGCCGCCACGCGCACCTGCCCGGCAACCTCCGCATGCAGGGCCCGCACCTCGTCCTCGAGGGCCTCATAGCGGGCCACGATTCCTCGGCAGCCGTCGAAAAAGACCTGCCCCTCGGCGGTAGGCACGAGCGGCCGCTTCGACCGCCGAATCAGCTGCACCCCGAGGTGCTGCTCGAGGTGGCTGACGACCTGGCTGGCACCAGACTGCGAAATCCCGTTATCCTCGGCGGCCCGGGAGAAGCTCCGCCGGGCAACGATGTCGCAAAAGACCTTGAGCGATTTGAGGTTCATCAGGCCGGCGTCCGTTCACAAAATTGAATGATCGAGCCGCATATCATTCGGAATACTGATAGTAACCTACCGAGTTCCTGCCTCGCGTCAAGCGGCCCATCGAGGTTCGTCGCCGGATGAAAGGGATCACGACGCCTCGCCGGCGAGCCTCGCTACCGGAGCCCGCGCCCACGCTTCGCGAGCAGGCGGGCATCATCCTGATCGGGGTCTTTGCCGGCGGGCTGGCGGTCGCCTTTCATGCCGTGATCAACCTCGCGGAATTCGTGCGGGCCGACCTGGCGCTCCTCGCCGATAGCCACAGCCTGCTTGCCGAAACGGGAATCGTGCTTGCCTGCGCCGGCCTCGCCACCGCCTCGGTGGCCCTGGTGAGACTGCTGGCACCGGAGGCTGAGGGGAGCGGTATTGCCGCGGTGCTCGAGGCCCACCGGACCACCGTCGGCCCGCTGCGAGCCCTCCGCATCCTGTGGGTCAAGTTTGTGGCCGGATTTCTGGGGCTTGCCTCAGGGATGCCGCTGGGCCGCGAGGGGCCAAGCGTGCAGATCGGAACGATGGCCGCGGTCATCCTGCGGCGGTACGGTCCGCGGCTGGTCTACTTTCGGCGTCGCTCGATGCATCTGGGGGCGGCAGCGGGTCTCGCGGCGGCCTTCAACGCCCCGCTTTCGGGTGCCGTCTTTTCGTTCGAACTGCTCCGCCAGCCCTTCAGCAACCGCAACGGTTTTGAGACCCTCCTGGTCTGCGCCGTCGCCGACTGGATCTGCCGGCTGTTCCACGGGCCGGTGCTCGAACTGCCGATCGATCTGCAAGGCTTCCGGGAGCTCCGTGAGCTGCCGACATTCGTGCTCGTCGGCGTCTGGGCAGGCGGGGTGGCGATCGTCTTTCAGTGGCTGGTGCTCGCCGCGGCCCGCTGGTTTGGCAGCCGGGCCCAGGGACATGCCGCCGCCCTGGCGATCACAGCCGCCTGGGGTGGCCTGCTGGGCGTCGTGCTCTTGGAGTGGCCCGACCTTTTGGGCATCGGGCATCCCCTGTTTGAGTCGGCGATCGACGGCACGCTACCGCTGGCGATCGCCGGGATGGCCCTGATCGCCCGACTCCCGCTGACGGCCTTCAGCTATGCCACGGGAGCACCGGGGGGCTTGATCGTGCCGGCCCTGCTGTTCGGGGTGCTTGCGGGGCATCTCTTCTCCGGCGGTTACGAACTGGTCGCGGGTGAGGTGGAGCCCGACTTCCATGCGGTCTGTCTGGTGGCCGGGATGGCGGCGAGCATTGGGGCGCTGTTTCGCACCCCGTTGACGGCCACGATTCTCGCGGTCGAGATCACCGGCAGCTACGCCTGCCTCTTGGAGATCGTGATCGCCTATGTCGCCTCGCACGCGATGCTCGGCCTGGCCGGCCAGCCCGACCTCTACACGGCCCTCGGGCGGGTGCACGCGAGAAAGTCGTAGGCCGGTTGCGCCGCAACCGGCACGTGTAGGCCGGTTCCGCTCATGTAGGCCGGTTGCGCCGCAACCGGCACGTGTAGGCCGGTTCCGCTGGAACCGGCAGAGCCGGTGCGGGCCGCACCGGCCTACTACGCTGGAACCGGCGGATGTAGGCCGGTTCCGCTGGAACCGGCAGAGCCGGTGCGGGCCGCACCGGCCTACTGAGCCGCACCGGCCTACTACGCCGCACCGGCCTACGGCGCCCGCTCACACGCCCAGCAACGACGGCAGTTCGGCCACGCTTGCGATCACTGCGTCGGCCCCTGCGGCGAGCATCGCCTCTCGGGCGGTCGCCAGCCGAACACCGCGGTCGCCTTCACTGAGCCCCTCGTATTCCGCGAGCGACAGGCCGAGCATGTTGCCCGTGGCCGTCACCCCCACCGCACGCACGCCTGCGTTGCGGGCCGCCTCGATGTCGGCAATCGTGTCGCCCACCGCCACCACCGCCGAGGGCGGGTACACGCCCGCCTTCTCCATCGCCCGAAAAATCATCCACGGCGCCGGCCGTCCCGCAGCCACGTCGCTGGCACAGACCGCCACCGACGGCACAAACCCCTGCCGCGCTGCAGCATCGAGCACCACGCGGGTCATCTCGTGGTCGTAGCCGGTCGTCACCGCCACCGCGATGCCCGCCGCAGCGAGGGCCTCGGCCATCTCGCGGGTGCCGGGCACGAGCTGGTCAAACTGCGGCAGGGTCTCCAGCTGCAGCGGAATGAACTCCGCGTAGAGCCGGTCAATGTCGGCCTCGCTGCAGTCAGTTCCATGGGCCGCCCGCCAGGCCTCGGCGATCCGCGGCATCCGTGTCATCGTGGCGATGTGGTCTCGCTTGGCCGTGCCCATCGGCTCGCGGGCCTCCGCAGCGGTCGCCTCGACACCGTGCCGCTGAAAAAGCTCCACGAACACGCCCGCCGGGGCCGACGAACCGAAGTCGATCGTGGTGCCGGCGAGGTCGGCAACAACCAGCCGGGTGGTCACGGCGGAGAAAGCGGAGGACGGCGACTCAGCCGAGAATTGCGTTGACGATATCGACATCAGCAAGGAGCCTCGACAAAGACGGGGGACGTGTGACGAATCGTGTATCGCCCCGGGATCAGCCCGTCACGGGCGACTGCTCGGGGATCTCGTTTCGCGACTCGTTTCGCGACTCCTTTCGCGACTGGTCCTGCGGCTGACCGGCCCGCGGCTTCCGCGGGGCTGATCCGCGAGCCTTGCGGCCCCGTCGCTTGCCCGCGATCACCTCGCCACGGCCGTGGAACACACAGAGCACCTCGGCCGGTTCTTTCCAGGGATTGGCCAAACGGTGCGGCGTGGAGGCATCGAAATAGAGGCTGTCGCCCGCGACAAGTTCATGCACCCCCTCGCCGTAGTGGAATTCGACCCGACCTGAGAGCACCCGCAGAAACTCCTCCCCCTCGTGGGCAAGATTCTTGGTGCGGCCACCCTCCGCCGGCACGGTCAGCACAAAGGGATCCATCGATCGATCCGGCCGCTCGTGGGCCAGCGACTCGTAGACGATGTTGCTCGTTTCGCGGTCCCGGGCAATCTGCAGGCCCTCGCCCCGCTTCACGAGCACAAACTCAGGACGCTTGTCGAGATCCTCGAGCAGGTGGCTCACGCTCACCCCGAGCGCCTTGGCGATCTCCATCAGGCCCGGCAGCGACGGGGTGACTCGGAAATTCTCCACTTTCGAAAGCCAGCTTCGCGTGAGACCGCTTTTGGAGACGACATCGTCGAGCGTCATTCCGCGCTCAATTCGAAGCGCCCGAATTTTCTGACCGAGTTCGACAAGGCTCATTGGGAGATTGGCTCCGTGCAGCAGTCGTACAGAAACACGTCCGTCAACAGCGCTTCTCACTCGCGCTCCTCGCGACGAACCCGCCAACCGATACAAAATTCTACCAAACGGCGACCAGACGGTGAACTCTCTGTCCAAAACGCCTTCATACAAGCCAATTTTATCCCACGGGGAAACAATTGTTGACTGAAGAAACCTGAAGGGCTAATCTTTTCGAGGGTGCGGGAGTCGATTTTGGCAGGATTTTCT
>Ga0180430_10003517_pt1 | contig 13463 bp, 19 predicted proteins | sample SS_ome_9_FD_132999 | JGI IMG/M metagenome (GOLD analysis project Ga0180430, IMG submission 132999) | Hypersaline lake sediment archaeal communities from the Salton Sea, California, USA - SS_1_S_2 metaG | ecosystem: Environmental > Aquatic > Non-marine Saline and Alkaline > Hypersaline >... | reverse complement strand
GACTACATCGGTCTCAGTGAGCAGGTCGGTACTCGCAACATATCCAGTGCTCTCCCCCGGCTCCTTTTTTCTTACGGCCCCTGGCGTTTCCATACAGAAGGCGACGACGGGGACGGTATAAAAATGCTCTTCTTCGAGCGAGACTGCGACGTCACGATACCGGACATGGATAACCTGAAAGTCCTATCCTTTGTCCAGCAGATATATGCATTCTACGAGCCGTACCACGAGTACACACCGGGCGGCTATGTGCCCGACTACGAAAACTCTTTCCTGAAATACAGCTTGAGCGACCACGTCCGCATTACATACCCTGAAGACGCAAGAATTGGCGGCTTCGGCCTCCACGCGCTCGTCCAGATCCTCTACGGGCGCAGAGTTCTCGATACACATGTTCCCATTGGCTACCATGAAGACGCTATGAGCACCTTTGCGGAAGAGATTTACGACAAGGAGCTTGCACACCCCTGGAAGCTCCCGGAATGGGGAGGGGAAAACCTCTTTGAAGGCGACCCGGATGGCGACTGGAAAGTCGATATAAAGGCTCAAGGGATGCACCCGGGTGGCAGGCTCATGCCCATCATGAGCGTCAGGTACGAGACCGAGGAGCAGGCTCGCAAAGGGGAGCGCTTCCTGCGCGAGTGGGTCATCGGAAATCAGGAAGACGTGCGCGAGAGCATCATCTACAAGATCGACCTCGTCCCCGCGAAGGACTGGAGCTACGCGCCGCTCGAAGTCTGGGAAGAGATCGAGCGGATCAAGCACGACTAGGGGAGAGCACGATGAGTTCAGAGTCCATACCGCGAGAGACGCTGCTCAAGTACTTTGCGGCGACCCACTCGTGGCCCTTTCCCTACGAACAGATCATGGAGGAGCAGGTCTCGCCCGATCACGAGATCGAGTACATCATCGACCACAGGGGGACGCCATTCGAGGGGCTGATCGGCATCGGGCACTTCCTGGTCGACCACACCGTCAGCGACATTCCCCAGTGGATTGTCACCAGCGTCTACTACGACCGTGTTTACCTCAAGCCGTTTGGCGAGAACCCGCTCCTGCCCCATCTCACAGAAAAAGGCATATCCTCCTCGTGGCTCACGCTCCGTGGCATTGAGGAGCACTACTACGAAGACAAGTACAGGCCAGGCGCTGGCGTGGAGTTCGCCAACGCCGTGAAGAACTACTTCGAGGGAGCGCCGGTCAACGACATCGAAGACGTCAAGCCGCTCCTGAGCGGCATGGTCGGTCTTCGCGCCATCCTCGACAAAGGGAAACCACGCCTGAGTTGGGAGTCCTACAACGTAGTCAGTGCCGCGAGATACAACAGCAAACTCACCCCAGAAGACTTTGTCATCGAGGACGCGAAAAGAATTGTCTCCTACGGCTTTGAGCTTACAGGCGCCGCAGAGGAAGGTCTCGTCCCACCCGACGAGTGGAACAATTTTATCCGTGACCCGACGAACTTCACCGGAGACTGGGAAGAATCCCCACCATTCAACACAGACTTCTACGAAAACTTCGCACTCGCCGATTGGCGCTTTCGCAACAGCGAGATGCCACAGGAGCGCATGGAGGTCTTTTACACCGAATGGCTAGTGCCCAGGCGCTATGCCGTCGACCTCTGGGACGACTTCGGCGGGTGGACCTACGACCAGATCGAAAGCCCACACACGCCAGAGATCATCCGGCAGTACTTTGGACTGACAGACAACATGATACTCTGGAAGATCGTCCGAAACCTCAAGCGGCTCTGGAGGTGGATGACCTTTCTGACAGACATCGAGGATCAGAGCGATATACAAAACGCGATCGATCTCCTGGGACACTGGCAGGTCGACGTCCAGCTTCGCGCCGCCTATCGCTGCATGATGTACATCGCGAGCGGCCCGGATGAGGACAGGATCATCGAGTGCCGTGACGCACTGGTCGATCAATTCCGGAAAGGCGGATTCGCCAACTCCAGGGTGAACGAGCGCGTCATCAAGTTCTTCTACCACGACGACCCGTACCCGGAAGCGCTTGCGGTCGCCGCAGAAATCGACAAGACCGAAGCTCGCCACGACGCCTACGAGGGCATGGCAGAACTCGGAATGCCGCTTGGCAAGTACATCATGCGAGAAGAGCACCCGAGGGCCATCTACCCGCTGACCAGTGCCATGCGCGTCAACATCTACAGCGACGATGCTCCCAAGTACGTGCCTTCAGAAGAAGAGGTTCGCCATCTCACCGAAAGGGTGATCCGAATCCTGCGTGGCGAGTTCGTCTTCGACGACTACTGGCACGGGTGGGCTACCGACTCGCTTGCCAACCTGATCTCGACCATGCGCTCGATGGATTTCCCGGAAGAAGAGATCACCGAAGCCCGTGACGCGCTGAGTGACTTCGAGCGGACAAAGGAGAGGCGCGAGCTAGAAGAGAACCCTTCGGGGCACGGAGCGGGGTGGATGGAGTACAATCGCTTCGAGATGGAGCGCATCATCGAAGAGGCGGAAAAGTGAGCTACGAGCGAGCCATGGGTCAGTACTGGGGCGCGCTGGAACGCGACCGCAGGCCCCTGACCGAGATGGTCGTCTACGGCACCGCTGACGAGGCAAGGCGCTACGCCGCAGAGGAGATGAGGCTCCCGGGGCCGATCCTGCCGGTCAGCGTGCGCCCACCCCTTGACATCAGAACAGGACCGGTCAGGACAGTCACCATCTACCCACGAGGCCACCATGGCTGACAGAGCGCTCCGCTGCTCGTTTGCCTTCGAGAAGGGCAAGCAGACACTGGTCGACATCTACCCGGACGGCGAGCTTGTCTTTCATGACGAGGGCGTCATTCCAATCCTTGAGAAGTACGACCTGGTCGCAAGCATGGCCGCTGGCCCGCTGCCGCCAAGGTCTGTTCCGCCCCAGGTCAAGCTCATCGACCTGGTACAGAACAGCAACGCAATCCTGATGGACGCGATCTTCAAGCGGCTTCTGTTCGACAAGAAGACCGAGAAGCTCAGGTGCGTGATCGCGTTCCAGGCGGCATCCTGGGCCGCTTCGCATATCGACCACTGGGAAGAGACAGAAAACCTTCCGCTCAACCTCAGCAAGATGGCCGACTGGGCCATGAGCAACTACGAGGGCAACCACGGATACCCGCCCGAGCCTGCCTATCAGGAGATCGTCATCTACCTTGACGACTTTGGTGTCCCCCAAGACACCAGCGAGCAGATGTACGGGCTCTATGAGGCAGTTGGGCGAGCAGTGGGCCGTGCCATGGACGGATGTCACCGGGCCTTTGTCAAGCGGGGCCAGGAAGCCTATGTGCTCGATGACCTCAGGGACACGCTCGCCCAGGAGCAGAAAATCATCCAAGAGCAGAACATGACGGGCTTCGAGACCGGTGAAGACAGTGTCGTCGACATGGGGAAGCTCAACGAAGAGGCCAGACACATCGTCTTCCGATGGCTCATTGCGCGCCTGGCCTACTACCAGGAAAAACACGACCTCCCGACAATCTACTTCAACTACGACAGCAGTGTCGACCTGGTCATGGACCACCTTGTGGAGCAAATCATCTCATGACTGCACTGATGGAACTCTCCGTCGCTCTCGACTCCAAGCACCCTTCGAGACTCTACGAAGTCGACATCGTGCCAGATGGCGAGGTGCTCATAGACGACAGCTACAACATCCAAAAAGACCTCCTTGTCGAGTCGATGGGCGCCGAGACATCTCGCGCCGTCTGGTTTTTGCGAGCTATCGAAGAGGGGCTCGACGAGCTATCGAGAACGTTCATCTCGCGGTCGGACTTTGCATGCAAGCGCTACGTCTCACTCGACATGATCCAGAAAGCGTATGACGCATCATTTGGAAAAGAATTTCCTCGCGGCGCTGACAGGGCGCTCAAGGCCGCTGTCGAGAAAAACCTGCACGCCATGATGTCCAACGTGCAGCTTGCCCTGGACATCATCACGGGCGACGCCGACGAGGAGTCCAGCTTCGAGACTATTCATTTTCTTTCCGACGATGACTTCAAATTTTCGCGAATCGACGACGTCAGTCGCTATGCGTATGTCGCCTACTCGAACCTCGACGAGGCATACCGGCAAGCCATGGCGGTCGGACTCGAAGTCCCCGAGCGCAAGAAGATGGTCCAGTTCATGCGCGAAAAGACAGCGCAGGCCCTTGAAGTTCAGACGCTCGTCTCCCGAAGCTTTCACCTGTACGAGAACGCCAGAATCGGAACGGACCCCCGGTCAGGGTATCCCGGCAACGATACCAGCCGCTACCTGGAGACGCTCAAGAGTTCAAGGCTGGCCTCCTTCTGGATACTCGTCGAGTCAACAGCAGAGGCGCAAGCGAGGGCCGTCTGCCCGAGGATCGTCATCCACAGCAAGGCGATGGCGAATATTGAAAGCGCAACCAAGCAGTGGCTTGAGCGCGAACTGTAGCGAGCGAGGTTCGAGATGGTTCTCCTGAGAAGGGCTGCTGCCATAGAGGGCGATACATACGACATCGACCTGGACCGCGATGCGACAGTCGATATCCCGGCGCTCAACCTCGAAAAAGAGCTTCTCATCTCCTCGATGAGGGGGAAAGACACGACCGCCGTCCAGGTCGCAAATTATGTCGCCAAGCGCCCGACGAGATTTCTTTTCATAGAGGGCGGCAGGCGCCGAAAGAGCGGCGAGGACTGGACCTACATCGGAGACGAAGACGCGCGCCGCGCATACGCCGCCGACGTCCTCTGGCACTTTTGCGATGTCATGAAGACGCTCGACGACAACCACGTCGTTTCGTCAACTGTCTGCGAGGCCCTCAGGAAGCTGACTGGAAGAGTGAAGCATTCCGCCGCCGATGTGCTGAAAGACTTTCAGACACAGATAACATCGCAAAACCTTCACCCCACGGCATGGGCGCTGTACCAGAGGGATGCGTTGAGCGAAGCCCGATCCGCCCTCAAAGCAAACTTCTTCCCTCACAGGCTCTCGCCGTCTTGGCGAATGCTGGAGGAGCAGTGGTCGACGCTCAACCGCGTTGGCAACCAGGTCTACGTCCTCACCATGCACGAGGCGGGTGACCCGGTCGTCGCCGACGGGGCCCTCGAAGATTTCCACGAATGGATGTTTCAGCGAGCGATGGACTATGCAGAAAAGGCGAACCCTTGATTTCTATTCTGACAGAGGCTTGAAATGGTACTGCTGAAAGATGCTTCCATGGTCAACGGCGAATGGCACGACGTGGACATTGACCGAGACGGATCGGTTGACTTCCCCGGTATCAATCTCGAAAAAGATATGCTCGTCGCATCCATGAGAGGAAGGCAAAGCCCGTTCATCGTCGACGCGACTTACATCGCAAACGACCCCGCTGCCTTTCTTTTCACACTCACAGGAAGCGCGGACAGGTACGGGTACAAAGAGGGGCGCACGCTCATGGGCCCCCTGGAATATCACAGAACCTACGCCATCGACGCGCTCGAATACTTCAACTCCTCGCTCAAGGACATCGGTGACCATGACGTGGTCACCGACGTCATCGACAAGCTGGTCGCCGCACACCGCGACAGAAACCTCCCGATAATCAGGCGCAGGCGCGACCTCGCGCGAGAGATACTTCGCCAGCTTCGCCTGGAGCGCTTTGGCCTCACGGGCTATCAGGGCGATGCGATCCTCGCCGCTATCAACATTTCAAGAAACAGCCTGAATGCACGCATACGCATGTACGACAAGATCCAGAGCCTTTATGTTGATATCCGTGCGCTGGGAACGCATCTCTACACGCTCGACAAGGTGCTCAACATGGATGAGGAAGCGGCTGTCGAGAGAAAAGAAGACTTCCACGAGTGGATGTTTCAGCGGGCGATGGACTACGCAGAGAGAGAGCATTCATGAACTTCGAGACGACGATCGTGTGCGATGGCGAGCAGGTCGAGGTCGTGGTCGAGGACTTGAACGTCCCCCGCGAAGACCCCGAGCTTGTTCTCATTGGCACCGTCGCAGAAAAGTCTTTCCTCATCGAGTCGATGGGCAAGAGGGTCATCAACGAGTGCACAAACCTGGCCTACGCCTGGAACGAGAGCTTCATGCGACGCCAGGATATCGTCACCGATGGCATCGAATTCGGCAAGATTCGCAAGACCACCGACCCCTACGACTGGCGACCGGAGAGGTCGCTCGACACCGAGGGCCGAGTGGTGCTCTCGATGTCCCTGCCGGGGAAAGAGCGCCTCCATGCCGCAATCCTCGGGGACGAATTCACGACAGACCAGCGGCTCAGAATGGTCCGATCTGTATCCCGGAGCGATGTCGATACCCCGCTCGCGGAGTTCCTTGCCCGGTGCACGGACCTCGACAAGACCGAGCGTGCCGCGCTGATCCAGAAGCTGACCCCGGAGGGTCGCGCGTTCTACGCAGAGAACGCCCCATTGTCGCACATCTCGAAGAAGGAGCGCTTCAAGCTCTTCGACCGCTCGACCACCATTGGGCGCATTCAGGCCTTTGGCGGATTCTTCGTTCCAGAGTTCCACTGGGGTGACCTGGCTGGCAACAACCTGATCAGGCTCGACGACAAAGACCTGAAGAAGCTTTACCGTAAGTTGCCCGACGACTATGTCAAGGCGGCTGCTCTGACCAGGTGGAGCCCCGCTGACGAGAAAACGTGGAAGTACATCATGCGCCAGGCGCTAGGGTTCGAGAACCCGGACCTGACTCGCGCCGTGGCGATCGACAACGAGTCCATGCCAAGGCCCATCAGGGACCGCCTGCTGCGCGATGCCATGGACCGGCTCAGGGCATAGGACAACAGAGATGCCGACGCTCAATGACTTCAAGAACAAGCCCGTCCCTCTCCGCTGCCTTGGTGGCCCAGCGACGGGCTACATGGACGACGACGGTGACCTTGTCATCGAGGACGTCGACATCGAAAAAGAACGCCTCATCCACTCAATGGCTCCGGACAATACCGGAGACTGCCTGGGTCTGATGGTGCTCTGGGGCGACGAGCACAGGACACTGGGGGTCGAAGGAGCGCTCAAGTACGGGTCCACCAAAACGGACCTCGGCGAATTCATCCCGTCTATCGGTGCTAGAATTCTACTGATGCTCCACTTCGCGGACACGGTCCTTCTTGCAGAAGACCCCGACAAGGAGTGGGACGGCAAGGTCGAAGACGACGGAACGCTCTCATACGAGTCCAATAGCTCCATCGACTGGTACTTCGACCTCTTTTCCCACATGCAAGAAAAGAATGCGAGATTTATCGCCGAATTCCTCGACCTGAAGATCGTATGGACGGCCTACTTGTTGAAGTTCGGGTCAGACCTGTGGCCAGAAGATTACGTCCTGATTGGCGACAAGCTCGATACAGGATACTTCGGAGAGCTTGCACGGGCAGGAAACTTCGGCACCGGAGAACCAGGGAGGGAAAAGCTCCTTTACGCCGCGACACATGCCGACCCCTGGTCGAAGGCCTACGTGCTCGACAACTACGTCGTGCCCGACGAGGACGCGATGGCCATCTTCGATTCGCTCGACCTCTCGACCCCGGGTGGCAAGCAGATCGCAGAGACGATGATCGCAAGGAACTACGCATTCTGGTACACGGTCGCTGGGACACAGGGGATGTACGAGCGAGCGAAAAAGGCGCCGTCCGCAGATATTGTAGAGGCATTGCACAGCAAAATAGAGCGTCAAGCGGCACTGACAAACAAGGAATTCACAGAGGCGATGAGTTCTTTGCTGCTACGAAGAGCCCAAGTCCTCAAAGAAAAAGGAATGTGGTAGACCATGTTCAAGACCAACAGCGTTGCCCTGACGTGCGCCACGGGAATCACCAGGGTCCGAGTCGACGGCGACGAACTCGTCTTCGACGACCTCGATATCAAAAAAGAAGACCTCCTCCACTCGATGGGACGACCGAGCCAGTGCATGGACCTGATCGACTTCTGGCACGAGGCAGAGCGTACTAACGTCTACATCGCCGTCAGCGAGGGACTTGACCTTCGCCCCTCTGCCCGTGGAACTGGGCCATACGTTGACAGGGTTCCGCACAATATAAGAACCGTTCTGCTTGCATACTTTCAAAACGAAGACGAGGTATGCTTTCAGATCTCCCAACTCGATCATGTGTCGAAAAAATTCCTGATACGCATCGGCGAGTTTTTCGACACCCCCAGGATCTGGTCGTGCATCCTCTCGGAGCAAGGTGACAACTTCGGCGCCGACGAGATCGTCGAGATGGCCATGGACAAGCTCAAGCACATCCCGATCCTCATCGGGAGGGTCGCGCTTTCCAAAAACCTCGGGGTCAACTTCGGGTATAACCGTCGTTTCAAACTGATTATGCACGGAACCGACCGGCAAAAGTACGACTTCCTTCGCGAGTTCGAGGCAGCAGGCGACAACAAAAACCGAGAAATCATCATGTCGATGGGCAGCGGCAACACCGAGTCAAGAACGGCCCTCAGGCGAGCGCTCGACCTCCAGTACGAGGTATTCTTCTTCGAGCACATCGACGACTACGTCGACCGAGTCATCGACACGCTCGACAAGAAGTTCATCGCACGAATCATCCTATCCGCAGACAGCAAGAAGGATCGCCTCCACGGCTGGATCACGCCGGAACAGGTAGAGCGAATGCGCTCCGCTTACAACGCCCTGTAGTTCGCCCTCACTTTCCCCTTGCTTCCCCGTCACAAGGTAACATATGCTACCCCGCAGGGAAGGAATTGATGATGCCTATCGTCGTGGAAGTGGGACAAGAAATTACGGACAGGGACCTGCCGAAGTGGCCGCAGATGCTGACAACCGGGAGGCCGATCTCCGAAGAGCAAGCGAAGGAAATTATCAGAAGGACAGACTCTTTTTTCTGCAAGGGCTACGATGGCAACGACCATGCGTTCAATCGCTGGGTCCGCGAGACCGTCGGCATGCCCCCGAGCTATCAGGGCTACGACAGAAAAGACATGCCGCCCATCGAAGACGTCCGCGCCATGGAGCAGGATTTTCTCCAGCGGTGGAAATGCGTCGACACGCACTATGTCAACAACTCGTGGGTCTCTTCGGCGTTCATCAGCGGACCCCACGGCTGGTGTCACCCCGATGGGTCCATCGGCTTCATCGACAACGTCGGCAAGTGGCCCAGCATTCAGTCCGTGGCGATCGACTGGTGCATGATCGCCGAGACCTTCCCCTTTCTCGACATCGGCGTGACGCTGATGAGCGGTGAGGACTGCGAGGTGGAGGACGGAGATTGCGAGCCCGTCATCAGCTTCAAGATCGAAGGGGACACCGTCATCGCCGTCGATCCCAAGACGGTCGATGTCCATGGCGGTCACCCTGGGGCGACACGCGGGAACGCCTTTGACCACCTCCCAAAAGAAGAGGCCTGGATCGCACGACTCAACAGGGGCAACGGCGCCGAGCAGGGACTACCTACTCAGTGGATCATCGAGTGGGGAAAGAAGTTTTCCGCCTGAGCGCCCGATGGCCGAAGCAGTAAAGATATTTGTTGCCGCGCTGATCTGGGTACTGATGATCGGCATCAACACGCGCATCGTCGCGCACCGCCGTGACTTCTTGATCCCGTCGGCGTGGGCGCTACTCGTCGGCGTGGCATGGGTTTTCGTGATCCGCGAGGTCATCTTTGCCGAAAACGTCCGCTCGCTCGCCGCCTATCCTATCGGGGCAGCGATCGGCACCGGCCTGGTCACCCGCTTTGTCCCGGCGAGGGAGCGCTGGAAGAAGGATTGCAAGGAAAGTGATGATTCGTAGAATAGCTGGGCTCGTGCTACTTGGTGGGGTGGTTGCTTTTTCCGCTCCAGCGTTCATCATGGAGTCGGTCAAGGGTTGCATCCGTCACAGCTTGCGGCCCGTCGGTTTTCAGAACTGGAGATAGGGGAGGAAGCCATGGGGTGGGTTCTTTTCATCGACGACAGAGATCGCGCTCGCGCGTGGCCGAGTGAGACAACGCGCTTTGTCGAGCACGGGTCGCTAGTTCAGGTCGAAAACGACGGCGACGTCTTCACGCCTCAGTCGCCGCCAATCTACACGAATGACTTCGACCGCGTCATCGAGTGGTTCGACGACGACGAAGGCGAAGACGATCCCGACTACAGCGACTACGGCTGATCAACCTATAGTTCTGTCAGAAAGATGCTGTGTGAAAGCAAAATGATGGCGATTGTCGACACGAGCCTTCTCGGCACCGGAGAGAAGGACAAGGTAGCTCATGAGGCCTGGTCGCGCCTGCTGAGCACCCTCAATCACGCTCGCGAGATGGCGATGACCGTTGCGGAGTGCAACACAGACGGATGCATGGGTCGCCACGGCGAGCATGTCCTGCGCCACGTCAACGCGGCCATCGACGAGATGGTTCGTCACGATAATTTCTGCAAGAAAAAGCTCGTCGAGGAGCGCATTGTCGTCCCCGAGGGCCTTCCGACCACGCACCCAGAAGACCTTTTGCTCTGCGCGGTGACGATCGAAAACATGCTGACCTACTGGATCGCCGCTCCCCCCGGAACGTGCGCTGCCGACATCCAGCAGTATATCGAGATCGAAGAGGGGTTCCGCTTCGAGGACGAGCAGATCGCGCCGCTGACCATCGCCGACCTCATGCCGGTCTCGCGCGACGTGGCGCTCCGCACCCTGTGCCACGTCGAGTCGGTCGAAGGCGGCGAAACCTACGGCGTGTCCATGTGGCAGGAGTTCGTCAGCAAGAGCGGGGCCGGACTGGTTGCCCTGACCGACTACGTCGAGGATTACGAGGGGGAGTGATGCTCGAAATTCCCCGATAAATTCCTCTGGACACCCAGGGTTGCAAATGTTACTTTTGCAGCCATGAAGGCCGATAAATTATCTCAGAAGGTAGCGTTTTTCATGGTCAATAAAGGAGGGGTCGCGCCTTCCGACATGAGCCAGGCAGAGTTCAACAGCAAGACCCTCAAGCTGTTGGTCACCCTGACCAAAATCATCTGGAGCATCGGCAAGATCCAGCTTGTCGACATTAGCGAGCATCCCGCTCCGGTCGCGCGAGTCCTCGAACGAGCGCTCAGCCAATCACTCGACGAAGCTGTCGCAGTCCTTGCCGAGTTCGGCGTTGATACCGAGCCCTTCGAGGACTTCAAGATTCGCACAAAGGCACAAGAGAACCCGAACAACTGAGGTTGGGGATGATCGAGTACGTGCAAGGGGACGCGACCCGTCCACTGGGGAGCGGGCCGAAGATCATCGTCCACGTCTGCAACGACATCGGAGCGTGGGGTCGAGGCTTCGTCCTCGCGCTGTCGAAGCGGTGGCCAGGGCCCGAGTCCGAGTACAAGAAGCAGTGGAAGCAAGCTCAGCAAGAGAAGCGCAGGCTAGAGCTTGGCCACATACAGGTGGTCACCGTCGAGGATGACATACTGGTCGTCAACATCATCGGCCAGAGGGGGCTCAGGAGCCGTCGTCGGCGCAAGGTCGTGGTCTACGACGCGGTGCGCGAGGGCCTGGTCCGAGTCCGCAAGCTCGCCAAGAGCATCGCCACGGTCCACATGCCTCGGATTGGCTGCGGCCTGGCAGGCGGTGACTGGTCAGTGATGGAGAAGATCGTTCAAGAGGAACTGGCAGACCACGGGATACCCGTCACTGTCTACGACTTCTGACAGAAAGCGTGGGGGAGATGAACACCGAAGACAGGCTTCGCCTGAGACTCTTTTCGATCGAGATCTCTCGGGCCGTCCTGGGAATGAAGATGGCCGGTTGCCTGTGCGACTCCTGTGGGAAGGTGCTTCGCAAGGGCGAGCCGGTCTACGAGCCAAAGAACAATGTCGGGGGTCCGCTGACGTGGACGTGCGCCAGGTGCGCTCGCGAAAGCTGCCCCTCATGCAACCCGAAGGAGAACAGGTCATGAAACGCACTATTCAGACAATCAACACCGAGGTCGACCGGGTGAAGTGCGGCGAGTTCGTCGTCAACCACGAGATGGCGCGCAAGACGCGGCTCGTGCGCGAGCCCGAAGGCCAGTGGATCGTCACGCTTCCAAACGAGAATACGATCCGGCTCAACCCGAACTTGCTTTCGGACGTACTACGCGGCCAATGCGGCTTCGGCGAGCACACGCCGACCGTGCTCGCAGCGATGCTCGACATGGAACTGACGTCGGCGCAGAACCACGGGAACTACAGTGGGGCGGAATAAGCGGCTCCGCGAGGCGATGAAGCGGCAGGCCTCGGCCCGCGCGCAGCCCGAAGAGATGCCGAAGGTCGTTCTCAGGCCGACGATGCGAAAGATCGAGGTCACGGCCCCGGACCAGATAAATCTCCAGCGCCTTGCTGTGCTCTACCGCCTCGAAGGCATGAAGCTGGGGCTCCAGATCGCCTGCGGCCTACCAGACGGCGTGCTCGAACGGGTCAACTCTGGCGAGGTCCCAGCGAAGATCAACACGAAGAAGCTCCTCACCATGATTGGCGAGGGTCTTCGCAGCGCACTTCGCGGCGCCACGGGCAAGCTCGACAAGCTCCACGAGACCATCGAGCAACTGAGCGGCTACGTCCCCACCGACGAGCAGACCGAGAAAGAGCTTTTGTCCCCCGACCTGCTGGTCCGGCTCGTCAACATCCCCGAAGAAGACGGCGGCGGCTGGATGGCCGAGCTTGACCCCGGATGCCGCGACGACGGAGAGACCCCCGGAGAGGCGCTCGGGCACCTTGCAAAGTGGATCGACGATTATCTCAACGAGGATCAGTGACATGAAAAGAGCTACGAAAGAAAACGCAAAGATCGAAAGTACCTTTCTTGGTCGCGAAGACCACGGCATCCCGACGTTTTTTCTGCACCTCGACTACGGCGGATCTGGCCAGGGCTTCGGTGGTCGCGTTGGGGTTACCTGTGACAATCTCATGCAAGTGCTCGAAACGCTCAGCGCCTCGTCATGGGAGAAGCTCCCAGGGGTGCTCCTGCGGACGATCTGGACCTACGATCGCGTCGTCGCCATCGGGCACATCACAAAGGACGTGTGGCTGATGCCTACCAACGACGGGAACTGGGCGATGGGCACCTACGCCAGCCTGCCGCTCGATGACTACGAGGTCGAGTCGCGATAAGAGGGTAAAAATGCTTTCTTCCACGATACACATTGACACCAAGGACGAAATTGTCGAAGAGCCCGACGAGAACACTGTCACGCGCTCGACCGGAGAGGCTGTCATCGAGGTTTTTCCAGGGCCGAACAGAATGACAGTGTCTGTCAGGCACCGATACCTGACGACGAGACTGAAGCCGAAGGTCGAGCAGCACGAAACCTTTCGTGACGCGGCTCGCGGCTACCTGGAAATGAACTGGGAGACGTCGTCGGCCATCCGGTACGCCAACGTCATCAATGACAACGGCGCATCGAAGAAGCTCATCGACGAACTGTGCTCCGAGGCGCTGTTCCTGGCGATGCGGCTGGACTCGCGATTTTTTGAAAGCATGCGGAAAGCCTTTCCCGACTGGCTCGACCTCCTCT
>Ga0180430_10003516_pt1 | contig 13466 bp, 8 predicted proteins | sample SS_ome_9_FD_132999 | JGI IMG/M metagenome (GOLD analysis project Ga0180430, IMG submission 132999) | Hypersaline lake sediment archaeal communities from the Salton Sea, California, USA - SS_1_S_2 metaG | ecosystem: Environmental > Aquatic > Non-marine Saline and Alkaline > Hypersaline > Sediment... | reverse complement strand
TTCAAGACCGGGATGCCATGCCAAAACACCCGCAGCGGTCGTTGTTTTGGACGGAAATCCGTAGGTATTTTCCCTTGTCGTGTATCCGGCGACGAGCCCGGGCAGTGCGCGGCGATCCGCCGCAGTCGTCATCGTCAGGCCCAGCGGCGTTAAAAAACGTGCCTTGATTTCAGCGAAGCAGTCGCGTTGGACGACAGCTTCGATGACAAGCCCGATCAAAATATAACCGGTATCCGTATACGCCCAGCCCTTGCCGGCCGCAAAAAGCGGCGGCCGATCCACCACAAATCCAATCAAGTCCGGCGGCGTAAACGGATTGTTTTCCACCGGCCGGCGGCGTCTGACCGCCGCCGCAAAGCGCTCTGAATGCACATGGTCCGGCAGGCCCGCGCTGTGGGTCAGAAGGTGGCGCAGGGTGATGTCACGCTGATTGGGCAAACGGCTGAACCACGGCCGATCGCCGAGCCATTTTGATACCGGGACATCCAACGCCAGCCGGCCCTCGCTTACCAGCGCCAATACGGTGGCCGCCACAAAAGATTTGCCGATACTGGCGGCCAGCATCCGTGCCCGCACCGTCATCGGCGCGCCGGTTTCCCTGTCCGCAACCCCGGCTGCGGCAACGGCGCTCGTTCCGTCCTGGAGCACACAGGCGGCGGTTGCACCCGGGAAGCCGTATTCCTGCTGCAGGGCGTCCAGCGCCGATTGAAAAGCGGCGGCTGTTTCCGAAGCGGCCGCGCGGGCCGGACCCGGCGGCACGATTTCCGAATATGCCGCCGGTCGATTCAGCAGCGGGAGGATAAAACAGAGCATCCATATCAGGCGCTTAAGATAAAATTCCGCGCGGTTGTTCAACATTCGATTATCGTATGTGGACATCTTGGTCTGTGCTTTCCTGTTAGGGGTTATGCGCCTAGACAATGGCGCCGGCCGGCAAAGCCGACGGCATCACCCGGTTGCGCCCAGGCGGGACAACCACTGTAACAGCCCCCTGGCGCGTGAACATGGCTTTTCGATTCAGCCACACAATCGGAACCGCGGCCATAATGAGTAGATACGTGTCATACGGTTGAGCGTCGGGCAGGACCGGATTCATCACCGCAAAATGAAATACCGCCGACAGCAGAATGCTGCCGCGTGAAGCGTTAAACAATGCGGTGGCAATCACACTTAACCCGATACAGCCGACAAAAAAGGCGGCAAAGGACCAGTCGCTCTGCTGGGTCCCGCTCAAGAAAAAGGCCGGCAGATGCCACAGTCCCCAGATAACGCCTAGAATCAGCCCGGCAAAAAAGGGGGCGAACTTGCGCTGCAGCAGCGGAAGCGCCAGACCCCGCCAGCCGAACTCCTCCATCGGGCCTTTGACGGCCGCCAATACCAAGGCAGCCGACAAAGACGAAAAAGATGCAAACGGAAACGGTGCGGTCAACAGGTTGCCCTTCAGCGCCGATCCGGCGACAAACAGCAGCGGGATACCGACAATCAAAAAGACATACCAGAACGGCGCACAGCGCCAGAGCAGAAACCGGGCAAGGTAGTGCCGCAATCCGCCGGCGCCGGCCCTATAGGCAACGATAATGAAAGCGGCAATGGCCGGTGCGTAGACCGCCAGAAAAAAAAGCGGATGCTGACCGGTCAATTCGCCGAAAACACCGTGCATCTGCTGCGGCAGAAAGATAAAGAGTGCCAGAATTCCCCACGCCAGGCTGAAAGCCATCAAGCCAAAAGGCGCCAGGGCTGAAAACGGAATCCGATGATCGGTCTGGGCAACGGATGATGCGGTCGTCATAATCATATTCTCCTTTAGTAATGGTATTTTTTTCGATCAACGACCAATGTCGGCCTGCTTTTTAAGCGGCATGGCAGGGTTTCCGCAACGCCGCGCTGCCAAGGCCTTCAGCAAAAGGCATGCCATCATAAAGATCAGCGCCGATCCCCTGCGTATCCGCCAAACAGCCGTGGCAGCCCCGGAAAATGCCGGACGGATAATCGTGTATTTACGAAATTTCGTTGCGAAATCGCCCTGAATCGATTACAGACGACGCCATGAACCAACCCGCCCGCCAAATCAAGACCGCAAGACAGGGGTAAGGCAATGCAGCGACTCGCAAATAAAGCGCCTGACGGCTGGCGCGAACCGCATCCGGCCACGATTCTGGTGGTGGATGACCGACCGGCCAACATCCAGCTGCTTTTCGAAGCCTTAAAGGATACCGGCTACCGGACGCTGGCGGCGGTCAGCGGCGAAAGTGCGGTCCGCCAGGCGGAACTGGGACGGCCGGATCTGATTCTTATGGACGTATTAATGCCGGGCATTGACGGATTCGAAGCCTGCCGGCGCCTGAAAAGTAATCCGGCAACCCGGCATATTCCGGTGATCTTCATGACCGCCTTGCACGAAACAGATGCGAAGATAAAAGGCTTCGAGGCCGGCGGCGTGGATTACCTGACCAAGCCGCTGCAGCATGCAGAGGTCCTGGCGCGGATTGAGGCGCAGATGAGCCGGCACCGCTTGTGGGCCGATGTGGAAATTTATACCCAAACGCTGCTGAACATGGGAGCGGCGGACACCCCTGAAGCGGCGTGGGAGACTTTGAAACCGCTGGCGCAGAAGCAAAAAGATGTGGCGGGTCTGGCGGTCTGGACAGCGGATGGCGACGGACTGAAACTGTGGCATGGCACCGTTTTGACCGCGGACCTTCCTGCAGCATGGCAGCCGGAGGGCGCACCTTCGCAGCGCATACCGGCGGCGGCGCTGATCGGTGAAGCGTATAAAAAGCGCAGACAACTCAGCGCCCTTGACGAGGCAGCGTGGCATCCCTATCCGGCGTGGGCCCGCGCCGCCAAATTACAAGGCCATATCATCACCCCCATCTGCTGCCATGAGGCGTGCTACGGTGTACTGGCGGTTTTTTTTGCCGCCCCGGTTACCTATGCGCCCAGAGAACAGCCGCGCTGGCAAAAGATGCTGGCCAACAGCCTGGGCAATGTCTTTTACCACGCCCGTTCGTTTGAAGCCATTGAGCGATTGAGCCGGCAGCTCAAGCTGGAAAACGAAGGGCTGCGGGCGGAGGTGAGCGCCGCCGCCGAATCCAAAAGCATGATCGGCCAAAGCATCGCCCTGCGCCGGGTCCTGGATCAAGTTGACCTGGTCGCTCCCACCGAGGCGGCCGTGCTGGTGCTGGGAGAATCGGGTACCGGCAAGGAGCTGCTGGCGCAGGCCGTCCATGCACGCAGCCGCCGCAGCGGTTCAGCCATCATCCACGTCAACTGCGCCGCCATCCCGCGTGAACTCTTTGAGAGCGAGTTTTTCGGCCACGTCAAAGGTTCCTTCACCGGAGCCCTCAAAGATCGTGTCGGGCGTTTTGCACTGGCCGACGGCGGCACGCTTTTTCTGGATGAAATCGCCGAAATTCCAATGGAAATGCAGGGAAAGCTTCTGCGCGTGCTGCAGGAGGGAACCTTTGAGCGCATCGGCGATGAAAAAACCCGCCGCACCAATGTCCGCATCATCGCGGCCACCAATCGCGACCTGCAGCAGGCGGTGGCCGAAGGACATTTTCGCCAGGATCTGTATTACCGCCTCAGCGTTTTCCCATTGACCCTGCCTCCCCTGCGCGAGCGACGGGAAGACATTCCCGCGCTGACCCGTCACTTCGCCGCCCGCATCGCCCGCAAAATGGGCCGACCCGTGCCGGAAATCACCCGCGACATGCTGGCGCCTTTCATGGCTTATGCATGGCCGGGCAATATTCGTGAACTACAGAACGAAATCGAACGCGCCATGATTCTCTCCAAGGGACGGCCGGCGGCTTTTACCGCGCCCGCACCGGCATCCGCAGCGCCGGATCACACGGCATTTGAAGATGCACGCGTCATTCGCGAAGAAGAATGGGAGGCCCTGCAGCGCAGCAATATCCAGCGGGCGCTGGAACGTACAAAGTGGCGCGTCGACGGTCCCGGCGGCGCCGCAGAGCTGATGGGCCTGCGCCCCACAACCCTGCGCTCGCGCATGAAGGCCATGGGAATTAAACGGCCTGTGTGACGGTCCTTGGAAAAAGAATTAAGGCGGCGGCCCTTCCAGCAGGTGCTGCAGCGCTTGAACATCGAAGTTTTCGGCCAGTTGAATGATGCGGGCGATAAATGCGCGTTGCACGGGTAAGCGTTCTTTCAGTCTGGCCGCTTCGCACAGCACTTCCTGCAGATCACCAATGCGGGCCGCCTCCCGCAGAGGCAAAAAATCCGGCGGCAGCGGATATGGCGCCGCGGCGGCGGCGGGCGGACGTTGGCCGGCTGCCGTTTCCACCCAATTAAGATCAAGATGCCGCGCAAGGATGGCGCGCAAGGCCGCCATCTGGACCGGCTTGGCAAGGAAATCAACGCAGCCGGCGTCCAGGCTCTCGGCCCGCGCTTGATCAGAAACGCCGGCGGACACCGCCACCACCGGAATACCGGCCTTCTCCGGATCGGCCTTTAAGCGCTGCACCGTCTCAAGGCCGTTCATTCGCGGCATGCGCAAATCCATAAAAATCAAATCCGGCCGGCGCCGCTCGACCTGCGCCAGCACCTCGATTCCATTGACCGCCTCAAGGATTTCAAAGCCCAGCGGTTTGAGCATGTCACTGAGCACCGCTCGATTTTCCAAACGATCATCGGCCACCAGCAGACAGTACGATCCGCGAACGCGCGCCGCCGCTGTATTATCCGCGGCGGCCGCTGATATTTTCGGTTTTGCCACGACACAGGGCAGTTCGAGACAAAACAGGCTGCCTTTGCCGGGGGTGCTTTGCACCCGCACATCTCCGCCCATCTTGCGGGCGATTGTGCGGCTGATGGTCAGACCCAGACCGGTGCCCTCAAGATTTTGCGCCATGGTCGCCACCTGCTGAAAGGGCTCAAAAATGCGCTTGAGATGCGCCTTTGCGATACCGACGCCGGTGTCGCTTACCCGAAAAACGAGCCGGTCGTTTTGCCCTAAAGCATCCAGCCGCACGCTGCCCTGTCGGGTGAATTTCACTGCATTGCTGAGCAGGTTCAACAGGATTTGGCGCACTCTTTTTTCATCCGTCAGGACCCACTCAGGCAGCGAAGCGCACGAGCGGCACTCAAAGACGAGATCTTTGGCCGCGGCCCGCGGGGCGATCATGTCGGCAAGGCCTTTTATCATAGGCGGCAGCTGCACCTCTGCGGATTGAATTTCCAGCTTGCCGGCTTCGATTTTCGAGATATCCAGAATATCATTAATGATAAGCAGCAGATGTTCGCCGCTTTGCTGTACAATGCCGGCGCGGGCCTTTTGATCCGTCGACAGCCCGGCGTCGCGCTGAAAAATCTGGGCATAACCTAAAATGGCATTCAGGGGTGTCCGCAATTCGTGCGACATATTGGCCAGAAATTCACTTTTGGCACGATTCGCGGCTTCGGCGGCCCGGGTTGCCAGCCGTAGCTCGGCGGTTCGATCCGACACTTGTTGTTCAAGCTGCTGCTGATGCCGCTGAAGCGTGTCGGCCTGCGCGCGCAACCGCCGCTGCGCATCCCCGGCGGCGCGCTCCTGCCCCAGCGCCAGGGCGCAGATCAGCCCCAGCATGCCCAGAGGATACAACTGGATGCCGGCCATCGCCGGGAAAAAAGCACTGACGATATCAAACAGCCCAGTGGTGCTGAAAATGAGCACTCCGGCGGCAATGACGCGCTTTAATTGCTGCCCGGCATATAAATGCCGCAGCCCTTCCCCCGCACCCACAAGCATCTGAAAGCCGAGGGCGCTGTTGCCCATCACCTGGCCCAAACGGCCAAAGGGCAGCCATTGGAAAAAATCAGCCGGCCAGATAAGAAGCACGACCACGATTTGCAGCTGCCAGCAGCGGCGGATCAAGCCCAGCCAGCCGGCGCCGAGCGATACTTCGGTAAAGCGCCACAGCCCGACGGGAAAAAGCAGGACGGTCAGCAGCCCGACATAATAAAACCAATCCGCCGCATCGGAAGCCATGAGCATAATGTGATGGGAAAACAGTTGCGACAGCCCCATACAAATGCTCATGAAGGCAAACCACGGCGAAAAGGAAAGGCCGTAGCGGCGTCTCACAAAGTGCGCAAAAAGGGCGTAAATCCCCACAAACAAAAACAGATAGCCCAGCGACTGTTCCAGCCAGGCACCGGCCCTGATATGCCGCATCAGCTGCGACTGGGAAGCATACACAATCACCGGTTCGGGTGGCGGCAGACGGTCCGGTGAAACGCCGTAAAAAAGGATGTGCAGCTTGCGGCCGGCTGTATCGCTGGGCAGGGGAAGGATAAAAAGGCGGTTTGCGGGCCGCCGCAGCTGCCATTTGCCTGTCCATGCACCGCTGCGGAAAAGCAGCGCCCCATCCAGAAAAACGGCAATGGCATCAACCTCAAGACCGGCCATCAGCAGGGCTTTATCGACATACGGGGCATCCGGTATCACCCGCTGCAGCCAGAGGCGGTTGGCGCGGCCCGCATTGGCCGCCGGCGTGTGCCATTGCCAGCGGCGCCATTTCACCCGCTCATGGTCACCGGGCGGCAAACCGCCCTCCGGTTCCCGGTCCGCAGATAAACGGCCGTAATGATACTGCCACCCGTCGCGCAGATGCCGCGCCCAATTTGGCCCTTCTGCCGCTGTCACTTCCCGCCAGAGCCGCTGCACGGCCGCTGGGACATGCCCGGCCTGGGCTGTGCCGCCACCCGGTCCATGCATGACCAGCGCCGCCAGTCCCACCAGCAGAAAACAGCGGGCGATACAGGAGCCGCATGCAGACAGCGCCGTCATCCGTTGTTAAACATGGCCCGGGCCGGTCCGGCGACGTCGGGATCGTCGTAACTCACAAAACGCCCGCTCATGGACGTCGGCGCCGCCAGCGCCAGGTAGGCGATGGCGCGCGCCGGCACTTGCGGTGCGATCAGACGTCCCTCTTCTTTCAAACGGCGGTAAAAATCGGCCGTGGCCGCGGGCATGGCCGCGGGACCCTGCCGGCGCAGCTCTTCCTGCATGCCGGTGTCCACCACGCCGGGCCGCACCGCCACACACACCACATCGGGCTCTTCGGCCGCCAGAACGCGGGTAAAATGGTTCAAACCGGCCTTGGCCGTACAATAGGCGCCGGCCGCCTCGATGACCGTTTCGGCGGCGCCGCTGCTGACATTCACCACCCGTCCCCGGCGCCGGCGCAGGTCGTCAAGGCAGGCGCGCACCAGATAAAACGGCCCCAGCAGATTGACCGCGATGCTGTAGCGCCAGGCGGCCGGATCCGCTTCCGCGATCGGGGAAAGCGGTGCCACCAGACCGGCGTTGTTGACCAGCGCGTCCACCCGGCCGAAGTGTTCCCGCGCCCGTGCGAGGATGCGCTCGCCGGCATCCGCATCGGCCACGTCGGCCGCAACCGAAAGCGCCTGACCGCCGGCCTTTCTGATGCGCTGTTCAACCGTTTTAAGCGCGTCTTCGGCGCGCGCCGCCAGGACCACGCCCACACCGCTGGCGGCCAGCAAACAGGCGGTTTCCGCGCCCACCCCCCGCGACGCGCCGGTGACGATGACCACTTTGTCGTTTTGCATACGACACCTCTTATGCGTGTTTGGTGAAATTGATGGCTTTTTTTATTTTAACCATTTTCAAACGTTGAAAACAAGCCACAATGATGAGCACAATTGGGGACGTTGTTGTCTGAGTTGAACAACTATTTACCCCGATTTATTTTTTCCATAGCATCCTTTTGTCAATATAGATAACAACGTCCCTGGTTCCATAGAGGGTTTTGCAAATAGAGAGCCGTCGAGGTTTCTTTATGCGTATTGCGTAACGAAAAATCTTGCGTGTTGCCAGCTTGTAACCGTATTTTCAGGCACGTAACTGTTTTGCTTGCTGAGACAAGAGGGATCAGCCACCGAAACGTAATTATTTTTCTTGACTAATACCAAAATATAATAATAATTTTTGTACAGCAATCGTTTTTTGGGAGAAAGTCATGATTGGAAACGAACAGGATAAATCGATATACCGATCCGCAGGGTATGCGGCGCTTATCGAAAGGTACGACCTCGATGTCATGCCGAACTGGCACAAATCCCTGGTGACTATCAGCGGAATCCACCGGATCCAAGCGAACGGGGGTATTGTTGAGGAGGTATATCCACCCAAGTACTGGCCGGGGGACACGCTTGGCGACCATCTCGAATTTGCGCTCAAGTATGACGGGACGAACCTCGCAATCATCAGCATCTTGTTCCAGAAGATTGAGGAGGAAAATCTCTTGATTCATGTGCGGTCTAAACCGACCGGCAAGTATGCCAGGCGCTTGTGGTTCCTGTACGAATTCCTGACCGGTAAAACACTTCCGCTTGATGACCTGAAGCGTGGGAACTATATCGACCTGCTCGATACGGATGAATACTATACAATCAGCCCGGCGCGCCGGGTCCGGCGGCAACGGGTCAACGACAACTTGCTGGGCGACAACCGGTTCTGTCCGGTGGTGCGCCGCACCGATACGCTTCGCGACCTAGAAAAGGCCGATTTACCCGAACGCTGCCGGCAGGTGGTGGCGGGCTATCCTGCTTCAGTTTTGAAGCGCGCGATTGGGTACCTTTACACCAAGGAGACAAAATCGTCCTTTGCAATCGAACATATCAAACCCACCTCGACCAGAACCGAGCGCTTCGTGGCCCTGCTCCAAACGGCGAAACAAGAGGACTTCTGCCGAAAAAGGCGATTGATCGAGGTTCAAAACCGCGTTGTCGATGCACGATTTCGAGATTCCGAGTACCGGTTGCACCAGAACTATGTCGGCGAAACAGTCGCCTGGCAGAAGGAACGAATTCACTTCGCAGGTCCGAAGCCAGAGGCCCTGGCAGGCCTGATGGATGGCCTGACAGCCGCCCATGAGCGTATGAACGCCGGAGGCGTGTCCGTGGTGATTCACGCCGCAGCCATCGCCTATGGATTTGTCTTTCTGCACCCGTTTGAAGACGGCAATGGCCGCATCCACCGCTTTCTGATCCACAACATTCTCGCACGACGGGGTTTCACGCCGGAGGGTGTCATGTTTCCCATATCAGCGTCCATGCTGAAAAACCCGGCCGACTATGACGCATCTTTGGAAGCGTTCTCACGTCAGCTCATGCCCTTAGTGGAATACGCGCTCGATAAAGACGGCCATATGACCGTCGAAAACGACACGGCTGTTTGGTACCGCTATATTGATATGACGCCCCAGGCAGAGGCGCTTTTTCGGTTTATCGATCAGACCATCGATACGGAGCTCGCCAACGAATTAACCTTCCTGACCAATTACGACAAGACCAAGAAAGCCATCCAGGAAATCGTGGACATGCCCGACCGTCAAATCGATCTCTTCATCCGTTTTTGTCTCCAGAATAACGGTCGACTCTCAGCACGGAAACGCGCGGGCCGCTTTGATTTCCTGTCGGATGGGGAAGTCTCCCGTATGGAGCAGGCTGTTCTGGCCGCCTACGGAAGTACAACCTTGAAAGATAATTGAGGAGCAAGCGCTTACGATTTATCAACAATTGAACAATTGGGGACGTCGTTGTTTGAGTTGACGAACTATTTACCCGTTAAGCATCGCTTAATAACGCGTTTCATCCGCGCAAAAGCCTCATCACGTGCCCCACGTCGCGAGATTGTCGCAAGTTCACCCCCCAAGTCACACCTTAAGTCGAGCCCATCTCAAAATGGGTCTGGTTGTTGCCGACGGCAGTTATCCGAATTTTCCGGATAACTGAACCTTCAATCTGGACCTGATGCTGTCCGCCGCTGGAGGCCTGGGACGACATGACGAACCCGGCCCGGCCCTGCTCGTTCAGATAGCTGTAGAAATAGCTGATCCAGACGTAGTTGCCGTTGCTGACCTTGCCCTTCTTGTTGACCCTGAAAGCGACGTAAGTCGCTGACAATACGCAGAAAAAAAACCCACCCAATAACCGGACGCGGTAAGTGGACGGGTCTGTCTTTTTTAAGTGGTGGGCCGTGAAGGAATCGAACCTTCAACCTACTGATTAAGAGTCAGTTGCTCTGCCTAGTTGAGCTAACGGCCCACGCAGCGAATCCACCGTCTCGTACCAGCTTTGGTGGATGGTGTCAAATCCTTTTACGACGCACCGGGAAACGGCGCGGCTGCCGTCAGCGGCGCTTGCGCTGCCGGCGTTCCTTTTTCCAGGCGACGTCTTTTTTGCGGCCCGCTTTTTTGGCGGCGGCGCCCGGTTTTTTATCGGCCGCGGGGTCCAAAAAGAAGCTGCCGGGCGTGGGCGGCTGTGGGGTCGGCGCTCTTTCGGGCTTCGGCGGCGCCGGTTCCGTTTTGGGCACCGGCGGGCCGGTGAAAGCGCCGACCGGTATGGGCTTGGACGACAGCAGCAGGGCACCGTAGCGCTGAAACACAAGGCCCATTTTTTCACACTTTGCCACGTGAACCGTCAAAAGAACAGGCTGCGCATCCATCCGTCCGCCGATCCGCAAGGCCATTTCCGGCGTCGCCGCCAGAATGACCCGACGCCGTCCCATGGGAAAAATGCCTTTTGCAAACACATGCGCGTGGGCCCGGCGGCGCACGGCCGTGTAAAGCAGTTTGGGCGCGTCCGCGGCGACATCCGGCTGCGGCAGCCGACCGCGCTCGGCGGCGCGGATCCGTCCGCCGTCGATTTCGATCGGCGGGTTTTCAACGGTCAGCAGGATTTCGTTCAAGTCCGCACGGCGCACCGCACCCAGGCCCTCTTCTTCATGCAGGGCCTTCAACAGATCGGATACCTTGACATACCCGTCCGCATCCGGGACCAGGCCGAACGCATCCGGGTGAAGGCCCAGCACGTAGGCCAGCAGCCTGCCCAGTTTTCCTGAACGGCGGGAACGCATATTCTCCTCCAGCGGTGCAATGACCGCAGCGGCTGCAATGGTTGACCAAAACGCCGCTCTCTGCTAAAAATTGATTCTCATGTGAATATCCACAACACCCATTTTTGGAAAACGCCATTTTAACACTTTTTGTCTGCCAAAGAAAAGGAACACACCCGATGAACCTTCAAAAATCCAGAGAACTCTTTCAACGCGCCCGAAGCGTCATTCCCGGCGGGGTGAACAGCCCGGTGCGGGCCTGCCGCTCGGTGGGCTGCGACCCCCTGTTCATTGACAAAGCCGACGGCTGCCGCATTTACGATGCCGACGGCAATACCTTTATTGATTACGTGGGATCCTGGGGCCCCCTGATCCTCGGACACCGGCACCCGGCGGTGGTGAAGGCGGTTGAAGACGCCCTGGCACGCGGGGCCAGCTTCGGCGCCCCGACAGACCTTGAAATCGGACTGGCCGAACGTGTGATCGATGCCGTGCCGTCCATCGAGACCGTCCGTTTCGTCAACTCCGGCACCGAAGCCACCATGAGCGCCATCCGCCTGGCCCGGGCCGCCACCGGCCGCGATCTGATCGTCAAATTCGACGGCTGCTACCACGGCCACGCCGACACGCTGCTGGTGGCCGCCGGCTCCGGCGTGGCCACACTGGGCATTCCCGGCAGTCCCGGCGTACCCGCCGCCTTCGCTGAAAAAACCGTCTCGCTGCCCTACAACGACGCCGAGGCCGTGGAGGCGCTCATGTCCCGACGGGGCGCCGAAGTGGCCGGCATCATCGTGGAACCGATCGCCGGCAACATGGGCATGGTACCGCCGGCCGACGGTTTTCTGACGGCCCTGCGCGAACTGGCCACCCGGCATCGGAGCCTGCTCATCTTTGATGAAGTCATCACCGGCTTCCGGGTCGAACGGGGCGGCGCCCAGGCCCGGTACAACATTTTACCGGATATCACCACCCTGGGCAAAATCATCGGCGGCGGCCTGCCGGTGGGCGCCTACGGCGGCAGGAAGGCGCTCATGGAACAGATGGCGCCCGAGGGGTCGGTCTACCAGGCCGGTACGCTCTCCGGCAACCCGCTGGCCATGGCCGCCGGCATTGCGACGCTCGATGCGCTTGCCGCCCCCGACTTCTACCGAACGCTCGAAGAAACCACCGCCCGGCTGGTCAAAGGGCTTCAACAGGCCGCCGCCCGACACCGGGTTGCGCTTCAGGCGCAGCACATCGGATCCATGGCGGGTCTCTTTTTCACCGACCGGCCGGTACAAAACATTGAAGACGCCAAGACATCCGATCTGGACCGCTTCGCCGCCTATTACCGGGGCATGCTGGAACAGGGGATTTATCTGGCGCCGTCCCAGTTCGAATCGATGTTCGTCTCCGCGGCGCACACCGCCGCCGACATCGATCAAACCGTTGCCGCCGCCGGGGAGGTCTTGGCCGCCGTCGGCGGATAAACACGAGCGCCTATCATGAACAAAGACGCCTTTTTCAACGCATTGGGCCAAGGCGGCCGGGAATTGACGATCTTGACCCGGCAGCCGGATCTGCTCATCTCCTTTGTGGAGCTGATGGAACATATCGACCGGCTGCCGCATGTGGAACGGCGTTTTCGAAAACAACGGGCCAGCATTTACCAGGCGATCTCCAAACAAACGCCGGTTGAACAGCTGGCACGTCTGATGGTCCCATTCTTCGGCCAGCCGATCGACGGCGCCGCGCAGGCGGCGGATCCATACCTGTGTGCAGCGCACCTGGGCGGCATCAAGGCCGACCAGACCTGGTTCGTTAAAAAAATCGGCGCCGGCGAGTTCTACGGCGCGCTGTGGCCCTGGCAGCAGAACAAGGGCGTGGTGACCATCCATCTGGGGCTGGTCAACCCGCAGATGCCCGCGGCGGATTATCAAAACCTGGCCAAGCAGATCACCGCCCAGCTGGCGCAGCAGGTGTCCCTGGAAGTCGAAAAAGGCGTCGGCGGACAGATTCACGGCATCAGCCTGCCCTCCTTTCTGCAGATGTCGGAAATGGAAGGTACGACCTGCACGCTTAAAATCCGCTCCAGAAACAACATCGGCATGCTGCACCTGGCCGACGGCCGCCTGATCGATGCGGAAACCAACGATTTGAAGCACAAGGAAGCCGCCTACGTCATCATCGGCTGGGACGATGCCAGCATCGACATCCTGGCGCCCAAGGGAAAAAAAGAAGACAACATCCGGGCGCCGCTGATGTCGGTTCTGATGGACAGTCTCAAGGTCAAGGATGAAAAGGCCTATGACCAGGCCGCCGCCCAAAAACCGGCGGCCAAAAAACCGGCGCCGTCCGCCAAACCGGCGCCGGCACAAAAGCCGGCGCCGGCCCCGGTCGAAGCGGCGACGACCAGAGGTGCGACAGCCGAAACAGCCAAAACCCCGGCCGCCCCTGTTGATGAACCGCGAGGCAAGCCGCCTGTAAAGACGGCGGACCGGGCCGCACCGGCTGCCGAGACCGAAATCGACCGCCGCCTGCTGGACGGGCGGACATCAAAGCCGTCGGAGACACCCCCGCCAGCGCCGGCGGCGAAAATGCGAAAATGGCTCTGGCCCGCCGTTGC
>Ga0180430_10003515_pt1 | contig 13469 bp, 12 predicted proteins | sample SS_ome_9_FD_132999 | JGI IMG/M metagenome (GOLD analysis project Ga0180430, IMG submission 132999) | Hypersaline lake sediment archaeal communities from the Salton Sea, California, USA - SS_1_S_2 metaG | ecosystem: Environmental > Aquatic > Non-marine Saline and Alkaline > Hypersaline >... | reverse complement strand
GGAAAGGTTGGCCAGTTCGATCGTGTCGAAGTCCACGATAAACAGCGAACCCACACCCATCAGAGCCAGATTTTTTATAACTTCATTACCGAGTGCACCTGCGCCAACCACCATCACTTTTGCATTCTCGACTTTTTCCCGTTCCCACCAGGAAATGAAGGAGAAGGTGCCAAACCGGTCTTTTTTCAGGTTGGGAATAACGAGAGGTTTCTCGGGCGCGACAGGCAGCCGGCGCGGGCCTTCCGGTGAATCGTCGGGTGTGATGCGCACGCGGATGGCTGCATTTGAAGCATCGGCTTCGCTGGCTAATTTGTTCGCCTGCGCCAGATTTTTCTCGTTCAGATCAGCGACAAATCGCCCGACACCATGCTGTGAGTCGATCAGGTTGATCTCCTCCAGGGATTTGAGCGCTTCACGCAGGGTGGAGCGGCTGACACCGAACTGCTTGATCATATCGCGTTCTGCTGGCAGCTGGTAGCCGCTTTTATAGGTGCCATCCAGTATTTGAGCGGCGATCTGGCTGGCAATGATTTCTGATAATGACTTGCGTGGAATTTCAGCCACAGGAACCTCGCTTATGGTATATTGGTCAGACCACTAAACCATATTATAGGTTTTTTTTGGGAATTGTCAATATCAAAAAAAAGCAGTGAAGAAACTTATTTTCGCTTATACTGATAACATAAGCGAGGTAAACCAATTTAGTTCTTATCAGGAGATCATTATGGCAAAAATTGCTATTATCACGGATAGCACCGCGTATATCCCCGTTGATTACGCAAAGAAACATCAAGTGAATGTCATTCCCTTGAATCTGCATTGGGATGATGACACATTCAAAGATGGTGTTGATATCACTGCTGATGCTTTCTATACCCGCCTCAGCAAATCTTCGTCTATTCCAACCACATCGCAACCGTCGGCCGGAGATTTTTTGGCTTTATATGAAAAGCTGGGCCAGGACCATGACGGCATTATCGCCGCCCTGATTTCTTCTGGCATTAGCGGCACCATGGATTCTGCGTTGATGGCAAAGAAAGAGTACAACGGTGTTCCGGTGGAAGTGCTGGATACAAAGGTAACAGCCGGTTCGCTTGCGTTGGTAGTTGAAGCGCTTGTGAGTATGGTTGCAGCCGGAAAAACGATGGATGAATGTGTCAAAACCACTGCCTCCATTGTTGAAACCATGGGAACGTATTTCGTGGTGGACACATTGAAATATCTCCATAAAGGCGGACGCATTGGCGGCGCATCCCGTTTGTTTGGCACAGCCCTGGAGATCAAGCCGATCCTGTATCTCAACGAGGAGGGCAAGATCGACGCGCTGGAAAAAGTACGCACGAAAAAGAAGGCATATGCGCGGCTGAAGGAAATGGTGGCTGAAAAAGCTGATGGCAAGAAGTGCCATGTGGCGCTTATGCACGCGCAAGCCCTGGATGACACACAGGCGATCAAAGCTGAATTGGAACAACAATTAGATTGTGCTTCCATTGGTATTTATGACCTCAGCCCGGTGATCGGCACACATGCTGGCGAAGGCACGCTGGGCATCGCTGTGCATACCGTCATGTATTAAAATAATATGTAATACATCAAGCAGGTGCATGCCACCTGCTTTTTCTATTTAAACGAATTATTAGAATTCGATCATTTCCACTGTGTAAATCTTACTGATGGTAAACTTATCCTCCAAAATATAATTTCAACCAGGAACAATCAATGAGAGTGATTTACCCCTTTACAGCTATTGTTGGTCAGGAACGCATGAAGCGCGCCCTGATCCTTAACGCTGTTAACCCACGTATTGGCGGTGTGTTGATTCGCGGTGAACGCGGTACCGCCAAATCCACTGCTGCTCGTGCGCTGGCTGCTTTGCTGCCTAACGTCCGTGTTGTGGAGGATTGCCGTTTTGCCTATGATCCTGATAAACCGGATACATGGTGCACCGAATGCCGTGAGCGTAGAGAAAAGGGTGAAGAATTGCCAATCGCTGTCCGGCGCACACCTTTTGTGGATCTGCCCGTATCGGCGACCGAAGACCGCGTGGTCGGCACGCTCGATATCGAATCGGCTATCCAGCGCGGCGAACGGCGCTTTGACGCTGGCATTTTAGCCTCCGCCAATCGCGGCTTGCTGTACATCGACGAAGTGAACCTGCTTGATGATCACGTCGTGGATGTTCTCCTGGATTCAGCCGCGATGGGAATGAATATCGTCGAACGTGAAGGCATCTCTTTCACGCATCCGGCCCGCTTCATCCTGGTTGGCACGATGAACCCGGAAGAAGGCGAACTACGCCCGCAGCTGCTGGATCGTTTTGCGCTATCTGTTGAGATCCACGGCATCCGCACCCCGCGTGAAAGGGTGCAGATCATGGAGCGCAACCTGGCATTTGAACAGGACGCGGATACATTCCGGCAAGAGTGGCTGGCACGTGAAGCTGAACTTTCCAAACGGATCGATATGGCCCGCAAGCTGGTGGATCAGGTCAAACACTCCAACCGCAACCTGCTGGCAATAGCTTCATTGACAGCATCATTGAATGTTGATGGCCATCGCTCAGATCTGGTGATTCTAAAAGCTGCGCGTGCGCACGCTGCACTGGAAGGACGCACCCACATCACGGAAATGGACATTGCCCTGGCTGCAGAGCTGGCGCTCCCGCATCGTATGAAGGGCGGACCGTTACAGCAGACTGAGATGGGCGTTGAAGAGATCAGTGAGCATATTGAACAATTGATCGGTTCGCAGGGAGACGGTGAAGAACCCACCGAAACGGACGAAACGCAGCAAAACGAAGGTAAGGAAGACACCCCAAAAAAAGTCTGAGGGGGGAAGAAGATGGGGATCTTCCCTCCGATCAAGGCGAAGTCCCGGTTCCTCCCCAGAATGTATTTGACCAATTCAATGCGAACTGGTGGGATGGCGGGCAAAAGACAAAACCGACTGAAGCATTTGTTCCGCGCAGGTTGGATACCCCACTGGACAAGATGCTGCGCAGCTACGGCGGGCGTCGTTCACGTACCCAGACCAAGCGCAAGCGCGGCCGTTATGTGCAATCCCGCCCGGCTAATGGAAACCCATACGACCTTGCGTTTGATGCCACTTTAAGAGCAGCAGCCCCTTTCCAGGAAGATCGCAAGCAATCAAACGACAAAGTGGCTTTCCATATTCGCCCCAGTGATTACATGCGCAAGGTGCGCGTCAGGCGCGCAGCCAACCTGATTCTGTTTGTGGTGGATGCATCGTGGTCAATGGCAGTGGCGGAACGCATGAGCGCGACCAAAGGGGCGATCATGTCCTTGTTGACTGATGCCTACCAGCGCCGTGATCGGGTGGGTTTGATCGTGTTCCAGAAAGACCGGGCAACGTTGATCATGCCACCTACTAATTCTGTGCAGTTGGCACAACGCGCCCTTAGCAATATTCCGGTTGGTGGTAAAACGCCGTTGTCAGCGGGGTTAAAGATGGCGAATGATATTCTGGAACGAGAAATGGTGCTGCATCCGGATGTGATGCCGCTGCTGATCGTGTTGACAGATGGTGCGGGCAATGTCTCAGAAGGCCAGCAAGCACCACTGGAAGAATCACACGCCCTGGCGGACCAAATCGCGATGAAAAAGATCACGAGTATCGTCATCAATATGGAATCCGCGACCTATGATCAAGGTTTAGCAGCGGTGCTGGCCGACCATTTGAATGCACCGTGTTTATCGATCAGTGACCTCAAAGCCGAACATCTGTACCAGACTGTGCGCCAGGTGAGCACTACGTTAAAATCACTGTGATCGTATTCGCGTTCATTTCCAACTTATAATTATCCGGGTATAAACGCTATGCTGGAAAAACTGCGGTCAATTAAACGAATTCATCTTGTTCTAGGCGTGGTCATTGCACTGACGCTGCCTTGCTATCTGGCTGGATTGATAGTTTTCTGGAATGACCGTCTCGAACGATCCCAGGAAAACCTTGACGGCACAATCACGGCGACGATAGACGAAACGATCGTTACCACCCCTACGTTTACCGCTCCCGTCCAGACTGAAACGATCACCCCAACAGCAACTATGACACCGACTTTCACTTCGACGATCACCTATGTGATCCCAGCTACAGAAACACCAACGCCTACTTTGACATTCACAGCTACGCTCTCACCAACTGCGACCCGAACTGCCACTGCCTCCCAAACTGCTTCTGACACACCTGTTCCAATTGAAACAGATACACCTGTTCCTGACGCGACGGCAGAGTAGAAGATGGCCAATCATGGCGGCAGTATCTTCATTAACAAAGGTTGGTAGAATACAAAAGTTATGAATAATAAACAAGCCCCTGGCAGTGTACGAATTGCATTGATCAGTCTTTTAATGATGATCAGCTTTACTTTTTCCGCCTGCGATGCGTTAGGTGTTTTATCAGAACTCATGCCAGACGCAGAGACAAACGCTGGCAGTAGTGGTGAAACAAAGCAGGATACTGCTATAATGCCTGCCCCAACAGCAGTGCCAACGCAGATACCGATCGATCTGAATGTGATCACCTTCTGGATCGAGCCGCAATTCGATCTGGAAGCAGATAGCCCGCAAGCTGAAATTTTCAGGAACCATGTTCAGGAATTTATTGACCAGAATCCAGGTATCAAGGTGCAGTTCCGCCTGAAAGATGCTGAAGGCGCAAATTCGCTTCTTAATTCCCTTTCGATCACGGCTGCGGCGGCACCGGACGCGCTACCAACGCTGGTACTGCTTTCCAGGCGCGATCTGGAACAAGCAGCGATGCAAGGCCTGATCAGGCCGATCGAATTCTACGCCACTTCATTTGATAATAACGATTGGTATCCTTTCGCTAAAAAAATCGGGTTGTATAAGAATGAAGCATATGGCCTTCCAATGGCCGCTGATGTTTTGGTATTAGCTACTTCAAATTCAATATCAACGGTCGGTTATATTCCACTTTCACCACCACCCCGCCAATTCGGCCAGATCAGTTTTGCAGCAGGCGATCCTGAAACCCTGCTTCCTTATCTCTGGTATCAATCTGCAGGCGGGAGGCTGGTGGATGAAACAGGCCAACCAATATTGGAACGAGATATTCTGTTAGAGCTTTTCACCAGCATCGCTGAAAACCGCAGGGTCGGAAATTTCTCCTCATCCCTCACCCAATATCTTTCATCTGCCGATACGTGGGATGCTTTTGTTGGTGGAGAAATCCCCAATACCATCAATTGGGCCAACAAAGCGCTCCTCCTCACAGATGGAAGCCGGATCACATTCATTCCGGCTCTGGGTGACGGCCCATTCACATATGCAGATGGATGGGTGTGGTGCCTGGTACAAAAGGATACAACAGATCTCGATCTCAATATCACATTCATGCAGCATATGGCATCTCCTGACTTTCTGGCAAAATGGACTGTTGCAACGGATCTTCTGCCTGTCAGACCATCCAGCATAGAAGGTATGGACGGAGATCACATCTTTCTTGATAAATTACTGTTATCCGCCGATATTATTCCTTCAGAAAGTGTGCGCGATGCCAGTAATGCATTCCTGGTTGACGAGATGGATGCATTGCTATTTGGTGAATATTCCGCTGAAGTTGCTGTGGAAAATGTGATAGCCAAATTTGAGGAAGGCCAAACCAGTGAATAAGAAAAAAGATGGTGTGATCGAGAAAATCAGGCAAAACAAGCCAAAATGGTTTAATCTGCAGAATTTTGTTTTTGTAGTGGTGATCCTGGCATTTATTGTGATCGTGCTCTGGAGCGAATCGCTATCCATATATTTCCAGGGCACCAGCGAAGGCACCGGTGTGATCGTGTTCACACCAACGACATTATTTGGTACTCCTACGCCTCTGCCGGAAGAATATCTGAGCAGTGCCCAGCAAACTAACGGGATAGTTTCCGGCGCATTGATTATCCTAGTCGCGATTCTGGCAGGCACTGCGGCAATCCTGATCCGAGATAGGGAAAAATAATCAAGGAAGTTAACCTGTTGTTAACAAAATGGTTGCAGCATACGCAACCATTTCTATTTTAATTACGTATAAAGTAATGAGACATATCTTATTTAGAAGGAGCTATGATGCAATATTTATTCAAGAGCAAGAAAAGAATGATAGCGATCACCAGCCTGGTTTTGGTGATGTTGATCGCAACAGTAAGCACTGTGAGTGCCGCTGAATTTCCAAAAGGGGAAACCATCCCAGCAGACGAAACTATCAACGATGACGTATTTATCAGTGGAGAATCGGTAGTCATCGACGGTACAGTCAACGGTGTCTTGCTGGCTGCAGGCCAGACTGTCACATTGAACGGGACGGTCAATGGCGACGCGATCCTTGGTGCAGAGCGTGTAATTGTCAGCGAATCTGCTGTAATTGACGGCAACCTCTTTGTCGGAGCTGCGGACATTGAGGTAAACGGTTCGGTTACCGGTTCCGTGTTTGGTGGTTCATCTGCGATGGTCCTGGGTGGTATGGCAAATATCGGCCGCAATTTCTATTATGGCGGTTTCAGCCTGGAGACAGAAAAAGGTTCTGAAGTTGGACAGGATTTGCTCAGCGGGAATTACCAGAGCCAGCTCGCCGGTGATATTGCGCGTGACCTGAAAGTTGGCGCAGGCGCAGTGATGCTGAATGGTAATGTCGGGCGCAACGCGACGATCGAAGTGGGCAATGTGGATGCACAGGATGACCCAACCACATGGATGCAGTACAACCCTTATATGAGCCCATATGTAAGCGAAATTCTCGAACCCGGTATCACTGTTTCAGAAGGTGCGCGCATTGGCGGTAAGCTAGTGTATACCAGCAGTGTTGAAATGACATCGGCTTTGGATGCTATCACTTCTGGCTCGGTGGTGTACCAGACACCTGCGCCGATGGCCACTGAATCAGGCAAACGTTATTCAACCGATCAGGTGCGCCCATTCAATCGCGACTTTGGCGGTGCATTTGTGCGCGCCTCTGTTATGCAGACGGCACGTAACCTGCTCAAGCTGATGGCGATCGGTGCTTTGATCCTATGGTTGCTGCGCAAACCCTTTATGCGGGTTGTTGAAGTAGCTTATGCCCAGCCGCTGAAGGCGATGGGCTGGGGATTCATCATCATTGCCGTTGGTTTCCTGGGTGCCCTGATCATCCCGCTGGTGTTTGTGATGATTGGCGTTTTGATCGGTTTTATCAGCCTTGGCAGCCTGTTGTATGTATGGTTCGGCATCGTTGGAACAGCCCTGTTGCTGGCTTCGATGGTGTTCTTCTTCGCGGTGTTCACCATCAGCAAGATCATCGCAGCTTACATGTTCGGAAAATGGATCATGAAGGCAGTCTTCAAAGAAGAGACGGAAAAAGTCTGGTTGAACCTGCTAATTGGTGTGTTCCTATACACGATCTTACGCGCAATCCCCTTCGTGGGTTGGCTGGTAGGATTAACCGCTACCCTGATCGGCAGCGGTGCCTTCTGGCTGGCGTTGCCATCCAAGAAGTAGAACTGATGCATCGGTAATCCAAAACCTCATCCACACCAGGATGAGGTTTTGTTTTGTGTGTAATCGATTCATTTTCCCACCTAAATCTTAAAATATGTATAATCATGGTGAGAAGCAATCATTATGCGCAGAGAATTATTATCCTGGGAAGAAGTTGATGTGTTAGTCGATCATCTTGTACCGCAGTTCGATGTGGAATTTGACGGTATGGTGATCATTACACGCGGAGGGATCGTACCGGGCGGATTATTGGCAGCGGCCCTGGACCTGGAAAATATCCTGATCGCTTCGGTTGATTTTCCGGCTGAAGCAGAGATGGAATCGGTCCGTAATCATAGCAAATTTATCGCGTGGCCAGAATTCCTCCAGTTTCCCGCCCAGGATGTGATCGCTGAACGGACCATCCTGATTGTTGACGATGTGTGGGGATCAGGACGGACGATCACCGCAGTAAAGAATCGCGTCAGCGGGTTAGGCGGAGATCCTTATTCCTGTGTGCTGCACTTCAACCCCTTCCGAAACCTGTTTGGTAAGCACCGCCCGGATTATTACGCAGCGACCACTGACGCCTATATTGTTTACCCATGGGAAACACAGCGCGGTATGCAGCAGGCTTTCTACCGCGGATAGTTACTGGAATTAATATCCTTTTTATCGGGGAAGGGGATCCAGCAGCATTTTCCGGTATGCTTCGACCATCTGATCTACACCGAACATTCCCTCAGCCCTCTCTCGCGCGGAATGCTGGAATGCGCGATGGTCTTCGAGGATTTGCATTGCCGTTTTTGCCAGCGGTTTACTGTCTGGTTGCGCCAGATTCCAATAATCACCATTGTATGGGACGATCATGCCGCCGTTTTCTCCCACGAGTTCAGGCAATGATCCAGTCGCGTATCCGATAACTGGCAATCCGCACGCGAGTGCTTCGATCAGGGAATTAGGGCAGGCGGCGTTGATCTCTGCTGGAAAAAACAGGTGAGCGGAGCGGTCCAGATCGGGGATGTCAGTGTGCGGAACCATTCCCAGCCACTCGATTGTGACTGATGGATGGGTGATGAGATCTTTTTTTTGCGTATTTTCGACTTTGCCAGCGATGAGCAGCCTGACTGATGTTGCGCTTTCCCTGGCGATCGCAATTGCGGCTTCAACGGCATTTTGCAGGTCGCGCTCATGCCCGCCTTTGAAGCTGCCTTCCACGACCAGGATGCGTATCTCTTCACCTGCTTTATAAGCAGATTCTCCCGGTGTAAACTCGGCTAAATCAACAGCGTTGTAGATGACAGTATGTGGTGTTTGAAGAGAGCCAAAGGTTGTGTTCCACCAATCACGTGTGAATTTGCTCTGATACACGACAGCGTCTGCAAAGTATCGGCGTGTGCTGGATAGCTGCAGGTTCATGCGCTCAGAGCGCAGAAAATGTTTGATGCCCGTCTTGCGTTTTTTATGCAGCCAATTCATCCCGTCTAACCGCTGCACAATGCGGATACCATGACGTTTGGCATAGATTAGGTCGTTGATGCGGCGTGTACCGCCAATCACCAGCAAGGCGCGTGTGCCGGGTTCATGGATGTCATGATGCACGCTGATGCCTATGTCCTGTAATCCTTTTTTCAGCTTGGCCTGGAATGACGAGGGTCCGCCATATCCTTTTAATTCAGGAAGAACGCAAATCGATGTCGGCACTATAATAAATCCAATTCTGTTTGATTTTTATATATCATTGTTATTTTCATGCAATTCTAATGGATTTAAAGATAAAATTGGGCAATTTTATGACAGATAATCGAACGATTGTTATTAAAGTGGGTACATCCACACTGACAGGCGGCAGCAACCGCCTGAATCAGCCGCGTATGTTGGATCTGGTGCGCCAGGCGGCATCACTGCGCGAGCGGGGAGAGAAGATCTGTCTGGTTTCGTCCGGGGCTATCGCGGCTGGCCGTGAAGTGTTGGGTTTTCCAGAATTACAGAAAACGATTCCGGCAAAGCAGATGCTGGCTGCGATCGGGCAGCCTCGTTTGATGGACATCTACCAGCAATTCTTCCGGGTGTATGGAATGCCGGTCGCGCAGATCCTATTGACACGTGAAGACATCAGTGACCGCAAACGATATTTAAATGCGCGGAATACCCTCAGCTCATTGTTGGATCAGGGTGTGGTTCCGATCATTAATGAGAACGATAGCGTTGCCACCGATGAGATCCACATTGGTGATAATGACAATCTGTCGGCGATGGTCGCCAGCCTGGTGGATGCCGACCTGCTGGTTTTATTAACCGACCAGGATGGTATCTATACAGCAGATCCATCTCTCAATCCGGATGCGAAACTGATCGAAAAGATTGACAGCAACGAGATCCCGGATACGGTGTGGAAGGCAGCCGGAGGGTCAAAGAACGGACTGGGTACTGGCGGGATGGTGACCAAGCTGGAAGCGGCAGATACTGCCCGCCGTTCTGGCACAAAGGTGATCATTGCCAGCGGTGAATTGCCGGATATTCTGATGCGTATAGCAAATAGTGAGCAGGTGGGAACATGTATCATGCCGCTGGTGGATACACTTGAAAGCCGCAAGCGGTATATGTTGGCGGGCGTGAGCAAGATCGGATCTGTCATGGTTGATGCGGGTGCGAAGAAGGCATTGCTCACAGGCGGTTCGCTGCTGCCTGTAGGGATCAAAAAAATACGCGGTTCTTTTGACCGTGGAGAGATCATCACTGTGCTGGATGAAGAAGAAAATCCGGTTGCGTTAGGCATGGTCAATTATTCCGCCAGAGATGTCAAAAAGATCATGGGTACCCAATCAGGCCAGATCGAATATGTGCTTGGATTTGTGATTGGCGATGAGGTCATTCACCATAATAATATGGTGTTGCTAAAATAGGTAATGATGAATAACATTGAGACTTTATGCCGTGAAGCGAAAGATGCCAGCCGGACATTAGCTATTATCCCCAGTGATAAGAAAGACGCATTCCTGGAAGCACTTGCCGCTTGGTTGCTTGAAAACAAGGAGACCGTTTTTGAAGCGAATGGGTTGGATATCGCACATGGTCGTGCGAATGGATTGACAGATGCGCTCATCGATCGTCTCACGCTTACCTCAGAGCGGATCGAGGGCATGGCGCGGGACCTTCGGCACGTGATCACACTGCCGGACCCGGTGGGGGAGGTATTCGAGCAGGTGATTGGCCAGCATAGTATGAAGATTTGCAAACAGCGTGTCCCTCTGGGCGTGCTCGCTGTGATCTTTGAGTCCCGCCCGAATGTTACGATTGATGTGGCTGCGCTGGCGATCAAAAGCGGAAATGCTATCATCCTGCGGGGAGGCAAAGAAACGATCCTCTCCAATCAGGTGCTGGTCGATGGGATCCACGCTTCCCTGGCGCAGGTTGGAATACCAATCGAGGCAGTGCAATTCATATCTGACCCAGACCGCCGTATTGTCGAAGATTTATTGAAAATGCACCAATACGTGGATATGCTTATCCCGCGCGGCGGCGCAGGATTGCACCAATACTGCCGTGAAAACTCCACGATCCCTGTCATCACAGGCGGGATAGGGGTTTGCCACTTGTTTGTTGACGAGAGCGCGAACCTGGAAAATTCAATCGAAGTCATTCGTAATGCCAAGATCCAGCGTCCAACCGTGTGTAATGCGCTTGACACTGTGTTGGTGCATAAAGCGGTAGCTGCGGATTTTATACCGGCGATGGTTGCGGAATTACAAAAAGATGGTGTTTCTTTCCGGCTTGATGCTGGCGCGATGTGCTATGTCAGTGGTCTGGAGAACGCATCCATCGCGCCAGCCGGAGCGGATGATTTTGATACCGAATGGCTGTCGCTCGTGCTGGGTGTCAAAGTTGTTGAGGATGTTGACCGGGCAATCGATCACATCGCGGCCCATTCGACTCATCACTCAGATGGGATCCTGACCAGCAGCGCTGAAAACGCGGGTAAATTCACCAAGCTGGTCGATTCTGCCGCGGTGTATATTAACGCGAGCACGCGCTTTACGGATGGCTCGCAGCTTGGACTGGGAGCGGAGGTGGCGATCTCTACCCAGCGCCTGCATGCGCGGGGCCCAATGGCTTTACGGGAGCTAACCACGTATAAATGGGTGATCGAAGGGGACTATACTACCCGAAAATAGAAAATTCAGGATAATAAAGAAACGATCTTTTCGGCCGCTATGCCTTCACCATAAGGGTTGGCCGCCTGTGACATGGCTGCGTGGATTTGAGGGTCGGTTAATATTTTCCTGGCTTCCGTCACGATCTTTTGTGTTTCGGTGCCGACCAGTTTCAGGATTCCAGCTTCAACCCCTTCCGGTCGTTCGGTGACATCCCGCAGCACCAGGCAGGGGATGCCCAGCCCCGTGGCTTCTTCCTGGATCCCGCCTGAGTCGGTCAGGATCATATAGGCATGCCTAAGCAGGTGTACCAGCGAGAGATATTCCTGTGGGGGCAGTAGAGAGATGTTGTCAACATTACTGAGTAACGCATTAACCGGCTGCTGAATATTGGGATTAAGATGGACCGGGTAAACGATTTCTATCTCGCCGCTATATTCCTCAGCCAGCTTTTTCAAAGCCAGGCAAACCGCTTCAATCGGTTCACCGAAGTTTTCACGGCGGTGGGCTGTCACCACGATCAATTTCTTTCCGCTGTTGTGAATCTGCTTCTCTTCCAGGAATGTTCGGATTTGAACAGGAGCGGGCTTCTGGGTGATTTGCTGCAGGGCATCGATAATGGTGTTGCCGGTAACTTTGATGTTTGCGCCCGGCACACCTTCCTTCAATAAATTCTGCCGTGCCCATTCGGTTGGGGCGAAGTGCAGGTCAGCCACAGCGCCGGCGATGCGGCGGTTGATCTCTTCGGGGAAGGGCTGCCATTTGTCGCCTGTACGTAATCCCGCTTCAACATGACCAACCTTGATCTGGCGGTAATAAGCATTCAGGGCAGCAGCCATCACGGTGGTGGTGTCTCCCTGTACAAGCAGCCAATCTGGCCGCATCTCATCCAGCACTGGATCTAAATGTGTGAAAATGGAAGCGGTCAGGGAAGCCAGATCCTGATCCTGTTTCATCAGGTTCAGGTCGCGGTCTGGCTGGATGGAAAAGATATCAAGCACCTGGTCGAGCATCTCACGATGCTGGCCGGTGACAACAATGTGTGATTCGAATCGGTCATCTTCGCTTAATTTCTGGATGACAGGCGCGAGCTTTATCGCTTCCGGCCGTGTACCAAACACCGTCATAACACGCAGGGGCTGCATCTTAGCGGTTCTTTCCGTCTCCCAGCCGATAATACGAAAAACCTGCCTGTTTCCATGCATCTCTATCCCACCCATTGACAGTATCGAAGATGACTGCATCTTTGGTTAGTGAAGATACCTGGTCCGGGGTGATTTCTGTCAGTTGGGTATGCGGCACCAACAGCAGGATGACCTGTGCGCCCTGTAATACTTCTTCCAGCGAAGCGCAGGTGTATGCCCCATCTACAGAAAAATCGGTATCAAAAGGTTCAAATACATTGACATCACAGCCTTCAGCTATTAATTCTTTGACAACTTCAATGGCTGGCGATTCACGCAGGTCATCGACATTGGGCTTGTAGGCCAATCCCAGAGCTGCAATTTTCTTTCCCCTAAGATCACCAACCGCAGCGCGCAGAGAAGAGACCACGAAAGACGGCTGACGGTCGTTAACCAGACGGGCCGCATGAATGAGCTTTGCCAGGTCAGGTGCCGCTTCAACGAAGAACCAGGGATCCACGCTGATACAGTGGCCGCCAACGCCAGGCCCGGGGCGTAAGATCTTGACACGCGGATGCAGGTTGGCAATCTCGATTGCCTCCCAGATATCCACCTCGAATTGATCCGCCAGGCGTGAAAATTCATTGGCAGCAGCGATATTGATGTCGCGGTAGGTATTTTCCATTAATTTGACCATTTCTGCCGTGGTGGCATCAGTC
>Ga0180430_10003514_pt1 | contig 13470 bp, 8 predicted proteins | sample SS_ome_9_FD_132999 | JGI IMG/M metagenome (GOLD analysis project Ga0180430, IMG submission 132999) | Hypersaline lake sediment archaeal communities from the Salton Sea, California, USA - SS_1_S_2 metaG | ecosystem: Environmental > Aquatic > Non-marine Saline and Alkaline > Hypersaline > Sediment... | reverse complement strand
GGCTCAACAGCGAAGAGTGTTTTAGTTTTCAAGCGGATTACCCCGAGTTTGCCCAATATGTCAAGGAAGTCAAAGAGCCACATAAGGACTTGCACCAGTCCGTGGCTAAAATCAACGCAACGCAGGACAAAGCGGAGCGGGCGAAAATCTTCGAAGAAGAAACGGTGCCCGCCTTTAAGCAGTTTATTGAAAATACTATGAAAATGATCGCTGTGGAAGACGAACTTACAGAAAGGCATAAAATTGCGGAAGCGATCCTAGAGAAGGAAACGCATCCGCTGCTTGAAAAATTTCTACCCGGTTTCGACCACGCTCAGCAAAAACTGAGGGAGTAGGGTGAGTCGAATACCCCTACTTCTTCCCGCCTTTCGGCAGCGCGCTACGACGTTCCTTCCCCAAAGTCTCGATCACCTTCTGGAGTTTTTTGAATGCAGGCTCCGAGGCGTCGGCCTTTTGGAGGTCGTAAGGGGTGTCACAGTGCAGGTATTGGTACTTACCCTTGGTTTGTAGAACGAGATGCGTTTTGTTACGTGCGATGACAGATGCTGCGTTGTCCCCACCTTGGCGGCTGTACCAGATGTAGGCCCACGGCTTGTCTCGTCCCGATTTCCCTTGCAAGGTGCTCCAGAAACTTACGCCATCTAACGTGCGCGAGGGTTTGGTACCAGCAATCTCGCAGAGGGTGGGCAGGACGTCCGAAAAGTCAACCAGTTCGTCACTCGTACCAACCTTCACCTTGCCCGGCCAGTTGACAATCAAGGGGACACGTGTTCCGTTGTCATTCATCTGCCCTTTACCGCCGACGACGTCCTGACCATTCATCCGCGTGACGATGGGTTGATCGGTGCCGTTGTCACCGGTGAAGAGAATGATTGTGTCCTCTCGTAGTTTCAATTCGTCGAGCTTGGCTACGATACGGCCTATGATCTTGTCCAGATGTTGGTCCATATCGACGAAGTATTTCGGGGTCCCTTTGTAGGTCGGGCTGCCGAGCGACTTCGGATCATAATCCGGCGTGCCAGGCGTGGGGATGAAGGGGCAGTGCGTCAGAATCATCGGGTAATAAACAAAGAAAGGTTTGTCCTTATTCTTGTCGATGAAGTTACATACGAATTCGGCGCAGATATCGGGACCGAACTCGCCATTGGAATACGTTTTAGCTTCGCCATTGATCTCAAGAACCGGGTTGCTGAATCGGCTGTCATACTTGGTGCCCTTGCGATTTCGCGGAAGCATCTGCTGCCAGAGACAGGACTGTTCGAAGCCGAAATGTTGCGGGCTATCCTTTTCGCGTCCCAGTTGCCACTTCCCCGCGACGCAGGTTTTGTAACCGGCCGCCTTCATAATGTTCCCGCTGGTCTCCTGACTTCGGTCGAGTTTGCCAAATTGGATGTAGTTACGCACATTGTAAAGCCCTGTCATAATCTTGACGCGGGATGGTGTGCAGAGTGGGTTAGCAAAACAGTTGGTAAAACGCATTCCCGTCTTGGCGAGCTTGTCAAGGTTCGGCGTCTTGTAATCTTCGCAGCCATTCGCACCAATACACTCGTAGCCTAGGTCGTCGGCCATAATGAGGATAATGTTCGGTTGCTTAGCCTGACAGATTGTTGGCACACAAAATAGTAATAATACGAATAAGAATTTTTTCATCATTTTTCTCCTTGGGATTGTTGGTCTAGTTTGTTGAATGCCGCTTGCAACTTCGTGCGAGCTGCTTGTTCTTTCTCGGGATACTTATTTTGATTCGGTTTGGCGGGCGGTTCCCATATTTTGACGACCGGCCTAAGTTGATTTTTGTTGGTTAGAATGTAGGTTTTACTTCTTAGATGTCTGTTGTTCTTGTCTTGGATATGGACCCATTCTCTAGGGTTGCCCGGCTTTCCTAGGAGCTGCGGAAGGAAGCTGCGTCCGTGAATTTTCTCTTCGGGTAGAGGAACACCAGCCAACTGGCAGAGCGTGGGGAAAAGATCCGAAAAGTCAATCAGGTCGTCACAGGTTGTGCCTGCTTTAATCTGGCCCGGCCAACGGACAATCAGCGGAACGTGCGTTCCCCGGTCGGTCATCGTCCCTTTACCACCCGCAATCCTCTTTCCGTCCCCCCAGCTATTCTTGAGGCCTCGGTCGGTCCCATTATCCGCGAGGAAGATCAAGATGGTGTTCTCGGCAATACCGAGTTCATCGAGCGTCTTCATTATTCGCCCAACATTCTTGTCGAGGTAGGTGACCATATCGGGAAAGAACTTCGGATTGCCTTTGTGCGTTGCCTTCGGGAGTTGGTAGTCTTGGTCTTTACTCTCGGGGGTAGGCACCCAAGGAAAGTGAGGAAGCAGACTCGTGTAGTACGCTAGGAAAGGTTTCTCCTCGGCGGCACTGGTCTTGATGAAATCAATGAGGAACTCGGCGTTGACATCGGGACCAAAACGGTTCTTGATGGTCTCGTTGATGAGGGTTCCATTCTTGATGAAGTACGGCGTGTGGAAGCGACGTGTTTTTGTTTTGTCACTCTTAAAAATCTGCCAACATTGATACTGATCGAAGCCGAAGTCGTTGATCGTGTTACGTTGGTACAAAAATGCGAGTTGCCATTTGCCAGCGATCGCGGTGGTGTAACCTGCCTTCTTGATCTGCCGGGCGAAACTGGGCTGGTCGGTATGCAGATAGGTGTTTTTATGCCTCTCTACATCATAGATGACCTCTTTCACGCCATTCTTGAACGGATAACAACCCGTTAGCAGGTTCGCCCGCGAGTGTGAACAGGCGGGATTGGAAAAGCAGTGCGTAAACCGCATACCTTGCGCGGCCAACTTGTCGATGTTCGGTGTCGTATGCCCCGTGCCACCGTAGGGCGTCAGGCATTCCACGCCTAGGTCGTCGGCAAGTATCACAACGATATTCGGCTTCGTGCTAGCCTCTGCGGACAGAGCTTGCGCAACACAGAGTGAGATCGCAAAATAAATCATGATTGATGCTAGTAATAAGTTTTTCATATTTGTCTCCTCATTCGCCTTTAGTGTCTTGCTTTTCTTTAGCACTAGCCAATTCTAGCTCAGTCAAAAGGTCGCATTTAGGACAATAACTAAACTCTTTTTCGTTCGATTGTTGCCACGCTTCTCCACATTCGTTGCATTGTCGCCAATCTCCGTCAAGCGGCAAAGCGGATGTCATTTCTGGGCTTGGAATTTCTCCTGCGAATCTGGCACAAGCTCCAAACCAACTAGGGTGCTCGCGGTAAAACAGCTGTTCGGCCTGAATTATCAGATGCCCCTCTCCGAAATCAACCTGCAAACTGTGAAAAGGTTCTGCGTGTGTTGGAAGATGCTCGATAAAATACTCGCCAGTTGCCGTAGTATCTTCATCAAAATCACCATCACGGTAATATCCTCTATCGTAGGAAAATCGACGTACTGCACGAAAGACAAGTTCTTGTGGAGCTCTGTTGTGATTACAGTGTTGCAATAAAACCCTCAGATTCATTGGCCCCCCGCCAGATGCTCCTGCCGCATCACAGCTGCTTCCGCAGATCGCGTGTAATTCCTTCACACACGAATCATGGAAACGCAGCATCCCTTCAAGCAATGCATCAAGTTCCAACTGGTTGGTTATTTGTTTATAGTTTTTCACATTTTTCCTTTTTGCAACATAAGGAACGTCAATCCCACTCGGCGAGAGCGGATTACTGGTCCTTGTACCTTTCCTTATCGTCCTCACTTTTGTAGAGACGCAGGCCCGGCAGCTTCCGACGCGCCAGTGCTGTTGCTTCGGGCATTGTCTTGGGAACTCTCTCGCCGCCTGGCAACCAATCCGCGCCGGGGACCCAATACTTACCACCCAACTCGTAGGCCCCAATATCTGGTGCCTTGCCCTTGTAACCCTTGTTGATCCCGTCAACCGGCACACCTGCGTCAACGAGCAAACTGCCCGACATCGGTCGCAAGTCCGTCTTTTCTTCGTTGGGATTGACAAAGAGCTTCGCTAGCGTCGCAGGTTTAATGATGTAATTGTGATGTATCGTCTCCGAATCCGGGACGTCGATGACGAACTTCCGCTTTCGCTCTTTGGGCGGCGTTGCTATCCATCTACGCAAACCGGCTCGATCGGCGAGCCGAAACACGACGTTGTTCTGAATTTCCCAATCACTCACCACCTCATCCTGATCTTGCTTGACCAGCAGGAGTGGGTGACCTGGGTTGTCCACAAAGATAGTATTATGAAACGCCTTACACGCGTAGCCATTCAACTTCCCTCCACTGATGCAGTTCCAGACAACGTTGTGGTGAAAAAGCACTTGGTCGCCATCACGGTCGACACGCAGGCCGATGCCATTGATGTCGTGAAGCCAGTTATGATCGAAACCTGACCAGGCTCGATTCCTGCCGAGCGGAATGTAGAGGCCTGAAACATCGGTGCAATACAAGCCAACATTAAAAATGTGATTGAAACTAGCGTTCTCTGGACCGACGCCAGGCATACCGATGCCAATGCCACTGCAGTTGTAAATCGTACAATGAGTGACGACGTTCTCCTTTTCGGTCTGGTACTTCCAAGAGTTACCCTCCGCGAGTGGATAACTCTTGCGATGGTCGTAGTGGAGCATCACGTTCGGGTCATTGTGACGTCCGTGCCGACTCCCCTCGGTGACAACCGAGTTTTCAATCCGGTTCCCACGTCCCGAGACTGCAATAGAAGTGCCCGTCGAATAGATCACGAGACATTTTTCTATCAGGCAATTCTCACCAAGAATCGTCAGCGGGTGCTGATCTTTTCGGATCTGCACATTGGTGTACATATCGAGCAGTTCGTAGGGATAGAAAAAATGGCATCCAAGGATTTTGAGGTTTCGCACACGTTCCAAGGTCGCTGAGCAAGCGAAAAACTCAATCCCACAGATGGAGACGTAATCAATATCACTGCCAATCACGCCGTCGGCACGCTGCTTGACGGTAACCTGCCCCGGCTTTGGCATTGCCCCACTAGGCGGGAGGAATGAAAGTTTCTTGCTCTTTGCGTCCCAGTACCACTCTTGCTTGGCGTCGAGCAATGCGGGATGGTCGCAGATGAAGAACCGATTGTTGTGCAAGCCGGCTCTTTCCATCTTCGTGCGACTTCCATCCTCGGCCGTGTTTCTTGGCAAGTCGTAAAAATCGGCATCGTCCCACTTGAGTTCCTTACCGCCTGCGGTGTGCTTGAGGATTTTCCTACTGAAACAATTATTCCCCTTGCCGACCTTAATGAAGAGCCTCGCATCAACAAGACTCGCGTTCAACTTAGCGAGTTGTTCGGAGACGATCATCCCGGGCTTCGAGCCTTTGTTTGTGCGTGCCCATTTTTTTTCGTCAATCCAGTTTTCCGAGAATATCATATTCGGAAACCTCGCGAGCATCATCGGCTGGCTATCACAGAAAAGTTGGACCGTCGGCTTTGTGAGTTTTGTTGTGAATCTTTTGCCGTCCTTTTTCCAAGCGGAGTTGACCGGGTCGGTTCCGTCGATAACGACTTTCTCGCCAAGTGCTGCTTGGATAACTATGGGTGCCTCGACAGTACCAGACTTCGTCAGCGTAACCGTCTCGCGGTAGCGACCCTCGCGAACGATGCAGGTGTCCCCCGGTTGAAGCTTATCTGCGGCGTGCTGAATAGTGCGGAAGGGTTTCTCACGCGTGCCTTCGCTGGCGTCGTCACCCTGCGGCGAGACGTAATATTCTGCAGCGAGTGCTTGCGCAACACAGAGTGAGATCGCAAAACAAATCGTGATTGATGCTCGTATTGAGTTTTTCATAGTTATTTTTTGTCGTCCATTCCCCACTCAATCGCGAGCACCTCGGGGTTGCCAGCTTTTAGTTGTTCAGGCACAACGATTTCGATCGCGTCCTTAGCGCGTGTGACTTGCACTTTCAGCGGCGTTGTCTTTGCACCCTCAGCACTGAGTGGGAACGCGTCTTTCCATTCGCGGCCCAAATCCAATGCGTCTTCCATCTTTCCGTAGGAGGCTTTATTGCTACCGTCAAGTGAAGCCTGTACCCCGACAAGACCGTTGGCCATATAAATATGCGTCGAGGTTGCGGGTTGGTCACCCCCTTTATGAAGGCGAATCGTGAGCTTCGCTGGCCAGGTTTTGCCGTTACGGATGAGGAGCGCCCTGCCTCGCGAGTAGGGCGTTCGGATAGTGACGCTGGCAGGTCCTTCCTTGTACGAGATCAAGGCGGTGTCGGGGAAGCCGCGGCCTCTCCCCTTGAGACGAATTCGGAATGGTGGCGGCTCCTTCGGTTCGACGAATTTTCCGTCGGTCCAAAGTGCATCGACCGACTTGCCGTGGTACGCACGAGCGAGTACCGCGATGTTTTTTGAGTCGCCATGCAACTCACAGACTTGGCGTGAGAAGATATCGTTGAGCTTCACGAGGCCGTCATTTCCCCTCGGCTTGGTGAACCCGTAGAGGCCAACACCCGCCGCGAGAGCTGCTGGCACTGCCTCCGTTGCATCTTGGCCATTCCATCGTGCCATACAGGTAATCATACGCGTATGCTCACCGACCATCTCTTCGACTTGCTTGATGTGCTCGATGCTACCCGCTTCATTCATCAGCCAATCGGCCTCTTTGTACATCGGAGAGTTAAGCACGTGCGGGTGATTCATTTTATTGACAGTCACCCAGACAATGCATTTCGGGTTCGCCTTCTTCGCTGCCGTGCGGATGGTCTTCCAGCAACGGTCGATCGACTTACGCGAGTAGGCGGTTTCCTGCGCCGAGGTCAACTTGTCTTCACCCGGAAATGCCTCGCCCATCAACTGCTTGTACAACGCCTTCTCAGATTCGAGCCACTTACCTTCCGTCGATTTACGCCTTGGCATCCAGACCCAGTCGATCATAAAACCATCAATGCCAGTCTTGCGGACGGCATCTTCAATGCTCTTGGACAAGTAAGCGAGGTAGTCGTCGGTGTAAGGGATGTGGTACGTCGTCGGCGTGCCGTAGCTCTGATCGGGATGCTCTGCACCCCATTTCGGATTCGACGCGATGCAGAAGTAACCCATCACGAGCATACCTTCCTGATGACCGAGCTTGACCACCTCGGGGAGAAAGTCGTGCACCAAACCGGGCTGCTCAGGGACAAACCCGTTCTTGTACCACGCATAGCCGTTGGTCGAAACGCAGAAAGTTTGGATGACGTTCGCGCCGATGGCCTTGTACCAAGCTACGTGCTTCGCTGGATCGGCACCGCACCATAGACCCGGTTTTGCAAACGGGGCACCGCGACTCCTACCTGGCTGCCAGTTAAAATCAAGACAGTAAGCCTTGATGTCTTTGATTTTGGCAGCGTCAGGCGGCGTCTTAGTAGCATTCGGCGACTCCGCAGAGACGACACCGCAGAGCATCCCACAGGAGAGTATCCAAGTGAGAGCGAATAGGAGTGTGAGTTTACGCGTTAAATAAAATTGCATAGGTCGTCCCTTTCTTTTGAGTTATCAATACCGTGGCGTTTATTCCGGTTCTACAAATTCTCCATCCTTCCAAACCGACTGGATCGATTTGCCGTGGTACACTCGGGCGAGTACCGCGATGTTTCGGTCGTCACCCTTCAACTCACTCACGGGACGTGAGAAAAGTGTGTCGAGTGGCTCTGGTTTTTTCAAATTGGTCCACCCGTAGAGGCCAATGCCTGCTTCCAAGGCTTCCGGCACAGCCTTGGCTGCATCTTGACCGTTCCACTGGGCCATACAGGTAATCATACGGGTCTGCTTACCCATCATCTCCTTGACGCGATTGATGTCGTCGATCTTTCCAGCTTCATCCATCAGCCAGTCGGCCTCTTTGTACATCGGGGAATTAAGCACGTGCGGATGGTCCATATCGTTGACAATAAACCAAACGACGCAGTTCGGGTTCGCCTTCTTGACCGCCTCGCGAGCCATCTTCCAGCATCGGTTGATCGCCTTTCGAGAGTACTGCGTCTCTTGCTCCGTGGTCAATTTATCTTCACCCGGGAACGCTTCGCCCATCAACTGCTTGTACAACGCCTTCTCGGATTCGATCCACTTACCTTTGGTCGCATCACGGTTCGGCGTCCAAATCAGGTCGAGCATAACCCCGTCAATTCCGGTCTTACGCACGGCATCTTCAACACTCTTGGAGAAGTAAGCGAGGTAGTCGTCGGTGAAGGGGATGTGTTGCAAGGTCGGCGTGCCGTAGCTTTGGTCGGGATGGTCTTTGCCCCATTTCGAATTGGCACCCGCACAGAGGTAACCCATCACGAGCATCCCTTCTTGGTGACCGAGCTTGACCATCTCGGGGAGAAAGTCGTGTTTTAGGCCGGGCTGTTCTGGAGTGAACCCGTTCTTGTACCACGCATACCCGTTGGTTGAGACGCAGAAGGTCTGGACGACGTTCGCGCCAATCGACTTATACCAAGCAATATGTTCCGCCGGGTCGGCATCGGCCCAAAGTCCAGGTTTGGCAAAAGGATCACTTGTCGTCCCGGGCGGCTGCCAGTTAAAATCAAGACAGTAGGCCTTAATGTTTTTCATTTTAGCAGGGTTCGGCAGCTTCTTTTTGGCATTCGGCGATTCCGCACGAACAGCCGCGCACATTCCAAGACAGAGTAAGCAAGTTAGCGGGAGGAGGAGTGCGAGGTTCGGTACTAAATGAAACTGCATAAATCGTGCCTTTCTGTTAGGGGCAACTCTGGAAATGTCCTTATATATCATTAATCTGCCGGTAGTCTGAACTATTTGTGCGAATTGGGTGTGGGTCTTGGAACCTAAGCCGCAAAAGGGCAATATCGCTCCAAAGCAACAAAATTGCAAGGGGGGGCGCCCCTGTATTCTTGGGCTTTCTCTTTTTGGTTCCGAACTATCCACCAGCGGGTTTCGCGTAGGTGACCGATATGTAGTCGTTTACCTTGAGTCCGCACCATTTGTTTGAAAACGCATCTTCTGGATTGGTCTGACGGTAGGTGCTTATCTTCATTGTTGGCCCGACTCGTCCGTAATGAAAATATATATCTTGCTTATTGTTGCAAATTGTTACAGAACTCGGCTCTAATTCTTGTATAAGTGGTGGAAAAATGTTTTTTTGCTCCTCCATCCTGTAATGGAACGTATAGCTCAATCTCTTTGTTGCTTTTTCTTTTGCAAGGGCAAGTGATACCAATTCTTCTGCCAACTGTTCTATCTCCTTTGGGCCCATTTCTTTTATTGGGCTAGAGGAAGCTGCAATGGACCCGCCAAACTTTGAAATGGTTTCCTGGCAACTAACAGCAACAAGCAATCCGATTAAGATAAGCAAGTAAAAAATGATAAAGTATTGTTGATGCGTGTAACATAAAAATTTACCCGAGACAAAAATACGAATTATATGAATTCCCATATTCAAGAAGAAAAGAAGGCCGTTGAGTAAAAATAATTTCCAAACAACCAGAAGGATGATCCCTGTAGAAGCTGTAGGCTTGAAAGGAATATAGCCAGTGTAAAAAAATTCCAGTAACGCCGAAAGAAAAAGTGCAAAGAGTAAAGCAAGGCACAAAATATCAAAAAACAAAAGTGAAGTTTTGAGTTTGTTGGATTTTGGTGACATAGCTAGATATTTGGAGTAATTATTAGGCAATTCACGACAACCAACTCAACAGACATTTTTAATTTTGGCAGGGTAGGTCAGCGACTTCTTGGCACACGACGATTCCGCGTAAACTTTGGCACGACGACCTCGGTGACGGCCTCGGCGATGATTTCTTTGTCGGTACGTGTTTCTCCTTTACCGCGCAGGATATAGGGTTTGTTGCGAAGCAAGAAGAAGAGGTATTTATGTGGGACCTGCTTGCCGATGCCGGTCAGCGTGGGAACAAGGGACACGCCGTCAATCGGAGCCGGTGGCTTGATGCCTGCCAATTCGGCAAAGGTTGGCATAAAATCCCAGAAGCCGAACAGACCGTCGGAGGTGGTGCCTGGCTTGATGTGGCCCGGCCAGTACGCGATGCAAGGAACACGCAGGCCACCTTCGTTCATTTCGCCCTTGAACCCTTCCAGCTCACCGTTGTTGTCGAACTGATCATCAAAGTTTTTTAGTCCGCCATTGTCGCTGGTGAAGATGACGAGCGTGTTTTTCTCGATTCCTAGCTCTTTGAGTTTGGCGACAATTCGGCCACAGTCGTGGTCCATCCGGCTGATCATCGACGCAAAGACCTTCGCTCCATCGCTCCAAGGTTTGTTCTTGGTGTAGTCCGCCAGTTGGGGCACGACAAACTTCGCGTGCGGAATGGTGTAAGGGACATACAAAAAGAAAGGCGTGTCCTTCGACTTCTCAATGAAGGCGAGCGCGTTGGTTGTGATCTCGTCGTGGGTGTAGTGGGTTTTCTTGGACTTGTTCTCGGGATACTTAACCGGCTCGAGTCGGTTGACGGCGGTCTTTTTTCCGAGCCAACCGTTCGGGTCATAGCGGTATAGCTGCGGTGGATAGTATTCGTGGTTGTAAGTTTGATTCGGTTCACCGAAGTAGAAGTCCCAGCCGTGTTTGTAGAGCGCGCCGCTGCCATCCTTGTTCTGACTTGCTTTTAAGCAACCGAGAAAATCATCACCAAGCGACCATTTCCCGGACATTCCGGTTCGGTAGCCTGCTGCTTTGAGCACGGTGGCGATGGTGGTGTCCTCTTCGTGGATCGGTGGATGCTTCCCGCCGCCGCCGTTGACCCGCACCCGGGAATGCCCGCCGTGGAGGCCAGTCAGCAAGCAGACGCGTGAGGGCAAACAGAGCGAGTTGCCCGCATAAAACCGGGTGAACTTTATCCCGTCCGCCGCCATCTGGTCGAGGGCCGGGGTTTGAATCTCTTTTTGACCATAACATCCCAAGTTCCTGTAACCGAGGTCGTCGGCCATAATCAGAATGATGTTCGGGGCTTTATCCTTAGCAGCATCAGCCGTAGCCGGAAAGAGGAGGAAGGTGACAACAGTGGCGAGAAACATCGCCAACATACGATTTTTAACTTGTGTGTTCATTGTTTGGAATCCTTCATAAGTGTTTGCGTTCGTACATTCTGGCGACCACCTCTGTCCAGCGGGCCATTGACGTCATATTTATCTGGCGAGATGTTGGGAATGGGACGGCCGAGAATGCGTTGGGTTAGTTCCTGACGTTCACGAATGAACCCATCATCACCGGCACCGGATAGCAAGGTTGGCTCCCAGCCGCGATCATTCTCGTTACTGCTTTTGATGATGGAGGCTTCGACGAGTCGCTTCATCGTCGTGTATTTTGTGTCGGTCTTACTGGCATAGCCGGGCATTTGTCCCCACCCGCCCGAGGCTTTGGGGAGCGGCATCATCAGGATACGACTTTCATCCACTTGCACCGTGTTAATCAGCGCGCGTTCAGGCTGCGTGGCGACCTTCTCGCCAAAAACCTCTTTGACATATTGTCTTAAAGCCGTGAGAGCTTGGGCGTCGATCCTCCGGCTCTCCAGCTTGTTTGGAAAGAGGTCGCCGAAGCATTGTGCGTTCAGGTCCATCCACTCGATGATTCGCATAAGGCTTTCACGATCCATATCCACTTCGCTGTGATTATCGATTAACATCTGGGAAACCGGGTTGCCATAAGCGTAAAATTCGTAAGGGCGACTGATGTTGTATTTCTTCATATAGCCCTTGTTGCCGAGCCAGTGTTTCCCCTTTTGGGAGAGTACAGTGTAAGACTGAGGAAAACCTTGCCCATCGTGAACCAAACTCGGTAGCTTCTCACCGTTCTTGTTCCTTTGGGTTGCGTCGAGACCGTGGCAGCGGATGCAGTAACGATCTAGCACAGGTTGGACCGTCCGCATAAAACTGAGACCACCAGGATAATTCGGACCGGCGGGCGGCTTCAAGGTGGCAGGTTTCATCGAACGGAGCTTAGCCGCCGAGGATGGCGACGGACTAGTGCCCGTCGGTTCGTGACATCCCACGCAGCCACGATTTTCACCCGGCTGGAGATAGAAGAAACTCTTCTCGGTTAGGATCGCACGTCCCGTTTCATCAAGTAATTGCAACTGTAAGGCGGTGCCAGACGGAGCTTTGAAAAAGGCCGCACCTTCCGGACTGACTGGTGCCGTGCCCAAAACCTTTTTGGGGATCTCAACGGCAACCGTCTTGCTGCATCCATTACGCTTACGTCGCGGTTGGACTCCGATGGCATTGACGCGAATCGCCTTGATGCTGCCCGGCTTGATCTTTTTCTCTGGGTCGTTCCGTGTGATGTAGGCGTTCTGTACAAAGAGCGTCCCTTCCTGCGGACCTTCAAGGTTGATCGAGCTTGGTATAGCTGGTGGCGTCTTGCGTTTTTGTATCGGAATGGGGGAGACCGAGGCGACCGTCGGATCTTCGTAGATAAACTCACGACCACCGAGCGAGTCGATCAAATAGATTGCACGGTCGTTAGCCGGTGGGCACTTACTCATACCACAAATGCGGTGATTGGCGCGAGAGACGAGGAACAAATCTTCACTTAGTGGATAGGGATGCCGATAGTGGATGGATGCCCAACCCTCCGATTCGGGATAGGGTGTCTCAGGCGTAAATTTAGTGACTGGTGCCTCGCCGTTTTCCCCTTTTTCCGTGTCAATGATAACTATTGCACCGGTGCTGTAGGAATGATGTCCGGCGACGGTGGCGACCACTTTGGTTGTCTCTGGAATCGCCGTGGCCTCAACAATCATCATAGGGTACAAAGTGTCGTTGCCATAATAATGCGAGATCTTGGTGCCATCGGGATTACACCACCAGAGCATATGAAAGAGCATTTCGTGACGATTCGTGTATTCCCAACGGGTGAAAATCAGACGCCCATCGTTCAGGACGGAGGGTTCGTATTCATTTTCGTTGTTGAAGGACAACTGGCGGATCGCGTTACCGTCTTTGTCGCAACGATAAAGGACCGAAGCTGGAGCATAGCGTGTACCGTGGCAACGCCCATAAGATTGCGAACGAGTTGAAACGAAGGCGATCCCACCATCAGGCAGGTAGCACGGGTCATTATCTTCGATGATCGCGGTTACACGATTATCCGTTGTCTCGAACTTGTCCCGCTTCGTGCCGGTCAGTTGACGTACCCAAGATCCGTCAATGGCTGCTTCATAAAGGAAGTACCGATTCACCCCAGGCAGCGTATAATCACTGTAGCCGAAGACCACCTTCTCGGCGTCGTAATGGAGATCAGGACTACGCGTGGAACCCTCTGGCAATTTGCCTTTGAGGATGGCCGTTGCTTTCGGAGACGAAGATTTCCAGTCAGAGAGGACCGTCAACCCAGGCCCAGATCGACTCATACCCCCTTGGTACTGGTCGGCATTGTGACTATACGTTGTGGGCGGCGTGCGATTGATCAGTATCTTGTCAAAATCGAGGTCTGGGTGAGCAAAAAGTATCTGCCGCCGGACACCACGAACTTGGTAGTAAAACGATTCGTACTGCTCAGGCTTAACCTCTCCTCGATTCCATTTCTGTGCAAGCCGT
>Ga0180430_10003512_pt1 | contig 13472 bp, 10 predicted proteins | sample SS_ome_9_FD_132999 | JGI IMG/M metagenome (GOLD analysis project Ga0180430, IMG submission 132999) | Hypersaline lake sediment archaeal communities from the Salton Sea, California, USA - SS_1_S_2 metaG | ecosystem: Environmental > Aquatic > Non-marine Saline and Alkaline > Hypersaline >... | reverse complement strand
GGAGGCCCTTATGTCCGAGCCCGAAAATACCTCGGAAGCAGATCAGTTCGATCCCACCGATCCAAACCTGCCGCGAGAAAAACCAAGAGGCAAGGGCTTCCCCCAGATCCTCCACGATCGGGCGAGGGACGCCGGAACGCGCCTGCACTCTCTCCTCGTGTCACTCGCCACCGGAGCGCTCGGCGTCTTCTTCATCGCCCTGACCACAAAGGTCGATCCGCCGATCACGAGCGACGAGCGGATCTCGGTCCTCGCCGCTCTCGGTTTGATGGCCCTCTCCCTCGGCACGGGAATTTTGAACTGGAAAGCCGATTGCCGGAGAAACTTCTTCTGGGCGTCGGCGCTCCAGGTGAGGGACCAGGCAGAAAAGGACCGTTTCTACGAGCGACGCGATTACTGGCTGTCGGTCGAGCGGCAAAGCGCGACCGTACAGTGGGTGTCTTTTCTTCTCGGTGTGGGGGCCACCGTTGTATACTTGACGTTGCGAATTGTTGGTTGAGGCCCTTTCAAACAGAAATTCACAACAAGCCCGGATGGAAAGAGACAGAAAACAAGAACAGAAACGCAGGCGCGACGGAAGCTATTCGAAGTCCCTGCTCCCGCACCTCGTCGGTCAGCCCTCCGAGGAGGATCTCACCTTCTTCCACAGCCGGATGCTCGCCGACGGCGGCCGCGTCGATGACAGACGATTCGAAAACGAAGCCTCCGATTGCGTCCTCGACCTCTCGTGGAGAGCCAACCTGCTTTTGCAAAGGCTCCAGTACCCCGAGGTCAAGACGGACAAGACCATTTTCGGATTTGTCGAGAACAGTCGGATCGACGGATACTGCCGCATCGTCGACGGCGTGGCGCTGCTCGGCGTCAGCATGGGGCTCGTCCAGAGAATGTACGAGACCGCCCACGCCTTGATGTGCCTCCCCGATTTTTTGCCCGCAATCGGCGCCGGCGAGCAGACTCCGTCCGACGGGCGGCGCGGCGAGATCGCCCGCGCACTCTTTCCGAAATATCCGATGCACGGCCGGGAACCGCGCACACTCGTCGACGCCGATCCGCCGTCACTCGTCTTCGCCGGCGTGGCGAGCGACGACGCCAAACGCCGCTGGGCGGCCCATGGCCTGGCCGGCGTGTTTCTGCAATGGACGCTCTATCACGAGTGGGCTCACGCAGTGAGCGGCCACGTGGCTCTTTACGACGACATCTTCGGTGCCGAACCGGGTCATCTCTGCCTGCACGAGGCCGAGGAGCGCGCCGCCGACGACGCGGAGCTTTTGCAATTGATCGAGTATGACGCCGATCGCCGCGCCTCGTGGAGGATCGCCGACGAACTGCTCAGGGATCAGATCATGCTCAACGCTCTCACCAGCGGCACCTTCGACTCCCGGCAGCTTCTCGACGGAATGAACGTCCTCGTGGCGATCTTCTTTTTGAGTCTCATGATCCGAAAAGAAACGGCGATCGTGGGGCGCCGGACCGATCACCCACACCCGGCGGTGCGCTACTATGGGATCTACGGCCGGCTCCAGGAGCATTTCAAGCGCGACGCGCCGGCGATGGTCGACGATCTCGACGACTCAGTGAAGAAATCGGTGCGCCTCGTGCGAGAGGTGCAGCGGTGGTCGGGCAGCGAAAAGGATCCCTTCGAGCCGTGGAAAACCGATATCGAGACGATCATCGGCGAGACAAACCGGCTCAATCAGCGCGTCAACGAACATCTCTACCCGAAAACGAGAGAACAGGATCTTTTTCAGATCCTGTCAGCCAAGAAGCGAAAGGAGAAGGGCACACAATGAACGAGATCGTGATCGAGCTGGGGAACGGCATCGGGCCTCACGAGGAAATCATCGCCAAAGCGTCTTCGAAGGTGGTCGGTGTCAAGGCGGCCGAAAAAGGCGTGGGCCTCCTTGATCCGGAGCTGGCCGTTTCGTCAGTCGGTCTCGGGGCGACCCTGATCGCGTGGATCTGGGCGATTCACAAGGCCGGCAAGCAGAAATGGACCCACGAAGAAGCGTATGCCAAGCTACGGGCCGAACTTCTCGAACGATCGATCAACGACTACAAGGTTCTCAAGAACGACAAGCTCCCCGAGTTCATCAAAGGCGGCCCAGTGGTCCGGTTCATTGTGGAGAAAGCCGACACGAAGGAACGGGCGAAAATCACCATCTTTCGCGATGGCGAAACCTACATGATCAACGCCGACCGGTTTGTCGAATAGGCCTTGTCGACCGACAGCGAAGCTGACCGAAAACATCGATATGAAAAACCTGATCATGAAACCAGCACCGGAATCGCTACGATATCTGGCCTTCACCGCCGCCACACTCGCTCTACTGAGCATCAGCCTATCCGCGCCCGCAAAAGCAGCAAGAGACATAGTCTGGGACATGGGCCTCCTCGAGCGATTCGATCCCTCCAACAAGGCTTATCCAATCGCCGACGGCCAGGTCACCGTCGACCTCCACAAAAAAACAGACCTCTGCCCAACGGGCCTCGGCCACCTCGCCGACGGCCGCAAGTCAGTCAAAGAAATCGTGATCAATTACACCGTCACCCGCCGGGCACAATACTGGCTCCACATCAAATGGTCGCCCGGAGGATCGGGCAAGGAACAGTTCGAAGTCACTCTCGACGGAGAGGCCCCCCAAACCACCCCAATCGTCACCGCCGCCGAACGCCCCTACATGCGCGAGAGATCGGTCTTCGTCCTCAATCACGACTCGGGCAAGCACACGCTCCGCCTGCGACATCTCTCCGGCGACGGCCTCAGTTTCGACAGACTGACCCTCGCCGGCGTAGAGGATACGGACAGTCTGCCCCAAACGCTCAGGCCCCAGCTCCTCTTTCCTACCCTCGATTCATACGAAAAGGAGATCGGCGAAAGTGCCATGCTCGTCGACGGCGCTCACGTCCGCCTTTACGCCCCAGCAAAGAAAACCAAGGAGGCAAAAGTCGTCGCCCGTTATCTCGAGCGGGCGTACAAGGAACTCTTCCGCCTCGTCGGCATCCATACGAAGTTCAAGATCGTCGTCTATCATTTCCCGGAGGAAAATCCCCATTGGAAGGGCGGAACGAGCGAGTGCGCCATCTGGTACGGATACGGCAACCTCGACTTCGACTCCCACACGGAATGGAAGCGCCACAAGGTGCCACACCTGTCGGGCTACATCGAAGAGATGAGCCACAATTTCGCCCCCCTCGTCACCTTCGGCTGGGAGATGGTCGGATGGCACGTCTCGAGAATCATTACCGAAAAGGTCGCCGGCAACGACACGCACAGGGAGCACATCGAGCGGACACGCCAAACCCAGGCAGAAACCTTCGAAGAGTACAGACGTCTCGGCAACGTCTTTCCCCTCGACCTGCCCGGCAACGTCAGCGATCGGATCCACGCCCATCTGCTCTGGGAATGCGAGCGTAATTATGGAAAGCGATTCTGGAGCGACTTCCACGCCGAGGTGCGCGCCATCTACCCCCGGCTCGAAGAGGCCGCGCGCATGGGCGACAGAGACGCGATAAAAAACGAGCGGTACAGACTGACCCTCGAATGCCTCGTCCGCCTCGACGAGAAACGAAGGCTCCTCCACAAGAAACAGGGCTTCAAGGAAATGTTGACCAAGTACGGAATCTCGCTCACCCGCGACGTGACCTCCCTCAATCCCACCGACAAGGGGTGGAATCGGAAACTGAAATGAACAAACTGATTTTCGTGCTGCTTATTCTGTGCGCTTTCTTCGCCAACGGCGGCGCCTTCGCCCACGGTACAGCCTTCGCCAACGACGCCACTCAAAACGCGGCCGACACGGCGAAATTCAAACTCGACGAGTCGCTCGACATCGGCGAAGTCGTCGCCGAGTTCCCCGTCGGTTTCTGCCTGCTCACCGCGGGCGGGCGTCAGTACGTCGCCTACTACGACGCGCAGCGCCACATGACGGTCGCGTCGCGCACTCTCGACTCGACCAAGTGGGACTACCAGATCCTCCCATCAAAAGTCGGCTGGGACTCCCACAACTACATCACGATGACCGTCGACGGCGACGGACAGCTCCACCTCAGCGGCAACATGCACTGCGTACCGCTCATCTACTTTCGAACGTCCACGCCGGGCGACATCACCACCCTCGAGCCAATCACCGCAATGACGGGCAAGAACGAAAAGCGGTGCACCTATCCCAAGTTTCTGCGCGATCGCCACAACCGGCTCATCTTCAAGTACCGCGACGGCGGAAGCGGCAACGGCAACGACATCTACAACGTCTACGATCCCGAAACAAAGTCGTGGACACGCCTCATGGACGCACCGCTCACCGACGGCGAGGGCAAGATGAACGCCTACGTCGACGGCCCTCTCGCCGGTCCCGACGGCAGGTTCCACATCGTCTGGGTCTGGCGCGACACTCCCGACTGCGCCACCAACCACCACCTCTCCTACGCACGAAGCAACGACCTCCTTCGCTGGGAGTCGGCCTCGGGCGATGAGGTCGCGCTGCCTCTGACAGTGGACAAAGACACGCTCTGGGTCGACCCCATCCCGAGCGGCGGCGGCATCATCAACGGCTGCGAGAAACTCACCTTCGATTCGAACGATCGTCCCGTCATCACCTATCACAAGGCCGACTCCGACGGACACATGCAGATCTATGCCGCGCGTTTCGAAGAGGGGCACTGGGTGCGGCGGGCGCTGACCGACTGGAACAAACCGATCGCCTTCAGCGGTCGCGGCTCGATGGGATTCATCGGCATCAGGATCAGCGCACTCTCCAGGGTGGAGCCGGGATTGCTCACCATGACTTACCGTCACCGCGATTACGGAAGCGGCCGGCTCGTGATCGACGAAAAGACGCTGCGTCCGATCGACAGAAAGCTCGCTGTCGCGCCGGACTACCCGGCGGAATTAAACATCGTCGAGAGCGATTTCGAGGGAGTGAGCATTCGGAGGGCAAGTGACCTCGGCCACTCCGAAAACAAAAACATCCGCTACATCCTCCAGTGGGAAACGCTGGGCCGCAATTTCGACCGGCCGCGAAAACCTCCGCTCCCGCCGCCGAGCCTGTTGAGACTCTACAAACTGTCAGCGGCGCGCTGAGCGTGTCTGGTAAGCCTCGAGGCAAGACTCCGCAAAGCCCCGTAATCACTCATCTCCGGGATATTCCTCCTTCCTCTGTTAAATAAATTCTGATATAAATGACCCAGTCACCTCATTCCAAAATGCCCGTGGGAGTCCGCGAGGCGCGCGCTCTCACCGATCGAATAGACTTCGAACGAAAAGTGTTGGTCAATCTGGAAAGCTGAAGGGCTCTATCCAAAATCCGGCGTCATGCGACGCCGTTGGTGAACAGCCAATCCTTACTGCGCGCTGCGCCCGGAAGGATCGCTCTCCGGAGAAGGGTCTAATTTGGACGCCACTCGCTGGTGTCCACGGAAGGAGGAAACTCATGAGGTGTTTTGTTTTGTCAGCCGGAATTCTGGCGGCGCTCGTCTGCCTGCCGGCGATCGCGAACGCGGACTGGTTCGATGATTTCGAAGCCTATGCGCCGGGCAGCCAGATCGTCGGCCAGGGCGGCTGGGAGGAATGGGCTCCGAACAACGGCGCTCTCGTCTCCAATCTCTATTCCCAGAGTCCCACCAATTCGGTCGAGATTGCGGCCACCACCGACCTCGTGCATCAGTACGACGGCTACACCTATGGCAAGTGGATCTACACCGCTTACCAGTACATCCCCAGCGGATACACGGGGATCTCCAACTTCATTCTGCTCAATACCTATGCCTATCCGGGGGGACCCTACTTCTGGTCGGTCCAGGTCGCTTTCGACGCGAATACGGGCATGCTCGACGCCGACTGCGGTTCGTCGAACCCGGTCCAGAACATCCCCTTCGTCACCGACCAGTGGTCGAAGATCGAGTGCCACATCGACCTGCACCTCGACTGGGTCCAGGTCTATTACAACGGCACCCTGCTCGATGATCCCGCCCTGCCCGATCACCCCGTGCTCGGCGGCGGCTACCAGTGGACAAAAGGTGTGTTCGGCGGCGACGACGGCGCTCTCAACATCGCCGCCGTCGACCTCTTCGGCAACTCGGCCTCGCCCGTCTACTACGATGACATGTCGATCCAGCCGGGCGATCCGAGCGTCGACATCAAGTGCAACGGCGAAGACGCGGGCGTTCAGGTCGCACAGGCCGACAACGTCTCCCTCGATATCTCGATCGCGGCCGGCAACCAGTTCGGCGTCAACCATGACCACTGGGTCGTGGTGAACACGAGTTTTGGCTGGTTCAGCTATCTCGGCGCGGGCTTCTGGTCGAACAACGGCGCCTTCCCCTATCAGGCCGCCTTCACCGGTCCGATCTTTGACGTGGAGACGGCCAACGTCCTCAACCAGACCTTGCCGCTCGGTAACTACAAGGCCTACATCGCCGTCGAAGCGCCCGCCAATGGCTCATTGCTGCCATGGCCGCCGCCGACGCTCTACATGGACATGGTCGACTTTGATGTTGTGCCATAACGCGATCTGATCACCTTGACACTCCGATCCTCCCCGGCCGCGGCTGGGGAGGATTTTTTTTTGTTTGAGTGATTTTGACGCACCTCGGACTTTTGTGGCTATTCATTGTGGAACCCGCGGTGGGCGCCGTGGGCACAATAATGGACGCTCTCGATGGCTTGGGCCGAGCCGTCACTCAGGGCAGGATGTTTTGGAGAAGGCAGTACGATGGGCGACTGTCAAAAGAGTGACGACAGGGTATTCGTCTTGAAAGTGGATCATCAAGATCGCATCACCGCCGTGAACGAAAATTGGTTGGCCTTCGCCGTCGAGAATGGCGGCGACAACCTGGCCGACGGCTCGGTGCTGGGCGGGAGTTTGTGGAGCCATATCTCCAGCGATTCGACGAGACACATCTACCGCACGCTGTTCACCAAGGCGCGCCAAGAGGGCCGCTGCTTCACCGTCCCCTTCCGCTGCGACTCGCCCGACTGCCGCCGTTTCTTGAAGATGGAGATCGTTCCGTCCGCCGACGGCGCAGTGACGATGGAGTCGATGGTCATCAAAACCGAAGAGCGGGAACATGTGAGCCTTCTCGAACCGGACATCGACCGGTCCGACGATTTCATCTCCATGTGCAGTTATTGCAAGAAGATTCCCGTCGATGACACCACCTGGCACGAGGTGGAGGAGGCGATCAGAATTCTCGATCTGCTCTCTCTCGAGAAACCGCCGCGCATCACCCACACGATCTGCCCCGCCTGTTACGACGATATCAGCAAGGTCGAAGAATTCGGATCGCTCGCGACTTAACATACTGATCCCGCGCTCTGCGTCGCTCGTCGCCGGGAGTTCGCAACGATTGCGCTCCGCCTTTTCCTACCGGTATAATCCCTCCCATGAGCAGAACACCGGGCACGAAAAAAGAGCTCCACCTCGACTGGGAATTCCGCCCGCAGCAAGGACGGTGGGCGCCGATCGACGTGCCCGGCCCGTGGCAGAAGCAGTATCCCGATTTCAACGGCATCGGCGAGTACCGCACCCGGCTCGCGCGGCCCGACAGCGATCCCTTCATCATCGAATTCGAAGCGGTCGCCACCGAAGCGCGCGTCTTCGTCAACGACAGCGCAGCGGGCACGCACCTCGGCGCGTGGACACCCTTTCGCGTCGACCTCACCCCGCACCTCCACGCCGACCGGTCGGTCGCCAACGAGATCGTCGTGCGCGTCGACCAGAAGCCCGCCCACACGACGGCTGGATTTCTACCCACCATCGGTATGGCCTTCGGCGGGATCTGGGGGCGGGTGCGGCGCGTCGATCGCCCGGCGCCCGACGCGCCGCCGAGCCCGATCGACAGGGTCGTGCGCGTCGACGGTAGCCGCATCGTGGTCGACGGCCGGCCGCTTCAACTCCGCGGCATGCTCCACTGGGGCTACTATCCCGAAATCGGCGCCCCCGCACCGACCGATATGCAGATCGAATCCGAGATCGCCTATCTACAGTCGATGGGCTTCAACCTGGTCAAGTTCTGCCTCTTCGTGCCGCCCGAAAGATATCTCGACGCCTGCGACCGGCACGGGCTCTGGGTCTGGCAGGAATACCCGGTCTGGGATCGTCCCCTCGCGCCGGCGTCCGATGCGGAGCGCGACGCGCTGCTCGCCGAGTTCGACGAGATGGTGCGTCGCGACAGCCGCCACCCGAGCGTGATCGTGCGTACCTTCACCTGCGAGAACGATCGCGTCGACGAACACTTTGCGCGCGCCCTCTACGACCTCGCCAAGCGCCGCGCGCCACAAAGCCTCGTCCTCGACAACAGCGGCTGGCTCTCGTCGGAGAAGGTGGGCGATTTCTACGACGAGCATCCCTATCTCAACAACGCCGAGTGGCGCCACTACCCCGGCCGCATGAAGCGCGCATTCGCCTCACTGCCGCCCAAACCCTTTCTGCTCGGCGAAACGATGTGCGCCGACACGTGGGCCGACGGGCGGCGGGGGGGGTATGACTTCACCCACAGTCAGCGTGCGGTTGAGCGCGCGGCGGGGGCCGAGGGTGTCCTCGAACGGTCGTATCGCATCGCCGACGGTGTGCGAAAGTACCAGGCCGAAACACTCCGCCGCACCCTGCCCGACACCGGTTATGTGATGAACGTGATGCGCGACATCGCCGCCACGCCGCTCGGGTTTTTCACCGTCGACGGCACGCCGAAGTTTCGCCCCGAAACCTGGACGTGGCAGGCGGACACGATGATCGTCTGCGATCTCGAGGAGCGGAGCTTCGCGGGCGGGACGGAGACGACGGTGGGTGTCTGGGTCTCGCACTACGGCGCGCAGACGATCGACAGCGAGCTGCGCTGCCACTTTGGGCCGGAAAACTCAGACCGCGCCACCAGCTCGCGCGGCCCCCACGGGGAGACCCGCACCGACTTCCCCGTCCGCATCGAGCCGGGCGAGACGCGCCGCGTGGGCGCGATACGTCTTCGCTTCCCCGAGGTCGATCAGCCCGCGGCGTTTGTCCTCGCTGCCGCTCTCGGCGAGCGCGCCAATCGCTGGACCCTCTGGGCCGTGCCGCCCGTGGACCGGGCCACTCTTCCATTGGCGGAGTCGCTCGATCCCGACACGGTGCGCGCCATCGAAGAGGGCGCCGACCGGATCCATCCCGCCGCGCCGCGCGCCCGAAGCTGGCGCTGCCCCAACTTCACCTGGTGGAGTCCGGTGCTCTGGTTCGACAAGAGTGTGCTCCCCGAGGCGCTGGTGGAGGATCTCATCTGCCACGATCTCCTGTCGAGCCGAGTGCTCGCGCCCGCCGCCGGCACGGAGAGCCTCCTCGAGGTGTGGGATACCCACATGGAGCCGGGCCGCGTGGTGCGCCATCCGCTCGTGACGGCCACACGATTCGGCAGGGGGCGGCTGATCGTCTCCGCCTTGCGCCACGACTCGCCCGCCGGCGGATACGTGCTGCAACTTCTGGCGCGCCATCTCGACGGAGCCGATCCGCCGCACCTTGCGGCATTCGGGCCCGCCGATTCGATCATGCTCGACGCGTGGGAGATGGGGGAGTGCGAGGATGCGAGATTCTCGTTTCCCGAAGCGGCCCAAACGGTTACATTCAGCGAGCGGAAGGTGACATTCGGCGAGCGGATCGTTTTCGAGGGCTGGAGGTCTTTCCGGGCGCGGTTCGATCTCCCCGAGGCGTGGCACGAACAAGAAATCGTGCTGCGCTGCGAGGCGGTGGGTGACGCTTACGTGGTTCGTGTCGACGGCGACGAAATCGCCCGGGCCGGGAACCTGACCGGTACCTGGGACGGCACGCGCGATCGGCCGCGTGAGTTTCCGCTCCGCCTGGCGGCCGGCGGCCACACGATCCGCATCGACGTGCGCGACTGGCGCGCCAACGGCGGCATGGTGGGGCCCGTCTGGCTGACGCGCACAACGGCGTCAACGGTTTATTGAGGAAGGGTGATCCAGATGGCCAGAGTCGATCTGTTCGGACTGAACAAGACCTTCGGTCAGGACCGCGTCGTGCGCGACGTGAACCTCTCCATCGAGGACGGTGAGTTCATGGTGCTTGTCGGTCCGTCGGGGTGCGGCAAATCGACGATCCTCCGCATGATCGCCGGCCTCGAGGAAGTGACCGACGGTGTGATCAAGATCGACGGCCGCGCGGTCAACGACCTCGAACCGGCGAGCCGCAACCTCGCCATGGTTTTTCAGAACTATGCCCTCTACCCGCACATGACCGTCTACAAGAACCTCGCCTTCCCCCTCAAGATGCGCGGCGAGAACAAGGACGCCATCGACGGCCGCGTGCGCGAGGCGGCCGAGATCCTCGGCATCGCCGACATGCTCGAACGCAAACCCAAGACCCTCTCGGGCGGCCAGATGCAGCGCGTGGCGCTTGGCCGCGCCATCGTGCGCAATCCGCTCGTCTTCCTTTTTGACGAACCGCTCTCCAACCTCGACGCCAAGAAACGCGTCGAGATGCGCGCCGAGATCGGCCGCCTTCACCAGCGGCTGGGAACGACCATGATCTACGTCACCCACGACCAGGAGGAGGCGATGACCATGGGGAGCCGGATCGCGGTGCTCGAGGGCGGCGTGCTCCAGCAGGTCGACGAGCCGATGAACGTCTACCATCGCCCCGCCAACCGTTTCGTCGCCTCCTTCATCGGCAGCCCGGCGATGAATTTTTTCAAGGGCGCTGTGCTGAACAATGTTTTTGTTACGGCCGGCATCAGCGTTCCGGCCGACGACGTGGCCGATGGCGACGCGATCCTGGGGATCAGACCGCACGACATTGTCCATGCCGAAGGGGAGGAGGACGCAGCCGTCAGCGCGATCGTCGACAGTGTGGAGTCGCTCGGTTCGGAGACCCATTGCCGGTGCACGGTGGAGACGAAACCCTTCCTCGTCAGCATGGCCGGACACCGGCCGATCGCGCGGGGCGACAGGATGGCCTTCGTGTTCCCACCTGAGCGGATGCACTTTTTCGATCCCGAAACGGGCGAGAGGCTGGCATGAAAGAGGCGATGCTCCTGGCGATGATTCTTCTCGCGGCGGCGGCGGGAGGACTTTGCGCCCAGGAGTCGCCCGACGTCGAAGAGTCGCCGGACGTCGAAGCGATCGAGCTGCGCGTCATGGTCACCGAGCCGACCTTTCAGGCCTATGAGGCCTTCCTGAAATGCGGCCGCGATTTCGAGGCCGCCCATCCGGGCGTGAAGATCACCTTCATCAGCGAGGCGGGCGGCGGCGACACGCTCACCAAGCTCAAGATCATGCTCGCCGCGCGCGAACCGCTCGACGTGGTCTGGATCGACATCATCGATTTTTCGCAGTTTCTCGACGACAAGGTGCTTCTCGATCTCCAGCCCTACTTCGACGCCGATCCGAGCTGGAATCGGGACGAGTACTTCGAGGCGCCGCTCCAGGCCTTTTCCGATCGCGAGGGGCATCTCTACGGCTTGCCGTCGACCTTCACGCCTTATGTGATGTACTACAACAAGGACATCCTCGATGAGGCCGGGATTGCCCACCCCGTGCAGGGGTGGACGTGGGACGACTTGCGGAACGCCTGCCTCGCCGTGACCAAGGACCTCGACGGCGACGGCGAACTCGACCAGTGGGGGATCTCGGTCACCCAGTGGCTCCAGGCGATCGCGCCCTGGATCTGGCAGAACGGCGGCCGCTTCATGAACGAGGCTGTCACGCGCTGCACCCTCGACGAACCTGAAGCCAAGGAGGCGATCGGTTTCATCGAACAGTTGCTCCACGTGGACAAGGTGGCCACGTCGGACGCCACCTTTCAGGCTCAATTCACCGAGGGGCTCTTCCAGGCGGGCAAGGTGGCTTTTTACGGGCCCGTCGGTTACTGGGAGACCTATCGTTTCAAGAAGATCACCGCCTTCGAGTGGGACGTGGCCCCACTGCCGATGAACAAGGTGGCGGCCACGTCGATCGCCTGCCGCTCCTATGTGGTCTGCGCCAACTCGAAGCACCCCAAACTCGCCTACGAGTTCGTGCGCGCCCTCGCCGGCGAGGAACTCGAGCGCGTGCTGGCGCGCATCGGCAACGGCGTGCCGGGCCTCAAGAAGGCGGCCTTCTCCGAGGACTTTCTCAAGCTCGACGTACCGCCCGAGAGCGAGAACGTTTTTCTCGACGTGATCGACCATGCGCGGTTCCAGCCGGTCTTTGCCAACTGGCGCGACATCGAGCGCCGCGTTCAGGATGAGCTCGAGGCGTGCTTTCTCTTGCAGGACATCGGCGCCGACGAGGCGTGCGAGCGGATGACGGCCAAGGCCAATGCCTTTTTGCGCCAGACGGCGCGCGACAAGATGCGGCCGCCCATGAAGCTCGGCGTGGCGGGCGCCTGTGTCCTCGGCGGTCTCGGCCTGTTGGCGGCGCTCTTCTTCTGGAAGCGCCGGCCGCGGCCGAGCGCGCTGCGGCGGCGCGAGGAGCGGCAGGCGGCGGTGGTGCTCGCCCCGTGGGGGATCGGCTTCGTTTTTCTGATCCTCTGCGCCATGCTCGTCTCCTTCCTGGTGAGCCTCACGATCTGGTCGCCGATCCGGCCGATCGACGACGCGCGCTGGGCGGGATTGGATAACTACGCGCGCCTCGCGACGAGCGGCGTTTTTTGGAAATCGCTTTTCGTGACCGCGGGGTACGCGATTCCGGCCGTGGTGATCGGGCTCGGCGTGGCGCTTTTTCTCGCCTGTCTGCTCAACAAGGCGCTCAGGGGGATCTCCGTTTTCCGCACGGTGTTTTTTATTCCGGCCATCATCTCGCCCGTGGCGATCGGCGTGATCTGGGTCTGGATGTTCAATCTCGACAATCCGGGCTCGGGGCTCGTCAACCAGGCCCTCGCCGTGATCGGCATCGACGGGCCCGACTGGAAGAACAGCCAGTTCTGGCTGCTTTGCGTGTTTGTTTTACTCGGGGTGTGGGGGATCGGGTTTCAGATGGTCGTCTTTCTCGCCGGGCTGCAGGGGATCAACCGTGATCTCTACGACGCCGCCCGCGTCGACGGCGCGCCCGGGTGGCGGCAGTTCGTGCACATCACCATTCCGCAGCTCACGCCGGTCATCGTTTTTAACCTGATCATCGGGATCATCAACGCCTTCCAGTTTTTTGCCCAGCCCTACATCATGACCCAGGGCGGGCCGGGGTCGAACTCGCTCTTTCTCGTGCTCTACATCTTCCGCGAGGCGTTCCGCATGAACCACATGGGGTACGCGTCGGCGCTGGCGTGGGTGCTCTTCGCGATTCTTCTCGTGTTGACCGTGCTGATTCTGCGGTCGTCGCGGAGCTGGGCTCATTACGAGGGGGGGGAGGCATGAGGGGGCGGTGGCGCTATGTGACGTGGGTGCTGCTTGCCGTGTGCGGTGTGGTGTTCATCACGCCCTTCGTCTGGATGGTGGAGACGTCGCTCAATTATGAATCGCCCGGGATCGACGGGCAGGAGGGATTGCTCGGCAATTATACACTCGCCATGGATCGG
>Ga0180430_10003510_pt1 | contig 13475 bp, 12 predicted proteins | sample SS_ome_9_FD_132999 | JGI IMG/M metagenome (GOLD analysis project Ga0180430, IMG submission 132999) | Hypersaline lake sediment archaeal communities from the Salton Sea, California, USA - SS_1_S_2 metaG | ecosystem: Environmental > Aquatic > Non-marine Saline and Alkaline > Hypersaline >... | reverse complement strand
CTGGGCCTGCTGGCCGGCGGTGTGGCCCACGACCTGAACAACGTCCTTTCGGGCATCGTCAGTTATCCCGACCTGCTCTTGCTGCAACTGCCGGAAGACAGTCCGTTGCGCAAATCGATCCAAACGATTCAACGCTCCGGCAAGAAGGCCGCCGCCATTGTCCAGGACCTGTTGACGCTGGCCCGACGGGGCGTCGTCCACCGGGAAGCCCTCCATTTGAACAAAGAAGTGGTCAGCCCCTACCTGCAATCGCCCGAATATACCGACCTTGTCGCGCGCCATCCCGCATTGCAGGTCGAAACCGAGCTGGCAGCGGATCTCATGCTGATCAACGGCTCCGTGGTGCATCTCGCCAAAACACTCATGAACCTGGTGTCCAATGCCGTGGAATCCATCGTGGAACGGGGAACCATCCTGATCGCCACATCCAACACAACCGTGGATTCCGAAAACCCGATGCAGGATCAGCTGCCGGAAGGCGATTATGTCGTGCTGACCGTCCGGGACACCGGATCGGGAATCGCCCCTGAAGATCAGGATCGTATTTTCGAACCGTTCTATACCAAGAAAAAACTGGGGCGCAGCGGCACCGGATTGGGCATGGCAGTCGTGTGGGGGACCGTGCAAGACCACGAGGGGCATATCCGCGTCCTAAGTCGGGAAGGGCAGGGATCGACATTTACGCTTTATTTCCCGGCCACCCGGGCTAGCCTGCCCGTCGCCCCGGAGCGCATACCGCCGGCGGCCTATCGCGGTCAGGGCGCCTCGGTCCTGGTGGTCGACGACATGGAAGATCAACGGGAAATTACCGCTTCGATGCTTGATGAACTGGGCTATCATACCCACGTCGCCGCCAGCGGGGAAGATGCCCTCGATTTTTTACAAAACTGCACCGTCGATGTCATCATCCTCGACATGATCATGGAACCGGGCATGGACGGGCTGGATACCTTCCAAGGAATTATCACGCGGCATCCCCGACAAAAAGTGCTCATTGCCAGCGGGTTCGCCGAAAACGTGCGGGTCAAGCAAGCACTGGCGCTCGGCGCCCTCTGCTACATTCGCAAACCATTCACCATGGAAACCATCGGTCTGGCCGTCAAGGACGCCTTGTCCGCTGATGAAAAAAGATTCGAAACCTTCGATAGGTGATGGTCAAACCGGGTCCCTACCCGACGCGGATTCCGCCTGACAGGTGCCGCCTTACACCATTCCGGATCGCTTTTTCCGGTTGCCCTTTTTTCTTGCATTGCGGTTGAGATCGCACCCGGTCAACGTCCCTATCCAATGGTCCAAAGCCCGCATCGGAATCCGCCAGGTGCGTTTCGTGCCGTCCATCCCGCCGGCCCACCGGATATTCAACCGCCATGAGATGGCGATTGATTTCCCTGCAGAAGAACTGTAGAAAAAGGCAGGGCCGATTCGGCCACGAACACCTCAGGAGACCCACCAGGAGAAGATATGTCGGAGCGATTTCAGTTCAATCGGTTGGAGGTTGCCGGATCATTAGGCGATCTGGGAACGCTTCTGCCGATACTGATCGGCATGATTCTGATCAACGGCCTTGATCCCACAGGCCTGCTGGTGGCGATCGGAATATATTATGTCGCCTCGGGACTTTATTTCGGTGTTACCGTTCCGGTGCAGCCCATGAAAGTCATCGGCGCCTATGCCATTGCCACGGGGCTGTCCGCTCCTCAAATTTTCGCTTCCGGCATCTGGATGGCCGGGCTCCTCTTCCTGATCGGGGCTACCGGGCTGATCGATGTGATCGGACGCGCCGTTCCCAAAGCCGTGGTTCGGGGCGTTCAATTGTCCACCGGTACGCTCCTCATGGCGGAAGGCACCCGCTTCATTCTCGGCCGCTCCAAATTCCAGCTGATGGGCGGCGCGGCGGAACCCTACCTCGACCTGCAGCACATCGGCAGCATCCCCATCGGCATTCTGCTGGGTATTCTGGCCGGTGGCATCGTCATGCGATTTATAAACAATCGCCGGTTTCCGGCGGGCCTGCTGGTGGTTGTCGGCGGCGCTCTCGTCGGCCTGCTGCTCGGCACCCATGAAGGCTTTGCGGAACTGGAACTGGGTATTCATCTGCCGCGCTGGCTGCCCTTCGGCTGGCCGGCGCATACCGACTGGATGACGGCGCTTTTCGTCCTGGCCCTGCCCCAGCTCCCCATGACCGTGGGCAATGCCGTGGTGGCCGATGCCGATCTTTCGAAGGAATACTTCGGGCAACGCTCCCATCGCGTGACCTACCGGGCCTTGACCATCAGCATGGCCATCGCCAATCTGGCCAGCGCGGTACTGGGAGGGATGCCCCTTTGTCACGGTGCCGGCGGCCTGGCGGCCCACTACCGGTTCGGCGCCCGTACGGCCGGCTCGAACCTGTTCATCGGCGCCGTTTTCATTCTGCTGGGTCTCCTGCTGGGGTTCCACGCGCTGGCCGTGATCTATCTGCTCCCCATAGCCGTCCTGGGGGTCATGCTCCTGTTCGCGGGCAGCCAACTGGCGTTGACCGTTCTCGACCTGAACGTACGCAAAGATCTTTTTGTGGCCCTCATGATACTGGGCATCACGCTGGCCGCCAACCTGGCCGTCGGCTTCGTGATCGGCACCGCCCTGGCCTACGCCCTGAAATCCGACCGTCTGGACATCTGAAGTGCCGCACCGCTTCAGGACATGGACAGCAGGTAGCTCCGCAGGTTGACCCGCCGGTTGTGCAACCCGAATTTGATCCGCAGATTTTTCCGATGAAAATTCACCGTGGCCTCGGAAATATGAAGCACTTCCGCGATTTCCTTGCTGCTTTGGCCATCCTTGATCAAAGCGGCGATATGCATCTCCTGGGGCGTTAAAATGATGTCGGCGTTGGCGATGTTCTGCAGCAGCGGCGAAATGATATCCTGCAGGTGGGCGTCCACAATTTCCACCAGGGTCCGTTCACGGAGTTTCAACCGCGCGCCCTTCAGTTTTTCAACGTACGGCAATACGAGCCCCTTTACGTTGGAAAGCACCTTGCGCTCCAGGGCCTGACGGTCCTGATCTCTTTGGTTGAGCAGCACCTTGAGCGCGATGTTCGATTCTTCCAGGCTCCGGGCCTGCTCGTTCAAGGTTTCGCGGCTGCGGCGCAAGGCTTCCTCGGTCAGCTTCAGGGCTGTGATGTCTTCATGACTGACCACGACCCGCAGGGGCTTCTCACCGGTGGTGCGAATGGCGCGCATATAGTACCAATGCTTCCCGGAAGGCGAGTGGCAGGGATAGTCATAGATGAATTCATCCAGATGCCCTGCGATCACCTGCCGGATGCCCTTGGCAACATTGTGGGCATCCCGCGCACCGGGTCCACTCGCCGCCTCACACAGCGCCACGTAGTTGACGCCGATGGAATGGTCGTCTTCACCCGCAGCGTTCTCCGTCGCGAACCGTTGCCAGGCCTTGTTGGTCTCCAGAATAACGCCGTCCTCGTCCAAAATGGCAATGTGGGCGGACAACGAATTGAGAACCGTGGTGGCCAGGGTATTCATGGGGTTGGGTTTCGGCATCCGTATGCCCTCCTATAGGGGTAATTTACCCTCATAAACCTGCAAGTCAATACGAATCGACCGCCGGACGCGCTGACAGATCGGCGGGCCGGATTCATCAAGTGACATTGAAGGATTGCGTCTTATAGTAAATGCTACGTGGTGAAAGGGATCCGCTAAGCAACGCCTGCGATCCAAATGCCTTTAATCCCCCAGACAACGAAAGGAAAACGCAATGAAAAAAGTACTGGTCGGCTATGTCAGTCGAACGGGAAAAACGGCCAAAATGGCGGAATTCATCGCCGAAGGGATTCGATTCAGCGGAAACGAGGTGGTCCTCGCCAAGATTTCCGACCTTAAATCCGAAAAGGAGCTGGATGGATACGACGGTTATGTGTTCGGATGCCCGACCTACCATCGCGATCTGGTGGGAAGCATGAAAACCTTTCTCTTTATGGCCCAGAAGCCAAACATGGTGGGGAAGATCGGCGGAGCCTTCGGCTCCTACACCCACAGTGGCGAATCGGCCCAGATGATTTTCGATACCATGCAGCATGTCTATAAGATGGACATGGTGGATCTCGGCACCCTGAACCTGAAAGAACATGTCGTCGCGACGGACGAGGGTGCCCGGGCTTGCCAGGACTATGGCAAGGCTATCGGACAGAAGTTTAGCTGACCCCGCTTTTCTCCCCACGGGCACGGCGCCTGCGATGCGCTGTGCCCGTGATCGCCCGATGGTCTCCTCCCGCCAGTATGCCGCTACATTCGGATCTCACCCTGACACGAAGTGCACCTGAACACCCCTCCCGGTCATCCTCCGGTACGTGACAAACCCCGGTGCCTCTTGCGCGGCGCCCCCTGTTCCACCGCGGATGCTGTCGTATTCTGCAAAAACCAATCAAGTGAAATCACCAAAATGCCGATAGCCTCTTTGACGAAACAGGGTCGGAGGAATCTACCATGTTCAGGCATATCGACTTCCAGATCGAAACCGTTTTAATCCTTGCGGCGGCCGCCCTGCTCCTTCAGTTGGTCCAGCTTCTGAATCGCCAGATGAACGGGGAGACCCGTGAGAATTGCACCGAAGACGACCGGTATAAAATGACACGCATCACCGGTGCCAGTGAATACGAGATCTTCCGGAAGTCCGCGGCGGAATGGCCGGTGTCGGACACCCTGGTGGAACAACACGGCAAGGAGTATTTACGGCACCAGGCGACACCCTATGATGTCAATGATGTCATCAGGAAGCACACGCAGCAGATCGACAACCTGAAACTGCCACCATTTTGAGAAAGGCAATCCCGGGGGAGGACCAGCGGAAAGGCCCCCGACAATAGAGGAAAAACCATCAGGGTGTGCGCCCCTTTTAAGGGGCCGCTTTCAGGATAACCAGCATATCGCCGACCTGGACCTCCCCGCCTTGCAGCACCCGGGCGAAGATGCCTTCGCGAGGCATCACGCAATCACCGACCTGCTGGAAGATGCTGCAGTGCTGATGACAGGTTTTGCCGATCTGGGTCACCTCGAGCCGGACCGTGGCACCCAGCTGCAACTGCGTGCCGATGGGCAATTCCCATAGCCGAATGCCCGTGGTGGTCACATTTTCAGCAAAATCGCCGGGGTGAACGTCCATACCGACTGCGATGATTTTGGCGATACTCTCGGTCCCGAGCAGGCTGACCTGGCGGTGCCAGTCCCCCGCGTGGGCATCGCCGTCGATACCGTGGCCGACAATGAATTGAGCGGAAGGAATATTGGTTTTTTTTTCGCCCTTGATCTGGCTGGTGGATAGCGCGGTAACAGTGCCGTCAATGTTTAATGAATCATGGGGCATGGCGACCTCTCGTGAGTTTTATTCGTCACAGCCGATAAAGACAGGATGATATTGATATGAAATCCAGCGCCACAACGACTGTCGCGTAAATGCTATGACAACTATACTGAAAGCGCAATTCCGTGAACGCTTGATGCAGGACCTGGCCGAGCGTTCGATCCCCGGCATACCGGCCTATATTGCGGCATGGAGTGTCATCGTGTTCGCCACCGGTTTTCACCATACCCACACTGCCGTGGCCTACCCCGCCTGGATCGGCTTTTTTTTCGTCAGCGCCTTGCGGCTGATCTATCAATTCACCTATCAGCGTCTTTACCGTTTCAGCGCAGCCCTGAACTACGGCTTTTTTCTGATCACCATCCTGATTCCGGTGGGCCTCTGGAGCGCGCTTTTCATCTATTGCATCGTGGGGCCCGAAACCGCCGATATCCGGATGTTGATGGTCATGGCCACGGCGGGGCTCTGTTCCGGGGCCATGACCTCCTTCGCCCCCGACCGGAAGATCGCAATCACCTATTTGATGCTGATCATTCTGCCGGCCTGTGTCAGCATCATCGTTTTCAAGCGGGAGGAAAGCCCGCTCTTTTACCTGATGATCACCTACATCGGCTTCACCCTGCTCCAGTTGTCGCGGGGAAGCCGTGAATACTGGAGCGCCCTTGAAAACGAGGCCGCCCTGGCCAAAAAAACGCGCCAACTGGAGGATATCTCCAAGATCGATGCCCTTACCGGCATCTACAACCGGCGTTACTTCAATCAGATTCTCGAGCTCGAGTGGAAACGCGGTTCCCGGGAAAAACGTCTGCTGACACTGATCATGCTGGACATCGACCATTTCAAGCACATCAACGACACGTACGGCCACCTGGCCGGTGATGATTATCTGAAAAGCGTCGCCGCGATCCTAAAGGGGTCGTTCAAACGCTGCACCGATGTCATTGCCCGCTATGGCGGCGAAGAATTTGCCATTCTGCTGCCGGCCACCCCACTGGCGGATGCAGCCGTCCTGGCCGAGCATCTGCGCAAAGCGATTGCGTCTAACGCCGTAAAAAGTGGCAAAATAACCCTCGAAGCCACCGTGAGTCTCGGCATTGCCGGCTGTATCCCGGCGGATCACCGCACACCCCCCGAGCACCTGATCAGCCTGGCCGACAAGGCCCTCTACGTCGCCAAAACCGGAGGCCGCAATCAGGTCCGCTGGAACGATCAACCCTCCCCGCCCCCCAACGCCCCGTCCGGCGGTGCGAAAAAGGAAAGCGTTCCCTGCCCGGCGGAGTAATCTGCGAAAATAACAGCTGTTTTGGAATGAAGCCAAGCAAATGGGAGTTGCAACCAAACCTGCATATCCGGTAGGATTCCTATTCGGCATCGAGCGCATGCCTTGACCGATCGGGCCGGAGGCCGCCGCGATCGATTCAGATCGCAGAAGTGTTCTGTCGGCCGCAACCATCCTCGAACAGGGTTTGAGGCACCACCATGAGTATCCGGATCAAATTTTTTCTCGTTTTGCTGGTCTTTAGCCTGATTCCGCTGCTGACCATCACGATCAGCAGCCGCCAAAGCATCAACCGCTTGGGAGACAATCTTGCCGGGGATGTGCGCGCCCACCTGAACGAAACCATCAGCCGGGATGTGACGAAAAGCGCCCGGGTGTCAGCCAATGCCATCGGCAACGAAGTGGCCAACCTGCAATTGTCCCTTCGGTATCTGTCCAGCGCGGTCGCGCAGATCCTGGATTCTCTGGACGAGCCGCCCCGGAGAACGGTTTACACGCCGGAAAGTTTCAAAGACCCTTCGACCGCACCGCCGGACCTGGCCATGTCGTGGCGCTATACCCGCATTACGGACAGTGGCGTCCTAATGCCGTCGGCTGTCAGCACCGGCCACCCGGTCGTCGTCCTGCCGCCGAACCGGCAAAGTGACCTGTGGTCTCAGGCCCGACGACTTCAAAACCTGACCCCGGTCTTTCGCGATATCTACAACTTGAACAACCGTCTTGCCTACCGTGTTTATGTCGGCTTGGAAAACGGTCTGCATGTTTCCTTTCCAGGACACGGCAATTATCCGGCGGGATTCGATCCGCGCCAGCGGCCATGGTTTATCGATACCCTGAAGCAAGGCAAGCTGACGTGGTTGTCCCACACGGACAGCACCACCCGGAATGCCGTTTTTACGGTGGGCGTACCCATCCGCGGCAGGGAAAACCAGATCATCGGCGTCGGCGCCATCGATTTCCTGCCCAACGAATTCATGAAAATGGACCAGCTGAAAGCACAATGGTCCCGGGATACGCTGGCTTTTCTGGTCTCGCCCGCGGTCCAACCTTCAGACAACTCCCAGGGCTTGCAAATCATCGCCGCCGGAACGCTACCTGAAAAGGACCAAACGCTCACGGCCGAAACGGCCGCACGGTATCTGGAAATGCCCGATGACAGCTATCGCCGAGCGTTGGTCGCAGCCATGCAGACCACCGATAACGGCCACATGGAAATGCCGTACAAGGGTATTCCCTCCATCTGGGCTTACGCCAGATTCGAGCCGCCAGTGGATGACACCTTAAGGATTGTTTTGGTAGTCCCCCAGACAGTAATTGCATCGCTTTCCGAGCAGGTCGGCAACAATGTCCTGGACCAGACCTATTACATTTACCGCGTGACCGGGATTATGGCGGCCTTGCTGCTGGTGTTGGTTCTTCTGGTGGGCTGGATCGGCACACGAACGATCCTGCGGCCGCTTTACGCCATGCTCGACGCCTGGGAACGGCTATCCACCGGCGACTTCAGCGTTCGGATTGACGACCGCACCGGCGATGAGCGGGACACCATGATCGAGGCCTTTAACACCATCGTACCGCGGCTCGAGGCCCACTGGAACCTCAGCCAATCCATGGAACTGGCACGCCAGATCCAGCGCAATCTGCTGCCTGACCAAACCCCTGAATTGCCCGGGTTGGATCTGGCCGGCGACAGCCATTACTGCGATGAAACCGGCGGCGATTACTACGACGTGTTTAAAACCGGGTCTCCCGGTGAGAAATGTTTTGCGGTTGCGGTAGGGGACATTTCCGGACATGGCGTGGCCTCGGCCCTTCTGATGACCACGGCCCGCGCCATGATACGAAGCATTTCGATCCTTGAAGAGGACACGGCCCGGCGCATTACCCTGATCAATCGGATGCTGCACCCGGACACCACGGACACCGGGGATTTTCTAACCCTGTTTTATCTGGAATTCGATATGGCCCAACGGCAGATGCGCTGGGTGCGCGCCGGCCACGACCCGGCGATCCTCTACAACCCGGTTGACGATCGATTTTCCGAACTAAACGGTGACGGGATGGCCCTCGGCATCGAAGAAGAATATCTTTTCAAGGCCTACTCCATGCCACTGGGCCTCCCCGGCCAGGTGATTGTGATCGGGACGGACGGGATCTGGGAAGCCCACAATCCCCAGCGGGAAATGTTCGGGAAGGACCGCCTGCGCGCTGTGATTCGCGATCATCATCATCTGGACGCACACGCCATAAAGGACGCGGTTTTCAGAGCCGTGGCCGCTTTTACCGGACCGGATCAGGACGACGACATCACCCTGGCGGTGATCAAAGTGCTTTAGCCCCCTGCCGACCGCCTTAAAGCACCCGGCAGGTGCCCGCCGGAATCCCCCCCCTCAGCCGGCAGGCCCCCGCCGCGGACACGCCGCCAAGAGGCTGGTCGAACGCAAAAAAGGCAGGGCTTGTGCCCTGCCTTCAACGTTACCGGCCGAGTTGCGGGAAAGACGGTTATTTCTTGAATTTCTTACGGCCGAGCCCCGCCAAACCGATCATACCCAACCCCAACAGCAAAACCGTCGACGGCTCCGGTACGGGCGTGGTGTAACCGGCTACGGCATAATCGTTCCGGGAGTTCAACGCGGCAAAAAAAGCAATCCCCTGGACCTGACCGTTAATAGCCACAGCGTAGCTGCCGGCATCAGGACCTTCGCCACCGATCGCCTGCCACAAGTTCGCTTCAAAATATCCGAAACCATCCAGGGAAAGGCCATTGCCGAAATCACTGTCAAATCCAAAAAAACCTGCTTCACGATACGGATTGCGGGCGGCCCCTTCGTAAAATAAATCCACCAGTTCGAATGTTGCGATATCGACAGGTTTGGAATACCAAATCAACAAGGCTTCCCTGCCGCCGGTAATTTCGTCGTCACCGACGCCCACACCCCCATCACTCGGATTCCAGGTCAAGTTGCCACCCAGGGCATGAAAGTGAATGTCATAGCCCAACCCGGTTTCACCGCCATCAAATGATTTGGAGTAGGCGTCATTGCCATAGCTTGTCCAGTCCAGATCACTGAACATCAGCGCCTGGGCCGGAGAAATGGCAACGCCTAAAAAAAAGGCTGCCAGTATGATATTAAAATATATATTTTTCATTGCGTGTTTCCTTAGCGAGAGGATAACTGCTATAATTTTTGTTTAGTCTAACTTTTTTATAGATATGCAATTTTTGTTCCGTAGGCATAAAATCAAAATTTGAAATGATATCTGCATACTACAACGATTCATCTTTTTACCCTTCAAAATATGAGGAATTTTTTATCCTGTTTTTTGAGAAAAGTAATTCTCATTATCACCGGAATTCCTACAAATGAATGACAGGAAAGGGTGTTCCCGGTTAAAAAGAAATGCTATAAATGGGAAATCAAACGTCTCAGCCCTTTAAAGGATATCGACCATTGGACTACACGGACGTCATCCAGCTCAAGCTTAAAACCCCCGAGGACCTGCGCCACCATCTTCGCACCAATGGCATGGCGCGCCACATTATCCATGATAGCGAATCGGACTGGTGGTGGTTTTGCGACCACCGCAATAAACTGCTCGAATTTGTATTCAATTCGGGCAGCCCCGTCACATTCCGGCAAATCAAAAAAAAATCCGCATCGGAAACCACCTGGATACCGGAATGCAACCTGATACCCAACATGAAACGCTTCGAGCTGCGCCCGACATTTATCTATGCGACCATCACCGAGGAAACACTGGTGGATCTCTTTTGGACGGACTTTCTGAGCCAGGATCTCGGGCAATACGCCTACTGGGATATCGACAACTCCCATAACCAGTTGGATGAATTTGTTTTCTATTGGGAAATGCGGGAAAACGGCCTGCACATGGAACCCGATACCGAAAGCGACGCCATGAAAAAACAATGATAAATGCCGGTTTGTAGCCTTGTCATACGGTGGTTGCGTCCTATAGTCTAAACGTGCGCGGCAAATGACACTGCTGACCCAATGAATATCGATCAAGGATACGGGAGCCCCTATGAAACGACCTTTTTATGTGAAACAATCGTGGATCGTGCTGGCACTGCTTCTGGTGAGTTTTACCGCCACAGCGCAAGCCGAAGGCCCCCAGGATATGGGGGGCTGGGAAAAAGACGCCCCCTACAACCAGCTCTACGACGCCCGCGAACTGGATTCTTTCAAGGGCCGTGTCCAAAAAATTTTCACCGTGGTCCCCATACCGGGAATGGCCCCGGCCACCGCTATTTTGGTGGAGGAAGCCGAGGACGCTGTCAACGTGGTTCACATCTGCCCGGAATGGTTTGCCGGCCCCCAGGACATCGGTTTGCGCCGGGGCGATCGCGTCAATGTAAAGGGAGTCTGGGCCGAAATGGACGGAGAGTTTGTCTTTATGGCCGCGAAAGTGAAAAAAGGGGATTTTTTTGAGTTTAAGGTCCGTGTCACCAGTGATGGAACCCCTTTCTGGACGATGTCCAAAGAGGAACAGGAAAAACATCGCAATTGATGATGGCCATCTGCCAAAATAGACCGTTCCAAAATGGCATATAACCAATAAACCATTGCGATATTTATCAATTCAATCTGAACTGTTCCAAATTGGGACAGCCCGCCCCTCCCTTCTGTCTACGACCCCACTGAAGCTGTCGTTCCAAATCAATCATAACGCATTGTTATCGATGACAATTTAATCAGTTCCGGTAAATCCGTATTAACTGGCATAATGGTTGCTTTTTGAGCCAGATAGGTATTTTTGCCTAAAATTCCGGCGGTCCGCCGCCGGCAGCCTGCAGGCGCTTTGGCACCTTTGGACACCGCCTCCCAAGCGCTGTTGAAGCAACGCAAAGTGTGCATTTTCAAATGAGGACGGGATCGTCCCAAACGTCCTCGCATCCCGCAACGGGGGAGGAATCATTCATGGCCGCACCCGCTATCGACATCAATCCCGATCAAGCCCAACCCTTTCTCAAGGAAGTCATGGATCGTTCCGGTCAGAACCTCAGCGCATGCTATCAATGCCGGCGCTGCGCCGCCGGATGCAGCGTGGGCGATGAAACCGATTTTTTTACCCCCAACCTGCTCATCCGGATGGTAGTCCTGGGGGATCGAGAACGCGCTTTGAACAATCAATTGGTTTGGAAATGCGTCTCCTGCTACACCTGCGGCACCCGCTGCCCGAATGACATCCAGACCGCCCGCATCACCGAAACCCTGAAAAAAATGGCCAAAGCCGAACACCGGCCGCCCTTGCAGCCCAAGATCGCCGATTTTCACGACGCATTCGTCAGGTCCGGCATCCGCTGGGGCCGCGTGAACGAAATGGAGTTCATGGGGGCCTACGAAATGAAATTCGCCTTGCGCAACATCAAGGCCCGCCGGTTCGGGGCGATTTTGGACGAGGTGAAAACCCAGGCCGGGCTCGGCATGAAAATGACGCAACTGCGCCGGATGCATTTCGGTTTTCTGATCGCCAAGGGCCGCAAGGAAATCAAAGCGCTGCAACGCAAATCCAAACAACGCGCCACGCACTAACGCCTAACGGGGCCCGAGCCGCGCTCGCTTTTCGTCGGGCTCCAGGGAGAAGAGGATCACCATGCCATTAGCCTACTACCCAGGATGTTCCTTGCAGCAGTCGTCGGCCCTGTACGATGTCCAGAGCCGGCGCATTTTTTCCGAACTGGGGGCGGAACTCGTCGAGATTGAAGACTGGAACTGCTGCGGCGCCACATCGGCCGGCAAAGTGGACGACTTCATGGCGGTTGCCATGCCGGCGCGGAATATCGGCATTGCCGAAAGGGCGGGCTTTACCGAAATGGTCATCCCGTGTTCGGCCTGCTATTCACGAACCCTGGTGGCCCAGAAACGCATGGCAGACGATGACGGCCTGGCATCGGAAATCAATGCCGAACTCGAGGCCAAGGTCAACGGATCGCTGAAGGTCTCCTCCATATTGGAGGCCCTCGAGGACCGGATCAAGGCCGGCGCCCTGAAGGATCGGGTCGCCCATAAAAGAACCGGTCTGCGGCCGGTCTGCTACTACGGGTGCATGATGACGCGTTTTCCCTACAACGTGCCGGTGCCCGACGACGTCGAAAACCCCCAGGGCATGGAGCGGGTGCTGAAAGCGCTGAAGATCAAAGCCGTGGACTGGAACTATAAAACCGCCTGCTGCGGCGCATCGGCCTCCGTGAACGACCCGGAAACCGCCCACAACCTGATGGCCCGCATCATGAAGGACGCCGTCGCCCGCGGCGCCAACTGTTTCGTAACCACCTGTCCCATGTGCCAGATGAACCTCGATGCCCAACAGGATGCTTTCTGCGAGAAAAACGGCATCGAAGCGCGCCTGCCGGTGTTTTTCATTACCGAGATCATCGGCGCCGCCATGGACATTCCGCCGGAAGAACTGCAGACCGACCGGCACTTCGTTGACGGCACAACACTCTTGAAGGAGTTGGAGCAACATGACGAAAAAGGGGAATAACATCAAACGCGGATCGGTTTTGATTGCCGGAGGCGGCATCGGCGGGATGCAGGCCGCGCTCGATCTGGCGGACAGCGGCTTCAAGGTCCACATGGTCCAGAAGGATCCTTCCATCGGCGGCACCATGTCCATGCTGGACAAGACATTTCCTACCGGCGACTGCTCCATGTGCATGATATCGCCCAAAATGGTGGAAGTCGGCCGCCATCCCAACATCGTGCTGCACACCCTTTCCGAAGTCACCGGCGTCGAAGGCGAACCGGGGGATTTCACCGTCACGGTGCACGAACAGCCCCGCTATGTGGACGCCGAGAAATGCACCGGCTGT
>Ga0180430_10003509_pt1 | contig 13475 bp, 8 predicted proteins | sample SS_ome_9_FD_132999 | JGI IMG/M metagenome (GOLD analysis project Ga0180430, IMG submission 132999) | Hypersaline lake sediment archaeal communities from the Salton Sea, California, USA - SS_1_S_2 metaG | ecosystem: Environmental > Aquatic > Non-marine Saline and Alkaline > Hypersaline > Sediment... | reverse complement strand
CTGAATTTTGAGGATTCTCTTCCCCGGTGAGCGTTGTGACCCCTAGGCTGATTCCGCGCCCGGCGGCTCTAAGAACCCCCGTTCTCTAGTTTTCCGTCGGGCGCACCAGCATTTCAGGGATTGATCGGTCACCGGCGGAGATGGTGTTTGGGATCCGGCCGTGTGATGCGCGCGGTGGTGTTAGCGTGGAATCTGAGTCGGGGGACGGGGGATTGTGGCTGTTATTCCGCCAGGTTGGTATCCAGATCCGCAGCAGCGCGATACGCAGCGCTACTGGGACGGGCAGGCCTGGACATCGTGGATTCAGCCCAACGCGCCTGCGGGCAGTGGGCTGCAACAAGCCGGTCGTCAAATCTCCCAACTCGGGGCCAATCTCATCTGGATCGTCGTGGGCTTGGCCTTCTTGCTGTTGATTGTTCTGTTTATCTAATTGGGGGGAATCATGACTGTCCACGAATCCGCGCCACCACCGAACATGCCACCACCGGCAGCGAAGACTCCACCGATGGTGGTGTGGGCGTTGGTGTTGTCCATCCTGGGATTTTGCGGCATCACCGCGATCATCGGCATCGTCTTGGGTTTCGTTGGTCGGGGGAAAGCCAAAGAGGTCGGCAAGGGTGTCGGTCAGGCGACTGCGGCCATCATCATCGGCGCCGCGTGGCTGGTGCTCGGAGTGATCGGGTTTGCGGTCAGTGGTGGGGACACGACTACAACCACGACGAGTGAGGACGTTGTCGAAGAGATCGTTGAGGACGAGCCCCAGGAAACCCAGGGGAGTCAGGAGACCCCGGATGCTCCCAGCGCTGCTGAATCCACCCCCGAGGTTCCTACGCCCGAGCCCGAACCCGAACCAGAGACCACCGAGGAGACACCCGAGCCGGTCGCCGAGGAAACCAACTCCGAGACACTGGCGCAAAGCAACGCGGTCGCCATGGCATTGAACTACCTGGACTACACATCGTTCAGCAAGCAAGGACTCATCGAGCAGCTGGAGTTCGAAGGGTTCTCCACTGCGGATGCCCAGTATGCGGTGGACAACATCACCGTGGACTGGAAAGAGCAGGCAGCTCTGAAAGCCGCGGAGTACTTGAACTACCAGGCCTTTTCGCGAAGCGGCCTGATTGACCAACTTGAGTTCGAGGGCTTCACCCGAGCGCAGGCCACTTTCGGGGTCGATGCGGTAGGCTTGTAGGCAGTAGGGGGTTGGGTCAGAAAACCCAATGAAATCAACGGATTTCGGGACTTTTTCTCGTGGCCCGAAGGTCCTTACGGACATAAGGTCAATTATCGGGTCGCGGTAATGAGGGGAGAGAAGGACCGGTTTTGGGTCCGCCGCACCGCAGACTACGGGCCGCCCAGATGAGACGTATGCGTTGTTATTCCATCGGATCACAGACGCGACGTACACCGCAGCGACAACAACGCCACCTGCGGTTCCTGAACAGTGATCAAGGTGCACCAGCGGCCACACAACGAAACCGACTACCTGTGGACGAGCGACCCGTGAGCGACTGGTGGCCAGGTCGCGGCCCGATATCCCCTCGTGGGGCACCTGCGGCAGGAGCCGTGGACAGGGAGCGATCACGGGGCAGAAAATCCCGGTATCTTGGCCGAAAGCGGGGACCGCACACGTGGCCACGTCCCCAGACTCGTCGCTGAAGGGAAGCACATATGGGCGCGAAAGTTGACATTGTCAACGATCACGGGAAGTTGAAGGGGGCGAACGCCAAGGACGTCCCGGCAACCATCGTCGGTGCGGTGTCGCTGATCTTCATCGGCAGCTTGTACTCGATTGGTCTGGCTGCGTTGACGCTGGTGGAAGCCCACGAACTGCTCAACGGCAACCTGATCAACAACATCAACATCGTGATCGATCAAACCTCGACCTCGACACTCGAGGCCGAATTGCTGGCTCACGGGCTGTACGCCACGGCCACGTACGCACTGATCACCGGCGTGCTGGGTGCGATCTTGGGGTACTTGGTCCTGACCGGCCGGGAGTGGGCCAGGATCGCTGTGAGCGTGCTGTTCGGTGTCGCGCTAGTTGCTGCGCTGGGTCGCCTGGTGGGCACCACCCACCTGCTGTGGATCGAAGTGATCTACGTGGTGGCCTCGGCGGCGATCATTTGGGCGCTGTGGTCGTCGGAATCCACGGCATTCTTCCGCCGCCATACGGCTGCAACCGAGGCCGCGGCAAGTGGGGACGACGACTAGCTGGCCCTAGTCACCCCGACTCCAGTCGAACCCCACCCCTTCTTCCCCCGAAGGGGTGGGGTTCTTGGTGTGGGGCCGTCAGGGTTCGCCGGCACACTGGCCGGGTGTTCGTTGAGGTGCTGACTCCCCGACTGTCGGAGACCGCGCCCGGTCTCCCCTCGCTGGCGGCCGGTGATACCGGCTGTTGGGTTCCTGGCCGGCTGCTGCACTGGCGGTGGGTGGACAAGGACGCCGCGCACTGGTCGGGCCTGGTGCGCTTCACTCGGGAGAACGGGTTGACCTACGAACAGTGGTTCCCGGGGGCGAATGTCCGCCGCCACTCCCCCGATGATCAGCGTGGACAGGGAGCCGTCAGCGAATCGGAAATCTTGCGACACTGACAGTCACTCCCCCGGGGTTCCTGGGCGTGAGTGCGTGGCATGTCAGACCGGGGGTGCATGCTGACGGGGTCAGGAAGGAACGGGGTGTTGGTGATGGCTTCAGCCGTGGAACAGCACGCCCGTTTGCAAACAGCCTTCGAGCGCCCCACGTTGCGGTTGTTTCGTTCCAGTCACGCCGCGGTGACCTGCGCGGTGCTGCGCACCTTGTTTGGGGAGAACGGCCAGCCGGTGCGCGCGGCGGTGCTGCATGTGCGGGTGCGCGATGAGATCGCCCAGTTGGCCGCCGCCGGGGTGGATGTGCCGGTACGCAACGGCGAACCCATCGGTGGGCGTGATGCTGCTGTGGACTGGATGCGAGCAGGGCTGCTGCGTCGAGAAAGCACCGATGATGGTGATGAGGAGTATCACTTGACGGCTGCGGCAGCTGAGGCGTTGCGGGTGACCGAGAGCCTGGTGGAAGAACGGGCACTGATTTCTCGGTCCCGGTTGGGCACCATTGTGGATGCGTTGGCACGCACGGCCGCTGAAGCCAACCCCGACCGTGAACAGCAGATCTCCCGGTTGAGTCAGCAGATCGTGGAACTAGAAGCCGAACGCAACCGGCTGGCAGCCGGCGGTGAGGTGGCCGTTGCCAGCCAAGACGCCATCATTCAAGGCTTAGAGAGTTTGACGAATCTGCTCGATCAACTGCCGGGAGATTTCCGCCGCGTGTCCGAGACGTTCGCGACGTTTCACCGCGAGCTGCTGGCTGACTTCCATCAAGAAAGCCGGCACGCCGCCGAAGTCCTGGAGCACTACTTGCAGCGAGAAGACTCTGTGATGAACGAAACCCCCGAAGGTCGCGCTTTCACGGGCGCGTTGGAGTTGCTGCAAGACGAGTCGGTGCTGGCTCGGGTGCGCCACGACATTGAGGTGTTGCGTGACCACCCGGTATTCCAAACACTGCTGCCAAGTGAGCAAGAGCAGGTGCGTCGCTTGTTGGTGTCCATCCAGCAAGGCATGACACAGGTGCTCACGCAGCGGCACCGCATCAGTACGGCGACCAGTAACTACCTGCGTGGCCGCGATCTGATCCGCGATCGCGAACTTGAGCGGGTGCTGCGGGCGTTGGACGGGGAGATGCGTGAATGGATGACGCGGACCCGGCCGCGCACCAAGGTCCTGATCGAGTCGATGCCTGGGCCGGTGACCCGCAAGGACGTGGGCCAGTTGCGTACCGAGTTCACCCTGGACGACGACTCCTTCGAAATCCCGCCCCTAGATGAGCGTTCCGAAGAGTTCGCTGAAGTGCTCAGCGAAGCGGAGTTGCGGTTGCGTGGCGGCCCGCAGTACGTCGCACTGCAGCAGGCCGTCGATGAGCACCCTGCTGCCAGCGCCGCGCAGGTGTTCACGGACTTGGGCGATGATCTGCGCCGCCCGGTTGACTTCATTGGCTTATTGCACTTGTCCAGTGATGGGGTCGGGTGGGAAGAGGACCTGGGCACTGAAGTAATCGAGGCGCGACGGCCCGACGGACAACGTGTGCGTTTCACCGTCCCGCGGGTGCTGTTCCGCGATGACGAGGAACTTGGGGACGAGGCATGAGCGAGCTAGATGTGGATGCCATCACCCCGATCGACGAGCAGCCCTCGACGGCAGACTTCCCCGAGGCGGACTACACCTTGGGGTTGTTCGATGGCGATCAAGGCACCCTGGATCACGAGCAGCGTCGCTGCCTGGTGTCGTTGATCAAGTTCACGCACATCAGCGTGGACTCCCATCCGGAGTTGTGGGCGACGCTGCTGGCGCACACTGAGGAGATCCGCAGCCGCCTGCACGATTTGATGTTGGGCCTGGAGATCGATCGCCGGGTGGAAGTCGCGTACACGTACCAAATCCATGACCCGGCAACCCATCGACCTATCCCCCAACTGCAAGGCACGTTGGCCTACACGCGCGAGCAGACACTGCTGTTGGTGCACATTCGCGACCTGCATCGGCAAGCGTTGGGGCAAGGACAGTCGGCCGCGTTCGTTGATGAGGCCGATCTGCTGGAGTTCGTGGAAAACCACCGCCCCGAGAGTGATGCGAACCGTGCGTTCAACACCAAGAAGGCACAAAAGGCCATCGAGCAGTTGAAGGCGTGGACGTTCTTGTCGGAAGTGGAATCCGAGCAGCGGTACCGGATCTCCAACGTGATCGAAACGGTGATGGACGTGCGCACGTTGGAAAACCTGCTCGAGCGCCTAGAAACCGGCAGCGGCCACGACGACGCCGACGGCGACGATGACGACAGCGAAGACGAGGACGAGCAGTGACCGCGACCGAACCAATGGACCTGGGCATGGTCGATGCGCCCCAGTGGCGCCTGGTGTCGATGCAGGCAGTCAACTGGGGAAGCCTGGATGGCTACCACCACGTTGACTTCGACGAGGGAGCCACGTTGATCTCCGGGGGCAGCGGGGTGGGTAAGAGCACGTTGCTGGACGCGTGGCTGGCGTTGATCATGCCGCCAACAGTCCCCTTCAACGGCGCCTCAAACGACATCGCCACTGGTCGGGCGCGCGGCAAAGAGCAACGCAACTTGGTCACGTACTTGCGGGGCCTGACCGGGTCGGTCTCCGACTCCTCCGACGGCTCCATGCTGGAAAAGAACCTGCGGGGAAACTCCTCGGCCACCTGGGGTGCGTTGAGTGCGACCTTTGAGCACAGCAACGGCAAGCGCTACACGCTCTTTCGGGCCTACTTCGTTCCCACAAGCGCGCGAACCGCCAGCGACATCGTCAACAAGATGGGCGCACTGGATGGGAATGTGGACCTTCGCGACCTGGAGCCTGCCGCTAGGGAACGGATGGAAACCAAGGCGATCCGGCGTGTCCTGCCCGGTGCCAGCATCTACAAGACCTATGCGCAGTTCTCTGCGGAGTTCTGCAGCGCGTTGAGTATCGGTGATGCCGGCAGCGGGGAGAACGTGCTGCGGCTGTTGGCGCGCATCCAAGGTGGGTACCGGATCCGTGGTGTTGATGAGTTGTTCAAGGACTTGGTGCTGGAGCAGCCCGCCACGTACGAGGCCGCCGATCGCGCGTTGGAGCACTACGGGGATTTGGTGTCCGCCCATCAGCAGATGAAAGATGCCCAAGAGCAGATGACCGCCTTGTCCAGCATTGAGGACAACTACAAGAACTGGGAGTCTGGGCAGCAAGAAGTCGACATCCTCGATGAGGTCGGTGTCACCTCATCCGATGAGCACTCCCCTGCCCGCCGGTGGGAAACGATCACCGCGATGGACCTGGCCAGCGAGGAACTCGACGACGTTGAAGCCGTCGTCGCCCAGCACGAAGGCGCCGTGGCTGGATTAGATTCCACGATCGCGGACCTGGACACGCAACTGGCCGAAGTCGAGGTGGCTATCGCCAACAGCGGCGGGGACGCAGTGGAGCAGTTGCAAGCACGCCTGCAACTGCTGACCACCCAGCGAAGTGAGCGCGCCTACCGGCTGGAGTCGTTCACCTCACGCACCAACGTGTTGGGACGTACCTGGACACAGGAGACGTTCACTGAGGCAACGCAACGCGCCACCGGCGAAATCGACGACGCCCGCGCTCAGGAAGAAGCTGCGCGTGAGGCCGCCGAGGGGGTCAGCCAGTCGCTGTATGAACTGCGCTCAGCGTCCCAGGAGATCACCGCGGAGATCGAGTCCCTGCGCGGACGTAACTCCTTGATCGCTGCCCGCGACCACGATGCGCGGGTGCAGTTGGCGACCGCCGCGGGGCTGCGCGCTGATGACGTGCCGTTCCTGGCGGAGTTGGTCGATGTCAAACCCGATCAGGAACGCTGGCGCACCGCTATTGAGTTGGTGCTGCGATCGGTGGCAATGGTCGCGTTGGTGGACGACTCTCGACTCGATGACTTCTCCGATGCCATCGACTCGGTACGGGTGCCGCGGCGAGTGCGATTCGAAGGTGTCACCACCGGGCCCCGGACGGCACCGGCCGTTGATGAGGACTGGGTCTCCGGCAAGGTGGTCGTCAAGGACGGTCCGTTCGCTGCGGCGGTGTGGGAGAAGCTGACCAGTCCCCACATCGACGCGTTGTGCGTGGACTCCCCCACTGATTTGGCCGGTGGGGGCCGTCGGGTCACCGAAAGTGGGCAGACCCGCGACGGGCGTCGAGGCGCACACGGTGGGCACGGGCAGCGACCGATCCTGGGGTTCTCCAACCAGACACGCATCCGCGAACTCGCCAGCGAGTTGAAGGACTTGCAGACACGCTCTGCGGAACTGACCGAAACTAAGCAGCAGCACGACCAGCAGGCAGTAGAGGCGACCATGCGCGCATCGGCGTGGCAGGCAGTGCTGGAGACCCGCTGGCCGGACATCGACGTTGCCTCACTTGATACCGAGATGGCAGCGACCCAGGAGAACGTGGAGCGCCTACTGGCGGGCAACGACGTGTTGGCTGAACTGCGCACCCGTAAAGCCGCACTCAAAGACACCCGCGAGCAGGCCCTCGAGGAACGTGGCGCGATCAAGCAAGCCCACCGGGACGCCCAGAAACGGATCTCGGTGCTGCAAGTCGCGCTCGAGGATCTGGATCGCCGCTACTCCCAGGCGCAGGCGTTGGCGACCCGTGAGGTCAGCGAAGCGCAAGATGACTACCTGACGACACTGGCGCGCGCTGCAGGCATGGTCGAAGGCACCCGCGTGGAAACATTCCACGACTCGGTGGTGCCCACGATGCGGCGCACAGCAGCCGAACGGATCGGTGAGGCCACCCGCCGACGCGACACCGCAGCGACCAACCTCAAGCACACCTTCGAGTCGTTCTCGCGACGCTGGCCGGACCCCAATCGAGGCGTGGGGGTGGAGTCCTACGGGCAGTACTTGGAGATCTTGGATCACATTCGCGATGAGGGTCTGCCGGGGCTGGAGCGCCAGTGGCGGGATCGGATCGTGAACTGGACCGGCACTGACTTGGTGCCGTTGAACCACGCCTACTCCGCGGCGATGACCGCTATCGAGGAGCGACTGGAGCCGATCAACGCGATCTTGGAGCGTCTGCCGTTCGGGGCGAGGCATCACCGGTTGAAGTTGGTCTCCGAGCACCGGTCATCCAAACCACTCACGGAGTTCCGTGCGCGCCTGCGGGAGTTGTCCTCGGGTGCGACGCAGACGTTGACCACCGAGCAGGCAGAGATCCGCTACGAGCAGATCAAGGACTTCATGTCCCACATCGCTCCCCCGGAGTTGCTCGAACCTGGGCAGCGGGTGGGTGCGGGCCGGGACTACTACCTCGATGTGCGTCGACATTTGGAGATCACCGCACGCGAACTCGACACCGATGGGGTGGAGCAGTTCGTGCACCAGCAGTTGACCAGCAAGTCCGGTGGGGAAACCCAGGAGTTGGTGGCTTTCATCGTGGGGTCGGCGTTGCTGTACCAACTCAAAGGTGATGTGGGGGCGCGACCGACGTTCGCTCCGGTGTTGATGGATGAGGGATTCATCAAAAGCGACGCCGCGTTCGCTGGACGGGCCATCCAAGCCTGGCGTGCCTTGGGTTTCCAGTTGGTCGTCGCCGCGCCCGAAGACAAGTACACCGGTGTGGAGCCGCACATCGATCGCACACTGATGGTCACCAAGAACACCGACACCGGCCGGGCATTCATCCGCCCGCTGGAACGCCAGGCAATCGAGTGAAGAACCCCGACCAAGTTGTCGCGGCAGTGCAGGCCGCCTGGACGCGGTCATGGCCCACGATCGTCCTGACCGGGCACAGCGATACCTGGCCGCTGCGTATCGCCTTGGGCACACCGGCGAAGGCGACTGTGGAGTCCGACTTTCCTGCTGTTCAGCGGTGGGCGCTTTCCTGGCAGGAGTGGGCCGCGACCCGGCCGGTGTCGGTGGATACTGCGACGCGGCTGGTGCACGGCACCCGACAACCGCTGCCTAGCCACGTGAACGTTGCCACGTTCGAGGACGGGCTGCACTTGTTGGGTGCGGCTGCCCAGGACACCGTGCTCACCGCTAAGGCGCGGGTGCAGGACCTCATGGCCGTCGCGGCACCCGGAAGCATCACCGAAAAGGCGGTGCGGCAGATCACCGAGATGACGGACGTGGACTTCCAGATGCTGCTGGCAGCGGTGCCGTGGCTGCGCACACACGACCCGGCCGGGTTAACGCCGCGGCAGGTTCCGATCCCCGGTATCCACGGCAAATGGTTGAACACACGCGAGGCGATGCTGGCCGCACTGGCCGGGCGCGAATCGTTCGGTTTCCGCAACGCGCGACCCGCGCGCGTACATTTCACCTACCTGGATCCGGACTATGTCGCCGCCGGTGGGCGGCGGTTCGACGTGCACACCGCAGGCGACAACGATGCACCGGCATACACACCCGAGGTTGTGGTGATCAGCGAGAACAAGGACACCGCCGTGGTGTTCCCCCCACTGGCGGGGGGCATCGCCGTGGAAGGGTCCGGTTACAGCGCCCACGCCCGACACGTCCCATGGATCCGTCAGTGCCGCGATGTTGTGTACTGGGGAGACATGGACGCTGACGGGCTCGCGATCGTGAACATGTACCGCGAAGCCGGCATGAACGTGCGCACCATCTTGATGGACGTTCCAGCGTTCGAGGAGTTCACCGACTTCGGCACCCGCACCATGGCCAACGGTGAACCAATCCAGGTAGACGCCAAACACCTGCCGCATCTGACGGCCGCCGAGCAGGAGCTGTACGACCGGTTGACCGACCCATCCTGGGGTGGGCCGTTGCGTATCGAGCAAGAACGCATACCGCTGCCTCGCGCCCATCAGCTGGTGGTGGATGCGCGCACCGACCACCACCCGGCGGCGCCGTCATGACGTGGTGGAAGCGGCTCACCGGTCAACAGCCGGCCTTGTCTTACACCGGCCCAGTGGGGGCGGTGTTGGTGGTGGATGCCGAGACCAGCGGCCTGCGCCCACACGAGGGTGACCGGGTGACCTGGTGGGGTGCGACGACCGTTCTCGATGGCGAGATTGCGCTGGCAGCGTCGTTGGCGGTGCGGGGCACAGACGGGCTCGCGGTGTTCGGGGACGCCCCCGCGACGGTCCCCCGGCACACCCGCCAGGACGTGGTGGGCTGGCTGGATGCTGCCGCCAGCGCCGCGGTGGTGGTGGCAGCGCACAACGCGGCCTTCGATGCGCGGTTCGCGCGCGCGGAGTTCGCATCTGTTGGCCGGCGCCTGCCGGATACCCCGTGGATGTGCACGATGCTGCTCGCCCGGTATCTGTTTCCGCAGTGGCCGAACCACAAGTTGGTGACGTGTTTGCAGCAGGCTCACATACCGCTGCCCACCGAACACGATGCGGCTGCCGAGTCGTTGGCGACTGCCCGGCTGTGGGAGTTCTTGGTTGGGCAGGCACGCCAGGCCGGTGAGGGTGACTGGTCGCAGCTGATCGAGATCGCGAGCGTGGACCCCGACGAGGCGGCACGCGAGGACGCAACGCGCCCGGTGCGAGTGTCACCGACGGGCATCTCCATGACGATTGAAATCACTGACAGCATGGTTGAGGAGTTGCTTCGACCCCGGCCGGTGTGCGGGGACTTGATGATCGAAGACATCGCTGAACCCGAGCATCGGGCCGCGCATGAACGCGTCGAAGCGCTGCCCTACGAGGGCCGCACCGAGTACATCGAGGCGTACCAGGCCCTGACCGATGCCGGCTGCCCGAACGCCGCAGCCGCCTGGCGCGACCTGCCGTATGTGTGGGGCAAAGGGGACCGCGGTGAGTTCGACGGCAGCATCTACGTGCTCCAGAAGTATCGGGAGATGGGAGTCACCGACCGCGAGCGGATCCGTAGTTTGTGTATCACGGCTACTTCTGCTGTCTTCGACATGAAGAAGGGCCCGATGATGATTCTGGCGGCGCAGTCCGATCTTGGGGACTGGCTCGCAGGGTTCGCCCCCTGTGAGCAGTGCGCCAGCCGTGGACGCCATTGTGACTGTTTCGACCTGTCGGTCACAGCGGCCAATCATGTGCGCCTGCGGATTTCGGATGAGTTCGCGCCAGCATTAGCAGCCACGGTGTGGAGCAGCACCCCCATCGACACGTGTGCTGGTCTCGAGGCGCAGGTATTGGAGCCGTTGGTGGTTATCCGGGACCACTACCCGGCCGCTCAGGCAGTCTTACTGTCATGGGCCGGGCGGATCATCGAACGCACAGACGATGTCGACACCGCGCGCCGGTTGTACGAAACAGCGATAGCCACCGGTCTTGCCCCTGATGCCGCCTACGACCGGTTGTCGTTGATCGCTGAGCGCACCAAGGAATACGCCTATGCCGCCGACTTAGCCGAGGAAGGCATACGCCGCACTGACAGCACCACGGTCACCAAGACACTGACGAAGCGGGTAACTAGGTGCCGAGCGAAGGCCTAGGCGACTCCAGCGGGTACGTGTGGCGCTCGCCAAAGCCACTTGCGGTAGGGACAACACCGTCGGCAGACCCACGGTGACCGGGATGCGCACCCAAACCGGAACCGGACGCATGGGCCCTTGGTCAAACACCGAGGCTCCCCAGATCACATGGGTATGGGGTACTCGGCGGCGAGTTCCCCGGCCTGTACGGGGGTAGGGGCCGACAGCGCGCCGGTGGGGCTGATGGCCACCACAGTCAAGCCGGTGGGCCAGCGGACGGTGGCCTGGGTGGCATCGGGGCCTGTGCGGGCCACGAGGTTGCCTTCCTCGTTGAAGATGAAGTATGCGCTGGCCCCTGGTGATGGCGTCCAGCGGACGGTGAAGTCTTCGTCGGCCCTGATCACGTCCGCCGAGGGCACCGCCGGCACCGGTTGGGGGGCTTGGTCGGCCGGGGTGAGGTTGACGGTGACGCCCCCAGCAGTGGCGTTGGTGACCGTGACCCGCGTGTTTGATCCGGGGATGACCACGCTGTTACCTGCCCCCAGCGCCGGTAGTGGGATGGGTCCGTTCCAGGTGTCGTCGGGGTTGGGAACACCGGGGAACTGGATGCGTGCCGCACCACCGTGGCTGTCTTGGGTGAGCACTTCGGCGATCATCACCGAGCTGTCGCCCTTGGGGATGGCGCCGAGGTAGACGGCACCGAACTTCGACTTCACGATCGCGGCCTGCTGACCGGTGGCCCCGGTTGAGGACAACCGCACATGCGCGTGTTTACCCGGTTTGGTGACCTTCGCCCGGCCGGTGAGTAGGGACTGCCACACCGGCCCGAGGCGGCGTGATGTGACCGGGGCGGCTTGGCCGTTGATCGACATGCCGCCGCCCATCGCGTCATCAGCGTTGTCGTATTCGCCTTGGGTGCACTTGTTTGACAGCACCACCAACTCGCCTTTGCGTTTGCACTCGAGCACGTTGCCGTGGTTAAGGCCGAAGTTGTGGCCCAGTTCGTGCGCCATGATCTGGCCCGACGCATCGGGTCTCATCACCTTCACCCACCCGCGGTTACCGCCCAGCGATGCCACACCAGCGCCGAAGCATTCAGGGATGTAGGCCACCACATGGTTGCCCTTGCTGCGATAATCCATTCCTGAGACTTGTGCAGCCTTGCTGATGACGCTGCCGCTGGAGCACGGGTCCTTCATCTTGACCGGTTTGGTGGCGGTGACCTTCATCCTCATGCCGGGGATTTCGCGTTCGAAGAACGCCTGGGTCAGATCCATCATCGACTGCACTTCGGCCGGGTCGGGCTTGTTCTTGGAATACATCGGCACGACCGCCACCTTCTGCCTCGCGCGCCCCTTGCTGTTGAGCGCCCACGTCCTGATGACCGGTTGCTTGACGATGGTGGCCTTCGCGCCGGGGCGTAGGAACTCGCGGGCTTGAAACTGTGCGGTCGCGGAGTCGTTTGCGTGACTGCCAATCGGCGATGCCGCGTACGCCGCCGGCACGCCGGTGACCAGGAGCGCCCCGGTGGTCAGCGCCACTATCACCGTCCTGTTCATCGCTACTCCAATCTGTCAAGTAATAGGGGAAGAAGGTGTTACTGCTAGAGATAGGTGAGAATTTCGCTCACTGCCGGCGCCATCAAGATGATGAACACCGCGCCCACCAGAACGATGACCGGAATCATCATCGTCGACGACAGCGACGCGATGCGCTTACTTACTTTGGTCTCATACGCCGCGCGCATGGCATCCGATAGTTGCGTCAGCACTTCCTCAAGATCAGCACCCAGACGCTCCCCGGTGATGATGTTCGCCGAAAACGCTTCGACCGGTTCGGCCGGGATTCGCCGCGCAAAATCGGTCATCGCTGCCGGAATGGTGCGCCCGGAGCGCAGATCATCGGCCACGCGCGTGAACTCGTCCTTCATCAACCCCTCGGGCATGCGAGTGGCGACTTCGAACATGGCGGGTTGGAACTTCACCCCCGACGCCATCACGATGCGCAGCAGGTCGATTCCTTCCGGAAGCGTGCTGGTGGCTTCGTCGATGCGTTGAGAGCGGGCGCGCCGGTAGCTGTAGCGGGTGAACATCGCACCCAGGGCCGCCATGGCGATAGCGGTGAGCGCCGCCGGTAGCCCCAGCAGCAGGCCGGTGGCGGCGCCGAACAGTCCCCCGGTCAATCCACCCAGCCACGCCAAACCGATGTATTCCTCGGGGGTCAACTTCCACGGGTTCCCCGATGCGACCAACAGCGCTTCGATGCGTTCACGTCGGGTGCCGTGGACTTTCGCGGCTAGGGGGTTTTGCGGGATGAAGTTACGTAACGCCGGGCGCACGACACGGTCGAGCAGGGCGTCAGCGTTGCTGTCGTCCCCACCGGAGCGACCGAGTGTTTCCCTCGATGAGGTAGTGCTGGCCGTGGCGGGAGCGAGTAGCCCGTAGACCAGTAGTAACGCCGAGAGGCCGTACAAGACGGCGATCAGGCCGATGGAGTCGAAGGT
>Ga0180430_10003508_pt1 | contig 13475 bp, 8 predicted proteins | sample SS_ome_9_FD_132999 | JGI IMG/M metagenome (GOLD analysis project Ga0180430, IMG submission 132999) | Hypersaline lake sediment archaeal communities from the Salton Sea, California, USA - SS_1_S_2 metaG | ecosystem: Environmental > Aquatic > Non-marine Saline and Alkaline > Hypersaline > Sediment... | reverse complement strand
CGTACTTCACGTCCAGCCTGTTTTTTCCGCCCGGCATGCGTGACGATGTCAGTGTTCTTTACGCATTCGTTCGCTCTGCCGACGATTTCGTGGATGCTGTCCCGCAGGACAAAGAGGGCTTTTACAGGTTCAGGGATAATTATCAGCGTTCACTCAGGGGAACAAAGGCCGGGTCCGTCGTGATCGACGGGTTCGTGGACCTGATGCAGAGAAAGAATTTCGATCCCGAATGGGTGGACGCCTTTTTTCATTCCATGGAGCTCGACCTCGTAAAGTCCGTCTACGCCACGCTGGACGAAACCCTTGAGTACATCTACGGATCTGCGGAAGTCATCGGCCTGTTCATGTCGCGCATCATGCATCTTCCCCCCGAGGCGCATGACGCGGCCCGCATGCAGGGAAGAGCCATGCAGTACATCAACTTCATCAGGGACATTAAAGAGGATCTTGAATTCGGCAGGCAGTATCTCCCGCTAGAGGGTTCCGGGCTCGAGTCGCTGAAGTATGAACACGTATGCGGGCACTCAGGCCGTTTTATTGAATTTCACAGGAAACAGGTAAAACTATACGAGAAATGGCAGGCGGAAGCAGAAGAGGGTTATGCATACATTCCCGCGCGCTTTCTCGTTCCGATAAAGACGGCGGCCGAGATGTACCTGTGGACAGCGGACAGGATCATGGAAAACCCCTTCATCGTGTATGAAAAGAAAGTAAAACCTCCAAAGCACGTCATAATGCTTAAGATACTGTCCAACATGTGGAGCACGAGAAAAAAATGAAGCTTGTGGAAAAAATGCTCGGCCTGAGCGCGCGCGCCGTAATAAAGCAGCTCATTATTTTCTACATTGTCGGCGTGCTTATCCACCTCGTGCCTTTTACGCGGCCATATGCAATCGCGCTGACGCCCTTTGTGCTTACGGGTCTCGGAGGCTGGGTTTTTCTCTACTGTCTATTTCCCGTAAACAGGACCTTTATCGCCTGGAGCGCGGCGACATACGTTGTGACGTACCTGCTCGAAGCAGCCGGTGTGGCAACGGGCGCGGTCTTCGGCTCCTATGTTTACGGGGCGAGCCTGGGTTTCAAGGTGATGGGCGTCCCCCTCGTAATCGGCTTCAACTGGCTCCTCATCATACTGGGCCTTTCGGCGCTGATTTCCGTCAGGTTGCCTAATGCCTTCATCGCCGCGGTGGTAACGGCGCTTGCCTGCGTGTTTTTTGATTTTGTAATGGAACCCGTTGCTATCGCGCTCGACTACTGGACATGGGCGGGAATTGACATACCGCTTCAGAACTACGCTGCATGGGGCCTCATTGCCTTTGCCGCGTCCCTGGCCTACAATCTGTTGAAAATGAAAATCGACTACAGGATACCCGCGGCCTACGTGGCGGTTCAGTTCGTCTTTTTCCTTGTTCTGAGACTCGCTCTGCTCATTACGGGTACAGCAGCATGAGAGAATTCTTCGCACGGCACAAGGAAGATCTTACCCGTTTCATGAACGAGTATCTTTCAACCTCCTCATGCCACAAACTAAAAGTACGCCCCTTCGGCAGGGACATATGCCGCGAGATAGCCTCTTTCAGCGAAAGGGGAAAGATGATCCGCGGAGGCTTGGTGGCCCTGGGTCATTATTTTAACAGTACACGAGGCACGCAGGATGTGCTGAAGGTGGGCACGGCACTCGAAATCATGCACTCGGCCCTTCTCATACACGACGATCTCATGGACAGGGATCTCAGGAGAAGGGGGGCGGATTCCTTTCATCAGAGATACCGCAACCTGGCGCACGCGCAGCGGCTCAAGGACCCGGATCACTTCGGCGACGGCATGGCCATCTGCGGCGGAGACATAGCATTTTTCATGGCAATGGACCTGCTGGGCACGCTCGAATGCGATCAGGGCATCAGGCAGCGCATCTGGAACCTGTGTTCGCGCGAGATGGCCTATGTGGGCACGGCCCAGATGGTGGATCTGTATCTCGGTGCATCCGAAGAGGTTTTTGACGAAGCCACAATCCTGGAGCTGTACAGGTACAAGACGGGGAGGTACACGTTTTCGCTGCCGCTGATTTCGGGCCTCCTGCTTGCGGGGCTTGACGAAGACACGGTGAATGCGGTTGACCGCATCGGTGAAAAGCTCGGCATCGTCTTTCAGATAAAGGACGACGAGCTGGGCCTTTTCGGTGATGAACAACAGACCGGCAAGCCGGTGGGTTCGGACGTAAGAGAAGGAAAGAAAACGCTTTATATCCTTCACCTGTACAACAGGGCCGGGCCGGAAGCGAGATCGACGCTGAGTCATATTATTGGAAATCCCGCCGCGACAATGGATGACGTGGTCTACGTGCGCGACATGATCGAGAAGCTCGGTATCAGGCAGGAACTCGAACGCCGCGTCGGCTCCATGTCCGAAAAGGCCCGTAAAATGGTCGCCGCGCTCGACATGGCGAACGCGGATGCCGTCCGTATTCTACTGGAGCTGATAGATTACAATTCAAGCCGGTTAAAGTAAGAGCTACAGCTCCTTCATGAAGTCTTTTTTGAATTCCCTGTTTTCAACGGCAGTGTGCAACAGCGAGACGTTTTGATGAAATGCGTCGACATAGAAGCTGAAATCCTCCAGCACCATTGAAGGTTTCATGACCTGGCCGAACCTCAGGGCTATTTCCGGGTACTTTTCGTTGTAATGGTTTATTGAGAATGCCACGGGAAGCACGCGAGTGGGAAGGCGTTCATTCAGCACGGACCTGACGCCCTGTTTCAGGCTGAGGGGTCTTTTGAAGAAAGGCTCTATCTCGCCCTGCGGGTACATGATCACGAGGTTTGCCGGGTTGCCGAGTATGCTGCGCGTGTACCTGAATGTCTCGAGAACTGAAGCGGGCTTTGACGGTTCTATGGAATAAGCCCCGATGCGGCTGAAGTACCAGTGTTTCGCAAGCTGCTCCTCGAGCATCATGAGGTGTATTTTCCTGTGATCATAACGGCGCAGAAAGACCTGGCAGAAAAACCCGTCCCACCAGCTTATGTGGTTGGGCGTTATCAGGATCGACATGTCATTCTCGATTACGGGAAATTCGTTAACAAGGTAGTAATGGCTGAAGTTCTTTTTTATCAGTCTGTCCAGATATCGGTTGAAAAAAGCGAGGGCCCATTTCCTGTGGGACGCAGGGATCATGACTCGTGCTCTGTTGCCAGGTCGGCCGCATGCTTTCCGGAAAGCGCGGCAAGGGGAATTCCCCCTCCCGGATGGGCGCTTCCCCCGCAGAAATACAGCCCCCTGTACCTGCGCGACCTGTTTGCCTGTCTCAGAAAGGCCGAGAATTTTCCGTTCGACGAGGGGCCGTAAAGGCTCCCGCGGCTGCTCGCCGTCTTTTCTTCTATGTCCGGCGGAGTGAAAACCTTTTCAGACACCGTCCTGCTCTCAATATCAATACCCAGTGTCGTGCTTATCCTTTTTCTTATCGCCGCTCTCATGCGGTCGATCTCGGCCTTCCAGTCCTGACCGCGATCGGCGGGCGCATTTATCATGACATACCAGTTTTCATGATCTTCAGGGCTGTCATCCGGGCTGAACCTGCAGGAAATGTAAATGTAGACAGTCGGATCATCAGGGCATTTCTTTCTGGAGAAAAGCGCCCTGAATTCCGGCGCATACTTTTCGGGAAACAGAATCGTGTGCGTCGAGAGATCGCTTTTCCCCTTAACACCCCAGTAAAAGACCATCGCCGAGGTGGACGGCTGCATCCACCTGTACTTCAGCGCGCCCCACGACCACCTGTCCCCTAGAAGGCGTTCATATGTGCGGTGCACGTCGCAGTTGGAGACAACGGCGTCGTAATCGAGTTTTTCGCCGTCTACCATGACGCCGCTCACGCGCCTGTCCTTCAGCAGTATCTGTTCCACCTCGGCTCCGGTTTGAATGTTAACCCCGTGATCGTGACACAGCTTTTCGAATGCCGCCGGAATTTGACGGATTCCGCCCTCTGGAACGTAAACGCCCGCCTGCTCCACGTGCTGGATTATATTCAGCGTGGCAGGGGCCTTGAATGGATTCGATCCGTTGTAGGTTGCATACCTGTCGGCGAACTGCACGAGGCGCACATCTTTGAAAAACGATGCATTCGCCCTGTGCATGGTCCTGAAAGGATCCATGCCCCTGAGGTATTCAAGCGGATTCTTTTTACCGAATTCCCGGAAAATGTTCATCTCCTGAAAAGGGCTGAAAAGGAAGAGATCCGCGGTCAGGTCGTAGATCGTATTGCAGTAGGAGAGGTATTCCTTCATCGTGGATCCCGGATCGCTCATGACCGCATCCACTTCTTCGCACAGGCGTTCCTCGTCCGACCATGCGCTGAAGCGTGATCCGTCCGGAAAGAAATACACGCAGTTGGCTTCCAGTTTTTTAAGGGAAAGGAATGATTCCAGGTCGGCCCCGGCATCCGCGAACAGGTCCCTCAAAACAAAATCCATGGTTAAGAGCGTGGGACCCGTATCGAAACAGAAGCCATCATGTTCCAGAGTGCCGGCCTTTCCGCCGACCCGCTCGCTGCGCTCGAACACATCCACCTTGAACCTGCCGCTCGCGGCAAGCCTCAGTGCCGCGCTCAGACCGCCCATTCCCCCGCCCGTGACAGCGATTTTCTTCATAATGCGTTACATACTATACCTTTGGGCGAAATACATGTATTTAAACTTCATGGAGACGACAGACGTTCTCGCGTTTGTGGCCGTGCTGATGTCCACCATACTGTGGCCGGCGGGATGGCTCTGCCTGTACAGAATCAGGCTCGTTGCCCGTACTCCTTTGCCGGAAAAAAAGCCCCTTTCCCTGAGCGTAATTATCCCGGCACGCAACGAGGAACACAGAATAAGGCCCCTGCTCGATTCGCTTGAGTCCCAGACGCTGAAGCCGGACGAAGTCATTGTGGTGGATGATGAATCAGAAGACGCCACAGCAGAAGTCGTAAAAGGCTACGGGTTCAGACTCCTGTCTGTCAAAGACAGGCCCAGGGGATGGCTTGGTAAATCATACGCATGCCACGTGGGCGCGCGGGAGGCAAAAGGCCGCTGGCTCCTGTTCCTGGACGCGGACACCAGGCTCGAGGATGACGCTGTTGAACGCCTCGTCTCCGAGGCCGGGCGCACGGGCGGAATAATTACGCTTCAGCCCTTTCACAGGATTGAAGAGTTTTATGAAAACTTTTCGGCCTTCTTCAACGTGGTCGTACTCGCCGGCATTGATGCGTTCGGCGTGTTTTCAAAACCCGCAAGGCCGTCGGGCGGTTTCGGCCCGTGCATACTGGTGTCGAAAAAGGACTACGAAGCTGTGGGCGGTCACGAGGCCGTGCGCTCGAGCGTGGTGGAAGACGTGGCCTTTGTTGCGGCCGCTGTCAGAAAGAATATCCCGGTCCACGCCTTCGGCGGCAGGGGTCTGATTGAATTCAGGATGTACCCCGAAGGCCCGAAAAGCCTGAGACTCGGATGGATCAAGAACATGGCAACGGCCGCGGGCATGTCTTCAGGGGCTTCCATAGTCCTGTTATCAGCATGGATAACGGGCATGATGGCAACGTTATCCTTTCCCGTGCTGGCATGCGCGGGCGCCGCGGCAGTTTATTCGGCACTGATGCCATTTGCCTGGGCGGCATACACGGTTCAGACGGCCGTACACTTCAGGCGCGTGGGGAATTTTTCCTTTCTGATGGCACTTTTGTATCCAGTGCCCGTGCTCTATTTCATATTCATATTCTTCTGGTCGGTCTCAAGCACTCGCATCAGGGGCAGCGTAAAGTGGAAGGGACGCGACATATCCGTCGGCACAAGAAAATGATTATTAGTTTTCAAAGACGTATCATTTTCATGCTCCTCATCCTTGCGTCATCGTGCAGCAGCAGCGGTCACCCGAAGGATGCAGGTATGAATGAAGGCGGAGAGCGAACGGACACGGGCTGCGACGGCAGTGCCGGTGCGGACACGGATAGTGATGCCGACACCGACGCCGACGCCGCTGCCGACGCCGCTGCCGACGCCGCTGCATTGAATGATGCTTCAGTTGCATTTGAACTGACTGTTCTGAACGGCTATGGGTCGGGGATATATTCAGCCGGAGAGAGAGTTCATGTCTGGAGCGGAGCGCGCCCATGCCAGGAGGTGGTTACGCAATGGGAAGGTGATGCCGAGGTGCTCGAGCGGCCGGGCGAATGGCATACTGCGCTCCTCATGCCTTCACGTGATGTAACACTTCAGGCCGTTGTCGAAGAAAGAGACGATGTGTTTGAAGAAATCACTTTCACGGGCTCAACGCGGACCGGAAAAACCATTATCTACAGCATTCCCCGGCCGGCGAGGGGACTGATTCTGATGCTTCACGGCACATCGGGCAGTGCGCGAATGATTGAGGGGGAAGAAGCCCGATACATTGCCCTTTATGCTCTGGCATACGGGTACGGCGTGCTGGCACCCGAAGCCGAGGAAGCTGCAGCGGGCGACCTGAATCAGGATGACAAAATCCGGTGGGATCCTTCCCTCAGTTATCAGAACATGGACTTTGCAAACCTCGATATGTTGATGGAGTACCTGTACGGACAGAACATCATCGAAGCCGGCACACCGCTTTATGTGCTTGGCATGTCAAACGGCGGGGCAATGAGTGTTTCGCTGGGCGCGATAAGTGCATCATCAGTGGCTGATGATTTTCCCAACCTGCGCTTTAATGCCGCGGTTTGTTTCTGCGCCAGCGGGCGCGCTTCGTCTGCAGCGATTTCGACAACGCCTACGGCATGGCTGCTTTGCGCCAACGATGACAACGAGCAGGTCAGTAATGATGCCGCGGCTGAAAACAGTGCGGCCCTGGTCTCAAGAGGCATTGATACACTTCTGGATCAGCATCCCGCCTCACCACTTTACAGTGAAAGGTTCACAAGAGTGCCCGGAGTCAACAGAGAGCTTTCGCTAGCCGTCGCAGGAGAGCTTCGCGCAGCCGGCTTTGTGGATGAAGAAGGAGTGTTTCTGACGCCTACGGTGGCAATAATGTCACAGGTCGAAGAAGACACTGATTCCTTTCCCGCTGCACTTTCACTCGGGCCCGGTACCCTGAAGGCGGTCGTAGATCAGATACGCGTAATGCAGGCCGAGCATCAGCTTTACTCGGACTGGACAGCGCGCGCTCTTGATTTTATCAGCAGTCACTGAAGGATGCTCACGCTCTCATCCGGTACCTGATGTGAGGATTTTTTACCCGGCTGAATCCGGGGACCCGTTGAGGTTTTCCCAGGGTGTCAGGCGGGGTCTTTCGAGGCCCTTGCCGCGCTTTGTCATTCCCACGAACCAGTAGAAGAGTACGGGCACCACGAGGAGCGTGATGAAGGTGGAAACAAATAGACCGCCCATGATGACGCGTGCAAGCGGGCTCCAGCTCTCGGCGCCGGTTCCGATTTCGAGAGCAAGCGGCAGCATGCTGAAGATGGTCGTAAGCGCGGTCATGAGTATGGGCCGCATTCTCACGCGTCCGGTTTCTATAACGGCCTCAAGGCGATCCATGCCCTTTTCCATCATGCGGTTGGCATAGTCCACGAACACAATGGCATTGTTCACAACAATACCGATAAGCATGATCTGGCCAATGATGGCGGTGACCGAAATAGGAATACCCGTAATGTCGACAACGAGGGCGGACCCGATAAGGCTGAAGGGGATGGTTATAAAGATAATGAAGGGCTCGAGCAGCGACTCGAACTGCGAGGCCATAACCATGTAAACGAGTATGAGGGCGACGATGAGGGCGATTCCGAGATACATGAAGGATTCCATCAGGTCCTCTGCCGTGCCCCCGATCCTGTAGCCGAAGCCCTCGGGCCACGGGAATTTATCCAGTTTTTCCTGTATGCGCGAAGTAAGACCGCCCAGGTCCCCGCCGGTCGAGCTCGCGCTCACGGTAACCACGCGCTTCTGATCGAGGCGCGTGACCTTTGTAGGGCCTAGGGCTCTCTTGATCTTCGCTATACTGCTCAACGGCACGCTCTTGCCCGACGGGGTCTGTATCAGCAGGTTTTCAAGCGCGCGCGGATCCTTTCGTACTTCCTTCGGAGCCCTCACGAGAACATAATAATCCTCGCCTTCTTCCCGATAGACCGTGGCAATCGTTCCCTGGAAGAATGTGGATATTACGGACGAAGGCGCCGAAGCCGGAAGACCGAGAGCGGCCAGCCTCTGCCGGTCGTAGATGACGTGGTACTCGGGCCTTCCTTCATCCAGGCTGAACATGACGTCGGCTGCATCCGGATCGCTTTCAACGATATTCTTGACCTTCATGCCCACACTGCGCGCCGTATCCAGATCATGCCCCACTATCTTGATTTCGAGATCAGAGCCGCCCGTAAGGTTAAAGGGCATGAAAGCGTCGACGGTCGCTCCCGGTATCTCCTTGAAGGCGTCTCTCAGGGCTTTTTCGATTTCCTCCTGGCTTCTTTCGCGCGTGCCCTTGTCGATCAGGCGTATGCGGAAGAGGGCCGCGTGACTGCCCTCGCCGAACATTGCTCCGAATCCGTCGCCCACGCCTATGTCGGCTGACACTACCTCCATCTCGGGAACCGTTTTCTCGATAATCTTCTCTGCCTGCCGTGCATAGGTATCCGTCGATTCCACATGCGTTCCGACTTCTGTCTTGAGCTGGAAAAACGTCATTGACTGATCTTCTTTTGGAAAGAAGTCCTGCTTTATCTGCGTTGCCAGAAAGACCGATCCGGCCAGAAGGAGAATTGCAAGAACAAAAGTAATTACCCTGTGATTCATGGCCTGGTTGAGCAAAGCCCTGTAAGCGGCTGTTATGGCCTTGAGGAAAACATCCGAGAACCTGCCGAGAGCCCAGCCGAGAGTTCTGCTGATTATGAACCACGGCAGCGTGACCGGAAGGAAAATCACCCACAGTATCCATCCGCCCACGCTGCGCTTTTTCTTTTCTGCACCTTCGCGTTCGAGCATTACGGATGCGCCAAGGGGTATGAGCGTGAGCGCTACGATAAGGGATATGGTAAGAGAAAAGCAGATGGTGGCTGCCATATCACGGAACATGGCGCCCGCAATTCCGGGAACGAAAAGTACCGGCGCGAAAACGGCAATAGTCGTCAGCGTGGATGCCGTAATCGCCATGCCCACTTCCCCCGTGCCCTTTACGGCAGCTACGTGAGGCTTTTCTCCCATCTCCACGTAACGGAAAATGCTTTCGAGAACGACAATGGAGTTGTCCAGCAGCATGCCCACGGCAAGCGCGATGCCGGCCAGGGATATGATGTTCAGGCTCATGTCGCTCTGATCCATTGCAGCGAAAGTCAGAACGGCTGAGACCGGGATCGCCGTGGATACAATGAGGGCGGCCCGGATATTGCGCAGGAAGAAGAGGAGCACAAAGGCGGAAAGTATTACGGCGATTACGGCCGTGGAGCCCAGGTTTCCGAGCGATTCATTGATGAAATCAGCCTGGTTGAAGATGATGTTCATCTTCATTCCGCGGGGGAGGCGTTTCTCGATACCGGGAAGCTGTTCGATAACGTTGCCGGCAACTTCGACGCTGTTCGCTCCCGACTGCTTGCGGATGAGGAGCATGATGCCGGGTTTTCCGTTGACACGGATGATGCGCGTTTCCTCGTGGAATGTGTCCACCACGTCGGCCACGTCACTGAGCTTGATAACCGTTCCCTGCCGTACTGTGACCGGAATCTCCCTGATCTCGTCGACGCTGTGGAACTGGCCCTTGGGCAGTATGCTGTACTCCATCTTCCCGTACTGCGTGCTTCCGCCCGGGATGTCGAGGTTCTCGCTTCTCAGAGCGTTTACTATCTGCATGGGCGACAGATTAACCGCCCTGAGCTGCTCGGGCCTTATGCGAACCTGTATCTCGCGCTTGAGCCCACCTATGGTCTCGGCCATTGCAACGCCCGGGATTCTTTCGATCTGGGGCTCGATGTTGCTCTCGGATATCTGTCGAAGCCGGGCCTGATCATAGGGCCCGCTTATTCCGAAGAAGATCACGGGCTGCATGGACGGATCGAACGAAAAAATGAGCGGGGACTCTGCATCCTGCGGAAGCTGCTCCCAGAACATGTCGATGTTCTTGCGAATATCCTGTTCGGCCTCCCTGATGTTCGTACCCCATTCGAAGTTCACCATGAGCACGGACGCACCGAACTTGGATTCCGAGGAAATTTCTTCAACTCCCTCAACCGAGGCGCACGCCTCTTCCAGCGGACGGGTAACCAGCTGCTCGATATCCTGAGGCGCAGCGCCCCTGTACTGAACGATCACGGCCACGAGGGGGAATGATATGTCCGGGTACATGTCCAGGCCCAGGCGCGTGAGCGAAAAGATCCCGAAGCCCACGGCCGACAGGTATATCATCAGAAAGGTAATGCGCCTTCTTACTGCAACGGCCGCTATCTTCATTTCACGTCACCGGCTTCTTCATTTTCAGCGGGCTGTTCCTGTTTTCCGGGCGCGGGTTCTATTTCGGTTTCAGCCTTTTCGTCAGCATCGAGAATGCGCACCCTGTTGCCGTTCTGCAGCAGGTGCTTGCCCTCAATTACGATTTGTTCCCCTTCTTTGAGACCGCCCGTAACCTCGACGTTTCCGTTGTCCCTGTATCCGACTTCGAGCTTGCGCTCTTCGGCCGTGCCGTTTTTTACTACGAAAGCGCGATAGCCCATTCCGTCCGGCCTGGGATCCAGAAGAAGGGCGTCAAATGGCACCCTTATGACGTTCATGTGGCGATCCACCTCTATCCATACTTCGGCAAGCATGCCGGGCTTGAGGATTTGCTCGCTGTTATCAAGGCTCACCTCCACCCTGGCCGTTCGCGACATGAGGTCAATGGTGGGGCTTACGGACGTAACCCTTCCGCTGAAGGTCTTTTCGGGCAGGGCGCGCAGGCGTACATCAACGGCCATGTCGCGCCTGACAAGGAGAAATTCGGTCTCCGGGACATCAAAGCTTACCTTGACGCGCTCCATCTGAACCACAGTGCATATGGGAATACCGGGGCCGGCAAAATCTCCTATTTTGAGAAACAGTCTTCCAATTATGCCAGAAATAGGAGCCCGTACAATTGCGTCGGTCTTTCGGAGGTTGGCCAGACCCGTTGCCGCTTCGAGCTGTCTGGTCTGAGCCTGGGCAGCTGCAAGCTGATTGCGCGTAGCCTCGATTGTGGCCTCGGGAATCACGCCGGATGCACGCAGTCGCTCCTGTCTTGCAAGCAGATCCTTGAGGCCTTCCACATTGGCCTTTGCAGCATCGAGTCCGCCCCTGGCCTGGCTTACGGACTCCTTGAGCGCGGACGACCTGATCACGGCCAGGATCTCGCCCGCTTTCACCTCGTCCCCCTCATCTATTTTGAGCTTGAGTATTCGGTCGGGAATCTGTGAAAAAACACGGACATCGGCCTGGGCCTCTATATCACCGGTAAAACGCAGAATTCTGGCCACATCACCACGGACAACCTGCTGGACCTGAACCGGGACTGCAATTTCACCCGCATCAGCACCCTCGTCCGTGCCCGGTCCGCATGCGGTCAGTATGAAAATGAGTGCCAGACATGCAAACAGCACCAGCGGGATGCGCTTCAGCCATCTATGGGAAATCATGAAAAAACCTTTCTCGCCCCCCGCGTATACATCAGCAATGTATTTAACCACTTATCCCTTCAAGCAAAGCCCTTTTAAAGGAATTTAACAGAATTGTCATGCATAAAAACATCGAGGACCTCACCAGGTAAAACACCGTATATCAGCGTTTTTGTTCCCCGGTTTCCTTCATCCATTCTTTCAGAACAGCCTTTGTCATGGCCTTGTCGAGTCGCCTTACCACTTTTCCGTCCGGATTCAGTAGAAAGCTTACGGGAAAGCTCGTGCCCTTTATTTTCAGTTCGTCCGGCAGAGGGGCTTCTTCGGGCTCTTCCGGTCCGTGAAGGGGCGTGTGCCTCGGAATTGTGACTGTGGATATGAACTTCCCGGCCGCTGTTTTGCCGTCCTCATCATCAAAGGCTATGGTCACCAGGTGCACTTCCGCGTAATCCTTCAGAACTGAAGGGAAAACGTCCTTCAGCTCCTCCCTGCACGGGGCGCACCAGGATGCCCAGTAGTTGAGGAGGACCCATTTGCCCTTGAAGGAATCAAAGGATACGGGTTTTGAAGTAAGAAGATGGGGAAAGCTGAGCACGGCGTGTTTTTCTACTGCTGCGTCCGCCTGCGCCTTCACCGGTTCCGGCGTCCTTCGAGGCCTCTTTTTTTCAAATGCATTGATTCCCTTTTCCAGAAATGCCGCGAATTCAGCCGGGTTCTTCGTCATGGTGAATGTTGCAAGGGGTCTGGAATCAAACGGATCAAGGACAACCCAGTACGGCAGTGCGGCAGTGCCGAAATTATCGAGCTGGTACTTTCGTTGCTGCCTGTTAATATCTTTCGACCCGTCGGTGTACGCTTTTACCAGAATCATGCTGTCCAGGTGACGGCGAACGGCGGGCTTTGTAAGAATCGAACCTTCCATGTACTTGCAGTTCGTGCACTGATAGCCCGTGAAATCGAGCAGCACGGGCCTGTGCATGCTCATTGCCTTATCAATGCCGGCGGGCAGATCGTTCTTTATCCAGTCAATTGCGTCCGCACTGCTGCCGGACGTGGCTGTTTCATCGCCGGGATACACGGCCGGGGGCAGCCATCCGTCCATCAATCCTCCCATGGACCGCGTATGACCCACGCCCGACCCTGCAAAAACAGCGAGCGCCCCGAATGCGACTGCGAACAGAAGCCGTACAACGCCCACGGGTTTCGGAGTATCGTCCAGGTCATTCGGCAGCCGGTACATTCTCAGGAGATAAAGAGCCAGTGCCGCCAGAATCACGGTCCACAGGCTCAGCACCAGGGGCCTCTTAATCAGGCCAAGTTCAAGTGACAGATCCATGTTGGACAGAAACTTAAGGGAAATGACCATCATGATGAAGCCGAGGCAGACCTTGATGGCATTCATCCAGTCGCCGCTTTTGCCCCTCAGGCTCTCGGCCGCAGTCGGGAATACGGCGAGGAAGAAAAAGGGCAGCGCCATGGCAAATGAGAAGGAAAGCATCCCGAGCGTGGGCCAGAACCATTCACCGGTTGCGGCCAGGGCAAGTATGGCACCGACGAATCCGCCGATGCAGGTAAAGGAGACGAGCGTGAAAGTTACACCCATGAAGAAAACGCCGATAACCTGTCTGAAAACGGCCGCTCCGGCCTGATCCGCCAGGCCTTCGAGCTTTCTGGTTCTGTCCGTCAGAAAAGCGGGCACCTGTATCTCGAAAAGGCCGAGCAGGTTAAGCGCGAACACGACGAGGAGAAGCACGATAAAAAGGTTGAAGGCCCAGTGCGTGGACAAAAGCTGCATGCTTGCCGCGCCGAAAACGGCGGAAATGACAACGCCCACGAGAGTGAGAGAAACAACGATGGATCCGGCGTAAAT
>Ga0180430_10003507_pt1 | contig 13476 bp, 17 predicted proteins | sample SS_ome_9_FD_132999 | JGI IMG/M metagenome (GOLD analysis project Ga0180430, IMG submission 132999) | Hypersaline lake sediment archaeal communities from the Salton Sea, California, USA - SS_1_S_2 metaG | ecosystem: Environmental > Aquatic > Non-marine Saline and Alkaline > Hypersaline >... | reverse complement strand
GCGAACCTCGACCGGCTCGCAGCGTTCCACCCGGAGAAGGAGCGCGTCCCGACGCACTTGGAGTTCGTCGACATCGCCGGCCTCGTCGAGCACGCGAACGAAGGCGAGGGGATGGGGAACCAGTTTCTGTCACAGATCCGCGCCGTCGATGCGATCTGCCACGTCGTTCGCTGCTTCGAGGATGAGAACGTCGCCCACGTCGCCGGTGACGTCGACCCCGTACGAGACATCGAGATCGTCGAGACGGAGCTTCTGCTGAAGGATCACGAGACGTTGAGCCGGCTCGCCCACCGCCTGCACCAGGAGGCGAAGGGGACCGACCGCAAGGCCCCGGAGCGCGCCGCCGCGTGGGACCGGTTGATGGAGCAGGTGGCCTCCGGCGTTCCGGTTCGAGCGATCCCGCAGGAAGCGGTCCTAGACGAGCTTCTCCGCGAAGCCTCGCCGCTGACCGCCAAGCCCGTCCTCTTCGCCGCCAACGTCGGAGACGAAGGGGAGAACCAGCATTCGAAGGCCGTCATCGACTTGGCTCGCTCTCGGGGCACCGAAGCGGTCCTCCTGAGGGGGCGCCTGGAGGCCGAGGTCGCGGAGGTCGCCGGAACGCCGGAGGAGGCGACGTCGTACCTCGCCGAGTACGGCCTGGCCGAGACGGGCCTCTCGGCGCTTGTACGGGCCGGGTATCGCCTCCTGAAGCTCGTCACGTTCTACACCTTCGAGGGCCCCGAGGTCCGGGCCTGGACGGTCACCGAAGGCACGTTGGCCCCGGACGCCGGCGGGAAGATCCACTCCGACTTCGCCGATCGCTTCGTCCTCGCCGAGGTCATGGTCCTCGAGGAGCTGCTGGAATCGGGCTCGGAGAAAGCCCTCCGAGAGATGGGGCGCATCCGCCGCGCCGGGCACGACTACGTCGTGGAGGACGGAGACGTCATCCACTTCATCTGCGCATGATCCCTCGCGTCCGGCAGGTCGACGATCCCGAGCTCCCGGGGTTCGTCCTCGAGGCCTTGGAGACCGGTTTGACGCTCGTCTTCCCGACGGAGACGGTCTACGGGATCGGCGGGAATCCCTGGGACGAGACCGTTCTCGAACGCGTGCGGGAGGCGAAGGGGCGCTCGCCGGAGAGTCCGTTCACGCTCCACCTCCCTTCGATCGCCTCGATCGATCGCTACGCGCACCCCTCGCCCGCGGCACGGCGTGCGATCGACCGCCTCCTTCCCGGCCCGTACACCCTTCTCCTGCCTGCGTCGGAGTCCGCCCCACGCTCGGCCGTCCTCGGGGAAACCGTTGGGGTTCGCGTGCCGAATCACCCGTTCTTCCTCGACACCGTCGCGCAGCTCGATCGGCCGCTCTTCGGAACGAGCGTCAACCGTTCCGGGGAACCGCCGCTTTGCCGGATTGACGAGATCATCGATCGGTTCGGCTGGGTCGATCTCATTGTCGAAGGCGTCACCGGGGGCGAGGCATCGACGATTCTCGACCTGACGGTCGATCCGCCGAAGCTGGTTCGCGGCGCCCTCCCCCAGGGACTCTAGCCTCTTCCTAGCCGAGGAAGAGGACGGCGACCCCGGCGACGGCAAGGAGCGTCCCGGCAACCGCACGCAGGGTGATCGGCTCCTTGAAGACGAGCCGCGAAATCGGAAGCAGGAAGACCGGCGACAGGGCCATCAGCGTCGATGCGACGCCGACCGGCGCCCGGCTCAGTGCAACCAACGACAGCGTGACGCCGAGGAATGGGCCGGCAAACGCACCTCCGATCATCGTCGTCGCGGCGACCGGATCCCGGAGCGGAGCGAAGGTCGACTTCGCCGTTCCCCGGACCAGGGCAACCGCCCAGACCGCGACGGTCGCCGCGAGAATCTGAAGGAGGTTCGCCGAGAGGGGCGGGAGTCCGCCGCGCATCCCCTGGACCGACAGAATGTAGCGCGAGGATTGCGCGACGACGGCGCCGAGCGCGAAGAGGATGCCGAGCAGCGCCCCCCGATTCCGTGCAACCCGGTCCTCGGTCCTGCGAGCGGAGACGACGCAGGCGATCCCGCAGATCGTCACGAGACCGGCGACCGCTTGGATCCAGGTCAGCCGCTCGCCGAAGACCGCCCACGCCATCAGCGCACTCACCAGAGGAATAAGCGACATCACCAGCGACGATCGGTGCGCCCCGATATGGAAGAACGCCCGAAAGAGAAGCGCGTCCGAGATGGCGAAGCCTAGGACGCCGGAAAGCACGAGCCAGCCCCACTCAGCGGCCTCCGCCCCAAGTGGAATCGGGGTCCGGAAGACAACGAGGTGCGTCCCCGCAAGTAGGACCAGCGCGACGAGGAGACGCAGCCGATTCAGAACCGACGGTCCGAGTCGTCGCACGGCCGCGGTGAAGAGCACGTAGGTCAGCGTCCAGAGGACCGCGGTCCCGACGGCTGCGATCTCCCCCGCGCGTGCCTCCAGCACTCTACGAGCCCTCTACGCCGCGTCGAGCGGCTCGAACGAAGCGACGAAGTGCCGAAGCGGACCGCTCCCCTCGACGATCCGATAGCCGGAGAGATCCGACTTCCGTGCCGCCACCGCAGCCATGCCGTCGATCACGTGGTCGAGGTGCTCGCGCGTGTACATCCGCCTCGGGACCGCGAGCCGGACGAGCTCCAGCTCTGGATAGACGATCCGGCCGTCGTCCCCTTCGTGGGCGAACATGACGCTGCCGATCTCGACACCGCGGACCCCCGCCTCCAGGTAGAGCGCGTTCGTCACCGCGAGGGCGGGGAAGGCAGACTGCGGCAGGTCGGGGACGAGAGCGAGGGCGTCGATGAAGACCGCATGCCCCCCGATCGGTTCGACGATCGGAACGCCGCACTGCTTCAATCCCTCTCCGAGATAGCGGATCTGCCCGACGCGATCGGCCAGGTACTCCGGCGACAATGCTTCGAACAGCCCAACGGCGATCGCTTCGAGGTCTCGTCCGGCGAGCCCTCCGTAGGTCGGGAATCCTTCCATCAGGATCAGCCGATCCCGCGCACGCTCGTAGAGGCCCGGATCGTTCAACGCCAGAATTCCACCGATGTTCGCCAAGCCGTCCTTCTTCGCGCTCAGCGTCATCCCGTCGGCGAGGGCGAACATCTCCCGTGCGATCTCGATCGGCGTCTTCGATCGGTATCCGGCCTCGCGCTCCTGGATGAAGAAGGCGTTCTCGGCGAAACGGGCTGCGTCGAGGATGAACGGAAGCCCGTGCGCCTCGGCAACCTGCCGTACCGCACGAAGGTTCGCCATCGAGACCGGCTGCCCCCCGCCACTGTTGTTCGTGATCGTCATCATCACGAACGGAATCCGCTGTACCCCGACCTCGGCGATCAAGCGCTCCAGCTTGTCTACGTCCATGTCGCCCTTGAACGGCGCATCGGCTCGAGGATCGAAGGCGATGTCGTCGACGAGGTTCACCGGGTCCCCGCCGTTGGCGAGGACGTTCGCACGAGTCGTATCGAAGTGCATGTTGTTCGGGACGACGTCTCCGGCGCCGACCGTCGCCGAGAAAAGGACGTTCTCCGCCGCGCGCCCTTGGTGCGTCGGCAGCACGTACCGGAACCCGAAGATGTCATCGACTGCCGCACGAAATCTCTCGTAGCTCCGGCTCCCGGCGTAGGACTCGTCACCACGCATCATCGCCGCCCATTGGTCCTGACTCATCGCTCCGGTCCCGGAGTCGGTCAGCAGGTCGACGTAGATGTCGGAGGCCAGGAGCCGGAAGACGTTGTATCCGGCCTCGCGGAGTCGCACGGTCCTCTCTTGCTCGGAGAGGATCGTGATCGGTTCGGTGACCTTGATTCGGTACGGTTTGTGGACTGTGTCGCGCCGCATCCTCGCAGGCTCCTTCCCCTCGTGGACTGCTCTTCGATGAATGTCGCCGCTTCTCCCGATGGCTCCGAGAGGACGGCCGCAGAGATGGTAGAGGATCGACAATCCGCAGTCGACCCGGATGTTGACGCGACGGGGACCGACCCCGTACAGTGGACGCAACGGGGGAATCGAACCGACCATGCGAGATGCAATCGATCGGGCCATCGCTAAGGGGAAGCCGACCGGCATCTCGTCTGCACTTCGAGAAGCGAGCGCCCTGGAGATCCGCTACGCGGCACGTGAGCTGACGAGGCTCCGCGACGGGCAGGAGATCTCGCTCGAACAGATCGAGGCCTTCGCCGGACACAAGGACCCTTCGACGCGGCAGCTCGCCTGCTACTTGATCCCCAAGCTGTACAGCGAGAAGAAGAAGGCGTCGCAGACGCTGTTGAAGCAGCTCTTCGAGGACGACGAGTGGACCGTCCGCGATGCGGCCGCCGCCGTTGCCGGGGGCCTCCTGCGAAGGAACTTCCGTGCGATGCTCGGTGTGGTGCAGAAGTGGAGCACCTCGCGCTCGACGCCGGTACGACGGGCCGCGGTCATCGCCGTCGGACGGGCCGCCGACCCGATGCACCTCGAACGTGCCGAACCGCTCCTCAAGCTCCTGCAGCCGCTCCTTGCGGATCGCAACGCCCACCTGCGCCGCGCCCTCGGCCCCTCGACCCTCGGAATGAAGCTTCTGCGACACTACCCACGGACGGCGTTCGAGTACCTGACCCAGTGGTCGACATCGAACGACCCGCAGGTCCTCTGGAACGTGGCGATGGCGTTCTCGACATCCGCCGCCGCACCAATGGCGAAGAAGGCGCTGATCATCCTTCGGAAGCTCTCCCTCGACGAGCGCCGACTCGTCTGGCGTGCCGTCGCCTCCGCCGTCTGGAAACTCGGCCGGAAGTGTCCGGACATCGTCCGCCCGGAGCTCGCGCGGTGGCTCGAGGACGAGCGACGGATCCAGGTCGCCCAAGAGGCGCTCCGGCACCTGTAGCCGAACTCCCGCATCTGCTGCGCGGAAGCACCGCCCGACCTATAATCCCGAGCATGACACCAGAGACCCTTTCAAGCCTCCCTGGCGCGATCGTCACCGGGAGTTCACGCGGCATCGGCGCCGCGATCGCCGTTCGTCTTGCACGTCTCGGCTACGCCGTCTGCGTCAACTACCTTCGCAACGAGGACGGCGCCCGTGCCGTCGTCGAGAAGATCGAGGCAGCCGGAGGCCGAGCGATCGCGGTACAGGGAGATGTCGCCTCGTTCGATGACGTCACCCGACTCGCCGAGGAGACGGCGGCCGCCTTCGACGGCATCCGGATCATCGTCAACAACGCCGGCTTCTCACAGCACCGGACCCTCGAGGAGATGTCGATCGAGGATTGGAACCGCTCGCTCGACGTCAATCTCTCCGCTGCGATGTTCACCGTCAAAGCGAGCCTCGCCGAGCTCCGACGGCAACCGTGGGCGCGCGTGGTCAACATCTGCTCGCTGCGTGCGATGACCGGTTCGGACCACGGGTCTCACTACGCCGCATCGAAGGCGGGACTGATCGGACTGACGAAGTCGCTCGCGCTCGAGTTGGCGCCGTCGATCACCGTCAATGCGATCTCCCCCGGCTACACGCGGACCGACATGACCCGCGAGTCCCTCGAGAAGCACGGCGAGCGGATCACTGCCAAGATCCCCGCCGGGCGCGCCGCGGAGCCGGAGGAAATCGCCGCGCTGGTCGCCTTCCTCGCCTCCGAAGAGGCGGGGTACATCACCGGCCAGACGATCAACGCCAACGGCGGGGTCTATATGTAGTCGGGACGTCCTGGCAAGCCCGGAAGAACACGAAGACGCAGGAGGAACGCGCTGCGATGATCGGACGAGCGTACGAACCAAGGCGGGACCGAGAGGCCGTTCACCGGATCTGGCGGGAGGTCGGCTGGATCGATACCGACGAGCATGCCAAGGCGCTCGACGTCTTCCTCGAACAGGGGCGCAACCTCGTCGCCGACCAGGCCGGGGCGCCCGAGTGCATGGTGAATACCGCCCCTGGCAGCCTTCGCCATCTCGATGAAGAGGTTCGCCTCGCCTGCGTCACCGGGGTGACGACGAGCCGTGTCGCCCGGAAACGGGGCCTCGCCACGCGCCTCCTCGCCGAAGCCCTCGCGCAAGAAACCCTCGCCGGCGCGGAAGCGGCGATGCTCGGCGTCTTCGAGCAGGGGTTCTACAACAAGGTCGGCTTCGGAAACGGCCCCTACGAACGCTGGTGCACCTTCGACCCGGCGCAGCTGGAGGTCGACGTGACCCCACGACCTCCCCGTCGCCTCGGCCCGGACGATTGGGCTCTCATCCACGCCAATCGCCTCGCCCGCTGGCGGACCCACGGCGCGTGCACCCTCCTCTCCCCTGTAGCGACCCGCGTCGAGATGATGTGGAGCGAGAACGGTTTCGGCCTCGGGTACGTCGACGACGCAGGAGCGTTGACCCACCACTTCTGGGCACAGACCAAAGCGGTCGAAGGAGGCCCGTATCGGATCCTCTGGATGGCCTACCAGACGAGGGACCAGTTCCTCGAGCTCCTCGGCCTCCTCCGCGGACTCGGCGACCAGGTTCGGTCGGTCCGCCTTCACGAGCCGGGCGACATCCAGCTCCAGGACCTCCTGCGGCAGCCGTTCAAGATGCGGGAGCTGACGCGGCGCTCGCCGCACGAGCAGCGGATGTCGTCGAGCGCCTACTGGCAGCTTCGGATCCTCGACCTTGCCGGATGCCTGGCCCGGACGCACCTGCCCGGAGCGCCTCTCTCGTTCAACCTGGACCTGTCCGATCCGATCGAGGCGTTCCTACCGGAGGATGCCCCTTGGAGGGGCGTCGGCGGCGCCTACGTCGTGACCCTCGGGCCGGAATCCTCCGTTCGATCGGGGAGCGACCCGTCGCTTCCGACCTTGAGCACCTCGATCGGTGCGTTCACCCGGTTGTGGCTCGGCGTCCGATCTCCAAGCGGCCTGTCGTGGACCGACCGTCTCGAAGGCCCCGACGAGCTGATCCGCAGTCTGGACCGCCTGCTACGTCTCCCGGCGCCGGCGAGCGACTGGGACTTCTAGATTCCAACGGCCCAAAGGCCGCCCCAGAGCGTCAGTCCTCGACGCAGCGAAGCGCCGTCTGCGGCGTCGACAGGAACTCGCACCCGGTCTCGGTCACCAGCACGTCCTCCTCGAGGCTGACCTCGCCGAACCGCTCCGTCGGCACCTCCAGTTCGAGGGTGAAGACGTTCCCCGCCTCGACCTCCCCGTCCGGTGTGGTTCCATAGCGTTCCCACCGGGGTCCGAGGAGGACCCCGCCGTCGTGCGCGCTCCGCCCGACCTGATGGCCGAGCGCGTGGGCGTACTCCGGATATCCGGCGGCGGTGACGGTGCTTCGGGCGATTGCGTCGATCTCGTGGCCGACGCGGCCGGGGCGCAACGCCTCCGCGGCGGCGACGATCGCGGCCCGCACCGTGTCGAACGCACGCTGGACCTCCCCCGGGATCTCGTCTGGCTCTCCGAAGAAGAACATCCGCTGCAGGTCAGAGGCGTACCCGTCGACCTTCACGCCGAAGTCGAGATGAAGGAGGTGCCCTCGCCTCGTCGTCTCCGACGACGGCCCTCCGTGCCCGAACGCCTTGTCCGGTCCTGCATCGACTGCCGGGTTGTGGTCTGCCGCCCAGGCATCGGTGACGCCCCGTTCGGCCATCATTTCGTGGACCATCTCGTGGATCTCGGTCTCCGCAAGACCGACGCGCAGTTGCGTGTGAAGCTCGGTGAAGATCTCCTCGGTCGCGCGCACCGCACGCCGGATCCGCTCGACCTCCTTCGGCAGCTTCCGTCCCCGCAGCTTCGCGATCAGCCCCTCCGCCGGCTCGAGCCGGCCGCCGTAGGGACTACCTTCCAGGTATCGATCCAGCAGGCGACGCATGCCGGCGGTCATCCCGTCACTCGCCACATCGCTCTCACTGACGTCGATCGCGATCCTCGCCGGATCGAGTCGAGCCAGCTCCTCGCGGAGCGTCGAGCTGATTCCCTCGTCGTAGGGGACGACCCGGTCGAAGGCCCCGTCGGGAATGCCCACCGCATCATGCCTCCCGACGATGGCGATCCGCTCGCCCAGGCTGGTGAGAAGCAGCGCCGTCTGCCAGACGAAGGCCCCGTCGTAGACAACACGAAGCATCGGATCGACGATCTGATCGGTCTCGCGAACCCAGACCAGCCAGCAGTCGATCCCAAGCTCCTCCAGAATCCCGCACGCCTGTCTTGCCTTCGCCGCCGCCAACTTCGCTCCCACGAAGACCTCCCCGCCTCTTGCCGCCTCGTCCGATCTGCGGACGTCCGATTGAACCGATCCGTCGAGTGGCTCGACAGACGTATGCTACAATGAAAACCAACGGGAAGGGGGTGCAAGAGATGAGTCTACTCCGCGGTTTGATCACGGGCGGCGGTGTCGGAGCGTTCTTCTTCTTCAGCTGGATCCTCCAGCTTCTGTGGAACAGCATCCTTTTCGACCAGCTGAAGCTCGTGAACGTCGCGCTCAACTACTGGCAGGCGGCCGCCCTGTGGTTCATGTTCATCATTCTGTTCGCTTGGGCGGGGATCGGTGCGTCGCCGCGCGCCTTCAGGAAGTGGCGGAAGTACCACTAGGAGATCGAAGAGGAAGCACGGGTTCGTTGACCTGAGCGAACCCGTCGGAGGGAGTTTGGCATGAGCACCCTGTTCTGGGTCATCCGACGCGGGGGCGTCCCGGCGTTCTTCTTCTTCAGCTTCATCCTGATGCTCCTGTGGAACGAGATCGTCGTCGGCCAGCTCGGTTGGGGCATCCCTCTGACCTACCTGCAGACCGCTGCCTGCTGGTTCATGATCAGCATCGCCTGCGCGTGGGTCGGCCTCGCCTCGCGATCGGCCTGGTTCTTCGGGTTCGGCCCGATCCGTCGCCGGATCGGACAAGAGGTCCGGCGGGAGGTCGAGCGCGAGATCGAGTCGCACATCGCCTCGCATCGAACCGGGGAATCCGCGTACGATCTCGGAGACCAGATCGAGCGGAAGATCAAGCGCGGGTTCGCTCGATGGGTCGGAACCGACGAGGACTACGACTGGTCGGAGCTCGGCGACCTGATCGAAGAGAAGATCAAAGACCGATTCCGCGGCTGGGTCGACGAGGAGTAGCGCAGCGTCCTTCGACCGGCCCGAGAAGGGAGCGGCACCGGATTGGAGTCACAGCGGAAGACCGATGCGCCGTGGAGGGAGATCGTATCCCTTCTCGGCCAACCGTATGTCGTCCTTGACACCGAAACGACCGGGCTTCTCGCCCCGGAGATCGTCTCGGTCGCCGTCGTGGATCGTGAGGGGAATCCCCTGCTGAACGAGTTCGTCCGGCCGGGGAAGCCGATCGATCCGGAGGCGAGCCGCATCACCGGCATCGACGCGGAGACCGTCCGCGACAAGCCGGAGTTCCCCGCGATCGAGCCGCGTCTTCGAGCGCTTCTCGAGGGCCGCCGGGTCGTCATCTACAACGCCGCCTACGACCTGAAGGCGCTTGCGAACACCTACGCCAGGTACGGCCTTTCGCAGCCGCAGTTCGACCCGTGGTGCGCGATGATCTGGTTCGCCCAGATCTACGGGGAGTGGAACGCGTCGCGCGGCGACTTCACCTGGAAGCCGCTCTCGAAGGCGGCCGAGTACTTCTCCGTCGCGCAAGGGGCGCCACACGATGCGCTCGACGACACGATGACGCTCTGGCGCATCCTGCAGGAGGCGAAGCGCCGCAGCGGACAGATGCAGGGGATGGATCGACTCTTCAGCGAGTAGACTGGTCCGTCCAGTCTCAGGCTTCCTTGCACGGCTGCGCCAGGATCTCCTGCTTCGTCACTCCGAACCGCTTCTTCGCAATCCGGCGCCACATCACGTTCCCGCCGATCACGTAAAGGAGCTTCGGCATCGCCGGTCGACGCGTCAGTTTCCGCGCCGACGGAGGGATCGGAAAGCCGGAGGAAAGGGCGCTTCCGGCCTCGGCGAGCGCTCGATGGAAGCGCTTGGGGCCGTTTCCCGCACTCCCCATCGTCAGCTCCCCGAACCACTCCAGACCCGCCGCCTCGGCGAACGCCCGACAGATGCCGACGGCGGTGTCGTTCTGCTGCGATTCGACGAAGCCGCAGTTGATGAGCACAGCGAAACGCGGGACCTTCTCCTCTCCGGTGCGCTCCGAGCGCGCCGCTGCGATCCGCTCGAGCCCGCGGATCGCGGGTGCCGGGAGGCTATCGACGTAGAGCGGTGCCGCGAACACGACCTGATCCGCCCCGGAGACCTTCGTGACGAGCTCGGTGGTGCCCTCGGCGGTTTCAACCGCCCGGTGGAGGTGGATCCAATCGACGGTCCATCCCTGGTCATCGAATGGAGCGAGGACCGCACGGGCGAGCCGCGCCGAAGTCGATGTCTCCAATCCCTTCGGGCTTCCGATCAGAACCAATGCGTTCTTCTTGTTCAAGCTTGCGTCACCTCACCGATCGCTGCGGCAATCCTTCCGCGATCCTCGTCTTCGTCCCCACGCACGAAACACGCCTCCGCGTCCGGCGAGTGGAAGTTGATCGCGTTTCGCTGGACGAGCGTCTTGAAGATCTCCTCCCAGCGCACGTTCGGCGTCTCGAGAACCCCGACGCCGAGCAGGCACGGAGCCGACGGATACCGGCGGATGTGATGCACTTCGTTCCCGACGAAGGTGAAGTACGGGAGGATCAGCGGGATCTTCCGGTCGACCGCTTTCTTCAACTCCGAGGAGTAGCCGCCGAAGGTGACCGGCGTCACGTAGGCGACGAGATCGCTTCGGATCATCGACCGAGCGACGTCACGTCCGGCGTCGTCGATGATGCAAACGCCCGGCGTCTTCACCCAGCAGGCGAAGCACCCGAGGCATGGCGCAATGTCGAGATCGCGAAGGGTGTGCACGACCGCTCCGAAGCCTCGATCCTCCAAGAGCTTCACCGTCGCCGACGCCGCGCGGTCTGCCGGCGTGCCCCCGCGCAAAGATCCGTTCAGCACGCAAGCCGTCTTCTTGCTCATGGAGCGATCGTACCGTCGAATTTCCCCTCTGCCCAGGGCTCCGAGCAACGACGCCGTTCGTCCCCTCCGTTCGGGACACCGTTTCCCCACCAGAAGACTCCGGACGCGTAGACTCGATTTGAACCGACAGGAGGGCGATCCCGGCCGTGAAACCGATCCGAACCCGACGGCATTCGACCGCGCAGCGTGCCGCCGCCGTCGCGGCTTGCCTCGGCTTCCTCGCGCTCTGCCTGCTTGCCGCCCATGTCTTCGCGCCCTGTGCCGCGCTCCAGATCGCGGCGCTCTGGCTGATCGGAGGCGGTCTCCTCGCCGCATGGGCCGCCGTCCTCGCGTGGCGGCTCCCCGTCCTCCGTCGGAATCGACTGATCGGGCTCGCGGTCCTCTGGGCCGTCGGCATAGGACTCGCTGTCCTCCTGGTCCTCCTCTCCGTCGCGCCATCGCGCGACCTCCTCTGGGCTCGATCCGTCCAGTGGGTTGCACTGACCTTGAGCACCGCCGTCGGCGCCATCTTCCTTCGCGCACTCCTTCGCGTCCGCGCGACGCCGGTCGCAGGGCGTCTCCTCTCGGTGATCTCGCCGGTGGCAATCCTCGTTCTGACGGTCGTCCTCACGCTCATCAGAACGTAACACTGTTGTCTCTCTCCGAGGGCTGTGCTACAATCCCGCCAGCTTCTGCGCCACCTTGGGAGGGAGGACCATGACGAAGCGACTCTATCGAAGCACGAGCGATGCGATGCTCGGAGGCGTCTGCGGCGGTCTCGGCGACTACTTCGCCGTCGACCCGAACGTCGTCCGGCTCCTCTTCGTCCTTTTCGCCGTGCTCACCGGCTTCGGTGTCCTTGTCTACGTCGCTCTCTGGCTGATCGTTCCCGAACGGGAGACCGAGTCTCGGGACTTCTCCGACCGGTTTCGGGATGCCGCAGAGGAGATCGCCGATCGGGCCCGCACCCTCGGAAACGACGTGCGACAGAGTGCACGTCGCTCCGATCGCTCCGCCACATTCCTCCTCGGGCTCGCTCTGATCCTGGTCGGCATCGCGTTCCTCCTGCGAAACCTGGGGATCGTGTGGATGCGTTGGTTCGCCATCGGACAGCTTTGGCCTGTGATCCCAATCCTGATCGGCCTTGCGTTCCTCTGGCGATGGATGAGAGGAGGGAGATGATGTTGTCACTCACGCTGGTCGGGGTCCTGATCCCCCTGATCCTGGTCTTTGTCGGGATCGTCGTGCTGATTGCGGTACTGAACACGCTCGGCATCGTGATCGGGCTGCTCTGGCCGCTGCTGCCGATTCTGATCGGTCTCGCGCTGGTCTGGCGGCTCTTCCGAGGCCCAAACCGATGAGACACAGGCCGCTCGCCGCCATCCTGATCCCGCTCATTCTGATCGCCGCCGGGGTCCTCCTGTTGCTGAACACCCTGGGAGTCCTCCCGTGGGATGCCTGGTCGGAGATCTGGCGGTTCTGGCCGATCCTCGTGATCCTCTTCGGCCTTGCGGTTCTCTGGAAGAACATCCGGCGGCCCTAGACGATGGCAAGAAGAACCTACCGCGGCGGCTTGCTCTTCCCACTGGTCCTGATCGCCGGAGGCATCTTCGTTCTCCTGGCGAACCTCGGCGTGGTCGATCACGCATCTTGGAGGGAGATCCTGCGGTTCTGGCCCGTCCTTCTGATCGCCATCGGCGTCGACCTCATCGTTGGCCGGTCGTCGCTCGGCGGCGCGGTCTCGTCGGTGTTCACGATCGCCGTTCTCCTCGTCCTCGGCTCGATCGCCTTCCACCTGTTCGCTCCGCCGGCGTGGACACTCCGAGACCAGTCGGTTCGCGTCCAGATCGGTGAAGCGTCCTCCGCCGGCATCGCGTTGACCTGTACGGACTGCGCGCTCGCGGTTCGCGGGGATGCTCCTTCGGGGATCCTGCTCGAAGGGTCTGTCGAGGTCCCCTGGTCCTCGGAGCTGACCCAGACTGTACGGCGCACAGCGGAGACACTCCGATACGAGCTGGAATCCGCCCCGCGCCGATGGATCCCGTTCGCCAGCCTTCGCGAGGGCGGAAGCAATTGGACGCTGTCTGCGGCGCCAGACCTCCCGCTCGACCTTCTCGTCTCCGCCGCAGAAGGCATCGACCTGGATCTGAGTGAACTCCGCGTCGCCGCAGTCGATGCGACCGCGGGGGGTGCGCCCTGTCGCCTCGTGGCCTCGGCGCTCGACGACGCGACCTACACCGTCTCCTGCAACGATCTGACCCTCGTCCTCCCCACCGGGGTGGTGGCACGGGTCGAGGGTGCCCTCCCCGAGCGACTGCAGATCCCGTCAGGGTACGTCCAGACCGCGGGTGCGCTTCTGGCTGCAGCGCCGGCCCCAGACGCCGTCGAGGCCCGGATCGTGCTCCGACCTAGCGTCGAGTCGTTGACGCTGACGCACGAGGCAACGGATGAGGCGCCGGCCGGCCCCGGCGGCATCTAGCGAGCAGTACCTAGCGACCTGGGGAGACGAGCCGCGCGAACTGCGCTGCGAGGTCGGTCGAAAACCGACACGTGATCCGTCCGG
>Ga0180430_10003505_pt1 | contig 13485 bp, 12 predicted proteins | sample SS_ome_9_FD_132999 | JGI IMG/M metagenome (GOLD analysis project Ga0180430, IMG submission 132999) | Hypersaline lake sediment archaeal communities from the Salton Sea, California, USA - SS_1_S_2 metaG | ecosystem: Environmental > Aquatic > Non-marine Saline and Alkaline > Hypersaline >... | reverse complement strand
AGCCATCGTCCCGCCGATGCTCAGCTGCTTTTCTACCAGGGAGGTGTGGATGCCCTTGTCGGCCAGATCCAGCGCGGCGCTGATGCCAGCCACGCCACCGCCGATTACCATCGCCTTTTTGGTGACAGGCACGGTGATCGGGGTCAGGGGCTGGACGTGTCGCACCTTGGCGACGGCTGCCGCAACCATCTCTTTGGCCTTGTAGAGTGCGCCCTCTGGGTCATGAGCATGCACCCACGTGTCCTGCTCACGAATGTTGGTCATTTCCATGAGGAAGGGGTTGAGACCAGCATCGGCCACGCAAGCGCGAAACGTCGGCTCGTGCATGCGCACACTGCAAGCCGCAATGACCACCCGGTTCAGATTGTGCTGACCGATGTCCTCTCGGACCAGATTCTGTCCCGGGTCGCCGCACATGTAGAGATTGTCGCGCGCAAGGACCACATCGGGCAGATTGGACGCAAACTCGGCAACGGCACCAGGGTCGATGACGCCACCGATGTTTGAGCCGCAACTGCACACATAGACGCCGATGCGCAGTTCCTCTTGAGGCATTCGCGAGCTCCTATCGATACAATGAGATCGCTGCCAGGCGAATGTCTGGCGGCGTTCGAGCGAGTACTAGCTCTCGAGCAGTTCCTGAAAGAGCCGCGCCACGGCCTCTCGGCGTGTCTGCTGGCGCAGCGTCTCAGGCGTGGCCAGACTCAGCGCCTCCTTGGGGCAGTAGGCCACGCACTGCGGCCCGCCTTCTTCGTCGGAGCAGAGGTTGCAGATTGAGACCACCTTGGCGGCCGGGTCGAGCACCACCGCGCCGAAATCGCAGGCCTCGATGCACCAGCCGCAACCATCGCACTTGTCGGTATCCACCAGGATGGTGCCATCGACCTCTGAGCGCGTCAGGGCCTTGCGCGGGCAGGCGAGAACGCAGGGCGCATCGGCGCAGAGACGACAGCTGATTGCCGTCATGGTATAGGGCTCGATGCGCACCACGCGGATGCGCGACATGCCGGGGTCAAAAGCGCCGGTCTTGGTCATCGAGCAGGCGTATTCGCACATGCGGCAGCCGGTACACTTGTCCGGGTCGCAGATGATATGCTGGTATCCAGTCTCTGCCATGCTAGCCCTCCACCGCCACCGGATCCGCGACGCCGATCTGATCGGCAATGTCTTCCAAGCCCAGTTCGATCAGCTTGCTCTTGGGAATCAGACCCTCCCGGGTCCAGCCCCGCGCCTCATAGTACTCTTCGATCTCCATGAGGAGTTCCTCACGCTTGATGGCCGAGCCCTTGGAAGGGCCCTCCGGAACCGGCTCATCGAACACGCGGTCCGGCAGCCAGTCCATCTCTTTGGTCCAGCCCTCACGAATGTTGAACGCCTTTTTCAGGTTCCAGACCCGCGGCCCGACCTGGCGCAGTTCATCGGGGGTCAGCTCGATGCCAGTCACCTCGGTATAGATGCGGGCCACGTCGATGTAGAAATCGTCAAAGCAGTTGCGCAGAAACTTGCAGAGCACCAAGCAGTCGAGGACGCAGGCAAAGTTCTCCTTGTCCATGGCCAGCTTGCCGCGACCAGGCTCGATCTTGAAGCGGTCGACCACGCCCTTGATGTCCAGCTCGTATGACAGCGCCCGATTGTGGCAGGCACCGCGGGTACCCACCGCCAGCCCCATGGCAAAAGTCTGCAGGCTGCGCACGTCATAGCCAGGAAGCTCCAGCCCCTTGGAATGCATCGCAAAGGCCTCGCTGCCCTTGCCGATCTCGGCAGAGGCGCGCTTGACCCCATCCGCCAAAAGGTCGCCCATGCGCCCTTTGCGATAGGCCATCATCTCTAGCAGCGCCATGGCCGCGTCGTCGTCGCCGAATCGCGGCTCGATGCCGTCGAAATCCTCCTTGCTGAGGATGCCGCGCTCGAAACACTCCATGGCCCAACTGACCACCACGCCGGCGCTCATGCCATCCATGCCCAACTCGTCGGCCTGTTGCACCAGGGCGATGATGGGCGGCAAGGTGCCGATGCCACAGTTCGATCCGAGCGCGAAAAGCGGCTCATAGTCCAGGCCGATACGCGCGCCCTTGTACTTGCCCTCCTGCACCTCGCCCCACTGTTCGCAAGCGATCGAGCAGCCCACGCAGGCCACAGCCTTGACCTTGAACTTGTCCCGCAGCGTCTCGCCGCTGATTGCCTCGGCGTGCTCGAACACGGTCTCGGAAAAGTTGCGCGTGGGTAGCACACCCAGCTTGTTCATGTTTAGCACGTTGGCCGGAGTGCCCAAGGTGCGATACTTGAGCGTTCCGGGCCCCTGGGTGACCTTGATCAGTTTGAGCGTCTCCTCCATCACCGCCTTGGGGTGGGCAACCGTCACCGGTTGGGTGCCGCGAATGGCGATCATCTTGAGCCTTTTGGAGCCCATGACCGTGCCGTTGCCAGTACGTCCCACCTGGCGGCCATCGTTGTCGATGGTGGCAAAGCGCAGCAGATGCTCACCTGCCGGACCGATCGCGCTGATGCGGACGTTCTCATCGCCCATATGCTCGCGAAAGGCCTCTTGCGATTCGGACGTCCCCATGCCCACCCAGGGGGCGGCGTCGATGAACGAGACCTCGTCATCGTCGATAAACAGCACCGTCCAGTTGGGAGCCTGGCCCTTGATGACCATCCCGTCCCAGCCGGCGCGCTTGATCATCTCGGAAAAGTGGCTGCCCGAGAGCGAGTCGCCGATCATGCCGGTCAGGGGCGATTTGCTGGCCACGCCGTGCTTGGTGCCCACCGGCATGGTCGTGCCTCCAAAGGCGCTACAGGCAAAACAGAGCGCATTGTCGGGCCCCAGTGGATCGCATCCCGCCGGCGTGTTGTCGTACACCAGACGCGTGGCCAACCCCACGCCGCCGAGATACTTTTTCAGGAACCCGGGGCCAACCCGTTGCACGCGCGTGGTCCGATCGCTCAGATCGACGTGCAGGATCTTGCCGCTATAAGAGTGCATGACGCTATCCTCCTGCTTCGAGGAACATGATAATGAGGCGTTGTCCATCGGCCGCCGGCGCGTCCAGGTCCCGGACGGCGTAACGACCGTTGACATTCATCATGAGGGCGGGAGCCAGATCGTAGGTGCGCGGCTGCAGAACGGGGCCAATCAGAGCCGGAAATCGTTCGGCTGTGGCAGCGAGGGCGTCGCGATAAGAGGCCCCCTCAGCTACACTGATCGAGGCCTCTGGTGTTTGGGCCAGTCCACGAGACAGTCCCAGGAACTCTACGATGAGGTTCATTGTGAAGAAAATCCCAATCTTGAGTAGACTACTCTATTTTAGCAGGTCTACCGCGATGCGCCAAACACCCTCCGGGCGGGCGTCGGCGCGTCGCAAGGCATGGGAAATGGGCGTGACCGTGTGCCCACTGGCCCATTATAGGACCGCGGACATGGATGCGCAACCGGTGGGGGACAGGCCTAGTGCAGTATCTTGCCCAGAAACTCGCGCGTGCGCTTCTCGCGAGGGGCAGAAAACAGCAGCTCCGGGGTGGTGTCCTCCACGATCTGGGCCTCGTCCATAAAGATGGCACGGTTGGCGGCGTTGCGAGCAAAGCCCATCTCGTGGGTCACCGCCACCATGGTCATCCCCTCAGAGGCCAGATCGAGCATCACGTCGAGCACCTCTTTGATCATCTCGGGGTCGAGCGCCGAGGTGGGCTCGTCGAACAACATGATCTTGGGCTGCATGGCCAGCGCCCGCGCAATCGCCACACGCTGCTGCTGACCACCCGACAGCTGCCCGGGATAGACATCGGCCTTTTCCGGGATGCCCACCTTGACGAGCAGATCACGCGCGATCTGTGCCGCCTCTTCCCGCTCGCGCTCTCGCACGACTCGCTGCGCCAACGAGACATTCTCCAACACCGAGAGGTGCGGGAATAGGTTAAACTGCTGAAAGACCATCCCGATCTCTTCACGCACCAGGTTGATGTCGCACTCGGCATCGACGCGAATGCCATCGACCACAATCTCTCCCGAGTCCGGCACCTCGAGGTGGTTGATGCAGCGCAGCAACGTCGACTTGCCCGAACCGCTCGGTCCGATGATCACCGTGACCTGCCCCTCGGGAATATCCAGTGACACGTCCTCCAGCGCCACCACCTTGCCGTGGTGAAAGGTCTTGTGCAGGTTGCGAATCTCGATAATATTGTCGACAGCAGGCGTACTCGTGCCCATGTTCATCCCCCTGCCCTACTTGAAACTGCTCTTGGCTTCGATCGATTCCACCACCCGCGACGAGAACAGCGTCAGCACCAGGTAGCAGAGCGCCACCAGAATCCAGGTGTCGAAACTCAAAAAGGTGCGCGCCATATACTCGCGCCCGCGACGCGTCAGGTCTGACACCGCCAGCACCGAGACCAGCGTCGAGTCTTTGAGCAGTGCCACGAACTCGTTTCCGATCGGAGGCAGAATGACCCGTACCGCCTGTGGCAGAATCACATAGCGCATCGCCTGCACGTAGGACATGCCCAGCGAGCGCGCCGCCTCCATCTGGCCGTGATGGATTGAGGAGATACCCGCTCGGAAAATCTCAGAGCCATAGGCGCCATAGCAGACCGTCAAGCCCAGCACCGCTGCGGCAAACGGGTCCAAACGCAGGCCAGCGAACCATTCCTCCACGCCCGCCAGGCTCGGCGATATAGCCCCGAATAGGGCTCCGATGCCATCGAACACCTGTGGCAGCGCGAACCAGATGAACAGCAACTGCACCAGCAGCGGTATGCCTCGGACCACTTCGACATAGAGCGAGGCCAGCCAGCGGATCACGCGGTTGGAGGAAATGCGCCCCAGTCCGCCCAGCAGGCTGACCACCAGGATAAAGGCGAACGACACCACCACGATGCGTAGCGTAACCAGAATGCCGTCCGAAATGAAACGCCAGATCTCATAGTAGGGATACGGCCTGAAGCAGATAAGCAGCCAGATGAGTAGACCAGCGGCCAAAACCAGCGCCCACCAGTTGATGATGTCCTTGCGCGTCTCGCGCCGCAGTCCCAGACATGCCGCCGCCATGGCGGCCGCGCCCATCAAAACACACCAGAATCCGATCCCAGGCGTCAGCTTGTCAGGTGCGAGCTGGAACAGGTACCACGAGTAATCGAACTGGTGCTGCCAGGAGAGGAGCAGCGCCAGGATAGTCAGCATCGAGAGGTTCGTCGCTACCGGGATCATGCCTGCGCGCAGCCCCTTTTCGCGACGCCAGGCCGAGACCAAAAGGATGCCCACCACCACCCACGCCGCGACCGCCGTCAACACATACAGCACGAATCCCAGGTGCAGCGCCAACCCGTCCGAGCCAAGCACGGCAAACAGCCACCCCAGCAGCGAACGGCCATGATCCTCCACCGGATCGACGGTGATGGACACCGCTTCAAGCTCTTCATTGACCGGATCGTTTGCCTGAGCATAGTGCTGGCCGCTTATCAGCGTCGGAAAGCTGAGCGCGACCTCGCTCCCCTCACTGAACGTGGTCACAGCCGCGCTGATCCGATGGCCATAGATCGGCAGCAGTAGCCCCAACAGCAATAGCGCCAAGCCGATGGCCATCAGCACAAAGCGCCAGTCGCGTCGCTGGCTGCGCGTTAGGGCGTGTCCCACAAACTGTGGTTGCTCCTCCAACATGCCTCTCTCCCCCTATACAAACGAGGTTGCCACCCCAGAGAGACCCGCCCCTCTGGTACGAGACAACCTCGCTGCGTTGCGTTTGGTTTGCGGCGCGTTCACGCGCCTTGCGGGTCAGCTAGCTCTGACCCAGGTACGCCTCGCGGACTTGCGGATTGTTGGCCAATTCCTGCGATGTACCCTCAAGCACGATGCGCCCTGTCTCGAGCACATAGGCCCGGTTCGCCACCGAAAAGGCCATGGCGGCGTTCTGCTCAACCAGCAGGATGCTGGTGCCCTGGGCGTTGATCCGCTTGATGATCTCGAAAATCTCTTCCACCAGGATGGGCGCCAGGCCCATCGAGGGCTCGTCCAGCAGCAACAGGTCCGGCTTGGACATCAGCCCGCGCCCCATGGCCAGCATCTGCTGCTCACCACCCGAGAGCGTGCCACCATATTGCTTGAGCCGCTCTTTGAGGCGCGGAAAGCTGGCAAACACGCGCTCCATCGATTCTTGGATCTCGCGCTTGTCTTTGCGTGTATAGGCGCCGACCTCCAGGTTCTCTTCCACCGTCAACTGGGCAAAGATGCGTCGCCCCTCCGGCACCTGCGAGATGCCCAGGGTGACGATCTTTTCGGCTGACACCTTGGTGATACTCTGTCCCTTGTAGAGGACGTCACCCTGTATCGGCCGGAGCAGACCCGAGATGGTACGAAGCGTCGTGCTCTTGCCGGCGCCGTTGGCACCGATCAGCGTGACGATCTCGCCCTGATCGATGTGGAACGAGATGCCCTGAAGCGCCTTGATGGCCCCATAGGCGACATGTAGGTCTCTAGTCTCCAGCAGCATCTGACCTCAACCCTTTCTCAACGGTCGTCCCCAGGTAGGCCTCTCGGACCTTTTCGTGGTTCTGGATGTCGCGGGCCGTGCCCCGAGCAATCACCTGGCCAAAGTCCATCACCGTGATCCACTCGCAGATGCCCATGACAACCCGCATCTGGTGCTCGATCAGCAAGATGCTCAGTTGGAACCGGTCGCGCACAAAGTGGATCAGCTCCATGAGCTGTTCGATCTCACTGGGATTCATGCCGGCGGCCGGTTCGTCGAGCAACAGCATCGTCGGCTCAGTGGCCAGCGCGCGCGCAATTTCGAGACGCCGCTGTTCGCCATAGGGCAGGTTCTTGGCGATCTCCGTCTGGCGATCCTGCAGGCCAAACACAGCCAAAAAGTCCTGCGCCCGCTCGGTGAGGTCTCGCTCCATCGCGCTATACTTGCCCAGGCGCGTCATCGCCTCCACAAGATTGTACCCCACGTGGGTGTGATAGGCGATGCGCACATTATCGAGCACTGTCAGGTCCTTGAACAGGCGAATGTTCTGGAACGTGCGGCCAATGCCGCCACGGGTGATGTCATGCGGCGCACGACCGATTACGCTCTCACCGGAAAACAGTATCTCGCCCTCGGTGGGCTGATAGACTCCGGTGATCATGTTGAACACCGTGGTCTTGCCTGCCCCGTTGGGTCCGATCAACCCGTACAGCCCCCCCTCTGGAACGGCCATAGTGAAATCGGACACCGCCCGCAGGCCACCGACGATCTCGCCCTTGACTCGACGCCCGCCAAACACGATCGCGAGGTCCTGGATATCAAGAATACGGTTACCATAGTCCCTATCCGTACTGCTCTGCGCCATCATGCTCCCTCCTCCCCCTCGACCGCCGCCTGAGTGGGAACCGGAATGTCGCGCTCAGGTGGGAGCGGCGCCTTGAGCCAACCCCATTCGTTCGTGCCGAGCAAGCCCTGCTGCCGCAAGAGCATGATCATCAGCAGCAGAATGGCATAGATCACAAACCGCCAGTCTTCAAAACCGCTGGGCAACACGTTGCGCAGCAACTCTAGTCCGATCACGATGGTCATCGATCCGACCAGCGTACCGGTCATGCTCCCCAAGCCGCCAAAGACGATCATGATCAGGGGGTCGAATCCGCGAATCATGTTAAAACTGCTGGGATGCAGGAACCCCGACCAGTGGGCATACAGTCCGCCGGCCACACCAGCGAAAAAGCCGCCAAAGGTAAAAGCCATCGTCTTCATCTGAGCCACATCGACGCCCATGGCCCGCGCTGCCACTTCGTCCTCGCGCACCGAGAGAAAGGCACGACCATAACTCGAATAGACCAAGTTGCGAATGACAAAGAGGCTCAGCACCAGAGCGCCAAAAGCCCAACCCCAGTTGGTCCAGTGGGGGATGCCCACCATCCCTCGGGCACCTTTCATCGTCGGGATCACCAGGTCGCCGCTCTGCAGGGCGGTGTAGACCATAATGGCAAACCCCAGCGTGGCGATTCCAAAATAGTCCGATCCCAAACGTAGCAGCGGCAGACCAACCAGATAAGAGACCAGCGCCGCCAGCGTGCCGCCGTTGAGCAGAGCGACGAAAAAGATGATCGGCTGCTCGACGGCCTTGGGCAGGATACTGACCAAACCCGAGAACAGGGCAAAGAACACCCAATGAGTGACCACCGCCACGACGACGCCGGCCGCCAAGACCACCACAAGCATCAGTATACCCGCAAGCGCGGTGATCGTCCCCGACTCGTAGGGGGCCAGTTCGCCGCCAATTCGCTTCCGCAGCGCCTTGAGCCGCGGACCCATCTTGAGCTTGTTGGCCAGAATCAGCGTCGCCAAAACGCCGAGCTGCCCTGCCATAATCCAGCTCAAGCCGCCCACCTGTGTGCCGCTCCACTTGGCACTCAGGTCCTTGGTAATCAAGGCCGAGGCATAGGCTCCGATGGCATAGAACCCGATGTGGCCGAGTGAGAACTGCCCGTTAAAGCCATAGATCAGGTTGAGACCCAACGCGCTGATGGTGGTGATCGCCGCCATCTGTAGGATCAGGTACCAGCGCATCGAGAGTAAGCCGATGGTCTTGAGCAACCAAATGACCACAAACACACCGACCGCCATCAGCAGGCTGGGGACCCAGGAGCGTGAGACCTTTTTCTTGCGCATATCGCTACTCCTAGACCTTTTCTACCTGCGGCTCACCGAAAATCCCGGTGGGTTTGACCAAGAACACAATGATCAGCACGAAAAAGGCAAACAGGTCGCGGAGGCGCGATCCCATCGGCAAGAAACTGACCACCAGCACATCGATCTCACCCATCAGCAACGAGCCGACAAAGGCACCCGGAACGCTGCCGATACCGCCCAGGACTGCCGCGATAAAGGCCTTGAGCCCCGGCATGACGCCCATAAAAGTCCAGATTTGCGGAAAGGCGATCGCATAGAGAACGCCGCCAGCCCCGGCCAACGCAGCGCCCACCGCAAACGTTGCCGAGATGATGCCGTCCACATTGATGCCCATCAGGCGCGCAGCAGGCTTGTCGAACGAGCAGGCGCGCATCGCTCTACCCATCTTGGTACGGGAGATGATGTACTGCAGGCTAAACAGGAGGAACAGCGTGACCGCGATGATGATAACGGTGATGTTGCTGATCAGAACCCCGCCGATATTCCACACCTGCACTTCAAACGGCTGCTTGTAGGTGTAATAGTCGGCGCCAAAGACCCATTTCAGAGCGGTGAAATACTCGAGAAAGAACGACACACCGATCGCCGTGATCAGCGCGGCGATACGCGGCGCCGAGCGCAGCGGCTTGTAGGCCACCCGCTCGATGACGACGTTCAAGAGCGTGCAGACGATCATTGCCAACAGGATCGCGGGAACGAATCCCCAACCGTACTGGGTGATCGCGTAAAAGCTGGTAAAGGCACCGACCATGAACACGTCGCCGTGGGCAAAGTTGATCAGGCGCACGATGCCATAGACCAATGTGTATCCCAGAGCGATGAGCGCATAGACAAAGCCCAGTCGCAGCCCGTCCACCAGCGCCTGCAAAAAGTAGGTCAGGCCCTGAACACGCACCAGACCGACCAGACCGATCAAGATGCCTACCCCAAGCGCCGCCAGCGTTAGCCAGGCGATGATGCGCAGGAGCATCTTACTCGACTGCCTCATTCGACCTCCTTGTGAACGACGACCAACCATTGGGCACGACCAGCCCGCCAGACCTCTGACTGACACAGCTCATCAAGGCATAGCGAGATGCACCCGTCAGAGTCGGCGCGCGTGAGCGATGGCCTGGGGGGTAGAGTCAACCGTCGAGAGAGAAAAGGGAGGGCGCGGTGCGCCCTCCCCTATCAGTGAACCTAGGGGGCCACAAACTTGTGGAAGACCTGCTTGCCGCCCTCGATCTTGACGATAGCCGCGGACTTGATGGGGGTGCCGAACGGGTCAAAGGTGATCACACCCGAGACGCCCTCATACTCGATCTCGGCCAAGGCCGCCTGGACCTTTTCCGGATCCGTGCTGTTGGCCTCGTCCATGGCCTGGAAGAGCATCTTGGCCGCGTCATAACCCAGAGTCGCCAACGCGTCGGGCGTCTGGCCATACTTGGCCTCATAGCCGCTCACAAAGTCCTGAACGATCGGGCGGGGGTCAGCCGGCGAGTAGTGGTTCGAGTGATAGCCACCCTCGAACAGCTCAAACTCGAGTTCGGGCGAATCCCAGCCGTCGCCGCCGAGAAGGATCGCGTCGATGCCCTTTTCCTTGATCTGGGCCGCGATCAGGTTGTTCTTGGCGTAATAGTCCGGGAGGAACAGCACGTCAACGTCGGCCGCCGCGACCTTGCCCAGTACACCGGAAAAGTCCGTATCGTCCTTGGTATAGGCCTCGTTGACGGCGATGGTACCACCGCGCTCCTCAAAAGCCTGCACAAAGTACTCGCCCAAACCCTTGACATAGTCATTGCCCACGTCATAGAGCACACCGGCGGTCTTGGCGCCCAGCTCGTCCATAGCAAACGCCGCCATCACCTCGCCCTGGAAGGGGTCGGTAAAGCAGGCGCGGAAGACAAACTCTTTGTTGGTGCCGTCCTCGTTCTTGGTGACGGCCGGGTTGGTCGAGGTCGGCGAGATTTGCAGCACGCCGTTGGCCTCTGCGATTTCCGAGATGGGAATCGAGGCGCTGGAGCAGACAGCACCGAGAATGAACGAGACCTCGTCATCAAAAATGACCTTGTTGGCCGCGTTGGTGGCTTCCTGAGCGTCGCAGCGGGAGTCTTCCACCACGATCTCGAGCTCAAAGCCGTCGTATTCCTCGATGGCCATCATGGCGGCGTTCTTGGTCGACTCGCCAAAGGTCTTGACGTCGCCGCTCAAGGGGGCGAGGATCGCCACTTTGGCCGTCTTGCCACCGCCGATATTGAGGCCACAGCCGGTGATCACCAGGCTCATGACGATCGCGACTATGAACAGAACACTGATCTTGCGCTTCATGTGGGAACTTCTCCTCTTTCGGGAATGATGTTTGCGTATCGAACGCATCCAAGCACGGCAAGATTGCCGTACCCTCATCGGGGTCTGCCAACCCCTTCTTTTCCCGCCGTTGGGAGTCGCGCCGTCGCGAATCGATTCTCCTGGCCTCCGCTGCCTCCTCGGATAGTGTCGAATCCTATATGTGGGCAGCGATCAAAGCGAGCCTAAACTCGCTCTGATCGCCAACATGCTCCTAGTCAACTGTCGAGGTGCCGCCACCTGTAATCCACTCGTCATAGATCTCTTGGTACTCGCCGCTGGCCTTGACCTTGGCCAGGCCCTCGTTAAAGGCCGACAAAAAGTCGCCATTCTTGCCCTTGCGCACCAACAGACCATAGTACTCGTCCGTAATGGGCTCGCCAACGATCTTGAGCTTGCCGGCAAACTGATCTGAGGCTAGCGCATAGTCGGCGGCCACCGGGGTGTCGACAACTACCACATCAATGTTGCCGCTGACCAGGTCGAGCAGCGCCAAGTCGATGGTGTCGTACTCTTTGAGGGTGGCACCGTCCATCTCTTGAACGGCCAGAGCGCCCGTGGTACCGATCTGGGCGCCAACGGTCTTTCCGCTCAGATCAGCCGCGCCAGCAACGCTGGTGCAGTCGGACGTGACGATGATCGCCTGGCCGGCGTTGATGTAGGCATCGGAGAAATCATACTTGGCCTGGCGCTCTTCGGTGATCGTGACGGCCGACATGATCGCGTCATAATCATCCGTCTCAAGACCGGCAAAGATGCCGTCCCAAGCCGTGTTCTTGAACTCGATCTCGAGGTCCATCTCGGCCGCGATGGCGTTCATCAGGTCGATGTCAAAGCCGACGATCTCTTTGCTCTCGTCGACAAACTCCATCGGGGGAAAGGCGGCGTCGGTGGCAATCACGGTGGCGCTGCTCTTGGCAGAGCAACCCGTGATCAGCGTTGCCATCACCAGGACGATGGCCAGAACAGCGAACATGCGAGCGGATTTCATATCTCCTCCTCAGGAAAGCGTATGACAGCCCAGAAAGGGCGCGCGGTGTCTCGATCGAACAGGAGCGGAGGGTAGCCAATCCCTCATGGTACGACACCAGCGTCCTTGCATGGTGAGTGCTTGGTTGGGCTGCGACCGATTCCCCCTCAGAGAAGGTGCATGATTCCCGATTATAGCATCTGCCGGGCAAAAAGTCCAGGTTGCGACCCGACTTTCTCAAACGAACGTAAAGAAAAAGCGCCCTAACGCGGCTGTGCACTGTGCACGATCGCGCCCTAGAGAAGGGCCGACGACTCGCGATCCAGATACAGCACGGCGTGCGATTGCCGCTGCAGAATCGAAGCCGGCACCTCCGGAGTGATCGGCCCGGTCAGGGCCGCCTTGACCGCCTCAGCCTTGCGCGATTCCGGAACCACCACCAAGAGACGCGGAGGGCGCATCAGCGCGGGTACGGTGAGACTCAGGGCCTGCGTGGGGACGTCGTCCATGGTCGCAAAATGGCCCTCGCCCACCTGCTGCTGTCGACAGGCCGCGTCGAGTGTCACCACATGAATCGTGTCGTCGGTCTCAAAGTCGGCCGGAGGATCGTTGAATGCCAGATGACCGTTCTCTCCTATCCCCATGACGCAGGCGTCAGCCGGATTCGCCGCCAGGAGCGCGGCATAGGCAACCATCGCCGCCTCGAGGTCGTCTGCATCGCCATCGACCCCATAGAATGCCTTGGGTTTGACGACATCGGTCAGATTCTCGCGGATATACCGTCTGAAGCTGGCTGGATGCTCGTCGCTCATGCCCGCATACTCGTCCATGTGAAACACCGAGATGCGGTCCCAGGCGATGTCATCCCGCTTTCTGAGCGCCTGCATAAGGGCCAGCTGCGAGTTTCCCGTAGCCACGATGATGTTGGCGCACCCCTTGGCCGCGATGGCTGACTTGAGAATCTCGGCCAGGTCCTCCGCCGCCCAAGCGCCCAGCGACGCCTGCCCGTCAAAGATGCGCGTTTCGAGCGCGCCGTAGCGTCGCGTCTCGTATTCCTTGTTCTCTGATGTCATGCTTGCTCGTTCTCCCTTGTTGTCTGTTCGGGTTTTATCAGATCTGAGATTCGCACGGGATGCCCCGTGACCAGCGCCTGATTGGCGGCGCAGCCCACGAGCACCGACATGGCTCCGGCCCTCGATCCGGCTTGCTGCCGCAGCGGATCGGGTACCCCCTTGCGAAACAGGTGTTTGCGAATGCGGGCATCTGCCCCGCCGTGCGCCCCAGTTCGTTGCACCACTGGCTCGATATAGGCTCGACCAAAGTGCGGGCTTGTGCGCACATCGGGCGAAACGTCCAGCGGACGAACTGAGCAGCCGCCGGTCACATCGAGACCATGATAGCGGTCGACCCAGTCGACCTCCATCCGCCCCGCGCTCCCGGTGAAACCGATGCGTTGCCCCTCAAAGGGCGCAAAGGCATAGAGCGCATAGTTGAGGAGCACACCGTTGGCATACCGCACCGTGACGT
>Ga0180430_10003501_pt1 | contig 13500 bp, 10 predicted proteins | sample SS_ome_9_FD_132999 | JGI IMG/M metagenome (GOLD analysis project Ga0180430, IMG submission 132999) | Hypersaline lake sediment archaeal communities from the Salton Sea, California, USA - SS_1_S_2 metaG | ecosystem: Environmental > Aquatic > Non-marine Saline and Alkaline > Hypersaline >... | reverse complement strand
TTCTGGATTGGCATCGAATACCCGGCTGTAAAGATCGAGCAATTCCCGATTGGCACGATCACCGATTGCATGCACGCACAGCTGCATTCCGGCGGACATAGCCAGGCTCGCTATTTCTTCAAGCTCACTGATCTGCGTCACGTTCTGACCGGTGAATCCGGGCTTGTCGCGGTATGGTTGTAACAGCCATGCACCAAAGGAGCCCAGGGCTCCATCCAGGTAAGCTTTGATGGCCCGGCAGGTGAGAAAATCTCTGCCGGCACCGATGACCGGAAAACCTTTAAGCCCGGCTTCAAGACGCTCAGGTGATTCATTCAGCATGACCCACAGCCGCAGGTTCAGAGCGTTACTTACAGCCAGCGAGCGATAGCGCTCAACTTCCTCAAATGAGGAGCCTGCGTCCTGAAATGATGTAATGCCCTTGGAGAGACATTCCTGCTCAGCGACTTCCACGGCCTTGTGCCAATCTCCCAGCTTCGCTGACTCAGGTAATAAATCGCGCCATCTCTCATAGACTCCTGTAATCAGGCGCTCCGCATTTTCCTCAAAGACCCCTGTTGCATGTCCTGCCTCATCTCTGACGATTACACCACCTCTCGGTGATCTGGTCTCCGGATTGATACCTGCCAGCGACATTGCCGCCGCATTGGCAAAAATGGCATGACCGCTCGCATGGTGAAGCATCACGGGGTGGTCAGGGGAGATGGCACTGAGCTTTTCATGAAAAGGATATCCTCCGACGGCACCTGCCGGCACAGAGTCCCACTTCTCCTGATGCCAGCCCCGGCCCACAATCCACTGGCCTGCTGGTGTTTCCGCCACGCGGTCGGCCACACGGTTAATAACTTCCTCCCAACTCTTGGTATCATTGAGATTCAGCCTGACCAGACTTTCCCCAAGCGCATGAAAATGACCGTGCCCTTCAATAAACCCGGGCATCACAAACTGACCACCTAAATCCTGAACCCGGGTGTCAGATCCTGCATATGTCATGACCTTTGACTCACTGCCCACCACAAGAATCCTATCGCCTTGTATGGCCAATGCCTGAGCTACAGGCTGGCCTTCATCCATAGTATATATGGTCCCGTTTTTTAGGATAAGGTCTGCCTCTTCTCTGGGTGAACACCCAGTGACAAAGTACAAGACCACACATGCAAAAATCCAGAAGCGGAGGTCTCTTTTCATCTTGTGGCTAATTATCTCTTTCAGTGATTTTCAGAACATCAGACGTATCTTCGCGTTTTCCTACTCCCTTTTCATTTCTCCAAACACTACATGACATGCCTGCTGTCACTTCTCATACCACTGCCCCAGACTCCGGGCAGTTGCCCAAAAATACCATCTTTATTAAGGGCGCAAAGGGCAATAACCTGAAAAATATCGATGTCTTCATTCCAAAAGGAAAGTTGGTGGTGGTCACGGGAGTTTCAGGCTCCGGAAAGTCCTCCCTCACTATGGACACTCTTTTTGCAGAAGGTCAGCGTCGTTATGTCGAAAGTCTCTCCTCCTATGCCCGCCAGTTTTTGATGCGGATGAAAAAGCCCGAGGTGGATTTCATCAAGGGAATCTGCCCAGCCATCGCCATCGAGCAAAAAGTCAGTACCACCAACGCTCGCTCGACTGTCGGTACGCTCACAGAAATTTATGATTATCTCCGCCTTTTGTACGCGAGAGCAGGAGTTACCATATCTCCTGTTTCCGGGCATCCAGTCAAAAAGCACGAAGTTTCAGATGTCATCGATTACATCGAAGGAGCCCGGGAGGGCGACAAAGTGCTTCTGCTCTCGCCTATAACGACCCGCTATGCAGACCGCACGCTTGAGCAAGAACTCAACCTGCTCCTGCAAAAAGGTTATACCCGGATTATGGCACATGGGGAAATGATTTACGCTGAGGAGATGCTCGGAAACCAGAAATGGGATGTCTCTAAAACTCTGAATCATTATACAGACAGCCAGTTGAGTATTCTCATTGACAGGTTTGTTATTGCCCATGATGATGCTGAAAACTGGAAACGGATTGCAGACTCTGTTCAGACCGCATTTTATGAGAGTGAAGGAGAATGCGTGGTGCATATAGCTGGGGAAAAGGAGGCATCGTTTAATAACAGGTTTGAGCTGGATGGCATAGAATTTCCCGAGCCCACTCCTCAGCTATTCAATTTCAACAATCCCTACGGTGCCTGCCCCCGGTGCGAGGGGTTCAGCAAGGTCATGGGAATTGATGAAGACAAGGTCATCCCTGACCCGTCTCTCTCAGTCTACGAGGGTGCCATAGCGTGTTGGAGAGGTGAAAAGCTCGGGCAGTGGCTTGAAAATTTTCTCCGAGTAGCCCACCATCATGATTTTCCCGTTCACAGGGCTTATCAGGACCTGAATCAAGCCGAGCGGCAGCTGCTTTGGAAAGGGGGGAAAGGGTTTGGGGGAATCTATGATTTTTTCGCTGAGCTGGAGGAAAAGACCTACAAAATCCAAAACAGGGTCATGTTGGCTCGCTACCGCGGACGGACAATCTGCCCGGAATGCCGTGGAGGGCGCCTGCGCAAAGAGGCGACCTACGTGAAAGTAGGAGGGAAAAGTCTGCCAGAATTGATGGAGTTACCGATCGATCAGCTGTCTGCATTTTTTGAGACTTTGACCTTCGATCAGTCAATGGAAGCAATCGCCAATCGGCTCCTTCCGGAAGTGAACAACCGTCTGCAGTTCATGCTTAACGTCGGCCTCAGCTACCTTACACTCGGACGACTGTCGAACTCCCTGAGCGGGGGTGAAACCCAACGCATCAATTTGACACGTACCCTTGGCTCCAACCTGACATCCTCTATGTACATACTCGATGAGCCAAGCATCGGACTGCACCCACGCGATACGAGCCGGTTGGTCGGAGTGCTTAAAACCCTCAGGGATCTCGGCAACACGGTCGTGGTAGTCGAACACGAGGAAGACATCATCGCCAATGCCGACTATCTCATTGATATCGGCCCGGAGGCCGGAGTGCACGGCGGAGAGGTGGTTTTTGCCGGCCCCTATCATCACATCTACAACGAGGCTCCAGGCAGCCTGACTGCCGGTTACATGAGTGGCACCATGCAAATCCCACTACCTGCCAATCGGCGGACGGCACGCCATCACCTCCATGTCATTGGCGCGAGACAGCACAATCTCAAGCAAATTGATGTGACCTTTCCGCTCAATACCCTGACCGTGGTAAGCGGTGTATCCGGTTCTGGGAAGACAACTTTGGTCAAATCCATTCTCTATCCCGCCCTCATGCGTGCAGCTGGGGGTGGTTACTCCGGGACCCCCGGAAAATTCTCAGAGCTCAGTGGAGATGTCAGAAGGCTGACAGCGATCGAAATGATATCTCAAAGCCCGATCGGGCGCTCCAGCCGCTCGAATCCGGTGACGTATGTCAAGGCATACGACGCCATCAGAGCGATGATGGCCGGACAACAACTCTCCATCATCCGAGGATTTCAGCCCAGACATTTTTCCTTCAATGTGGAAGGGGGAAGGTGCGAAGAATGCAAAGGGGAGGGTGAGCAGGTCGTCGAAATGCAGTTTCTTGCCGATGTGCGTCTGGAGTGTGAGGCCTGCCGTGGCAAGAGATTCAAAAATGAAGTGCTTGATGTGGAGTACAAAAGGAAAAATATCTTCGATATCCTCAATATGAGTGTCGAGGAGGCACTTACATTTTTTGAAACAGAAAAAGATATTTCTGCCAAACTGCAGCCACTCGCAGATGTGGGGTTGGGGTATGTCAAGCTGGGACAATCCTCGAGCACATTATCCGGCGGAGAGGCCCAGCGGGTTAAGCTGGCAGCTTTTCTCGGGCGCGGCAAAACCAGTGAACACATCTTTTTTATCTTCGATGAACCCACCACCGGACTCCATTTCCATGATATTCGAAAACTACTGACCGCCTTGAACGCGCTGGTTGAAAACGGCCATACGGTTGTCGTGGTCGAACACAATCTCGAAGTGATTAAATCAGCCGACTGGCTGATTGACCTGGGTCCCGAGGGGGGTATACACGGAGGTCATCTTGTGGGGCAAGGGACTCCTGAGGAGCTTGCAGCCAACCCTGATTCACTGACCGGATTTTATCTGCGTGAAAAGCTGAATGTCATTTGACTGTATGCGCGGGCACATAAAGGCGCATAGCCCCCGGTGACCAGTGTGCCTTCTCCAGATGACCCATTCCCTCCCGGTTCTTTGTTAATACATGAACGTGGATGTAGGTGTCATGGTGGGTGAAGATGCCCTGATGCTTTCTTGAAAAAAAGCCAAGTAAATCAACCTCATACCTGCCATTCACATACGTGACTTGCCCGGTATGGGCGTCCTCCGGAGATCGAATCACCGTGCCAGCAGGTAAATTCTGAATGTGAAAAGCGGCACTGTCAACAAACCCCTCCAGCCAAAAGACGAATGGATCCGAATATCCGTTGGCATATGCGTCAAGAAAATGTTCCAGCGAAGGTACATTGAGCACACTGTCAGGAATGGGTATTTGTTTCCATTCCCTGACTTCAGCATATACAAAGAAAGGAGCTGAGCGTTCGTGGGCATAATCTACCAGCATAAAGGAGTCATGACCAACAAAAGAATAATACGGCATACCATCAAACAACATCAATTCACCAGCCAGGCTCTCCAGCGGGCCAATTCCATACATCCCGGGTCTAGCCAGACTGTCCATTTTTATGATGCCCTCAATTTCCCCTTTCCACATCACATTTCTCATGGCACCGGCAACCCTGACCACGCCGTCGACTTTATTCTGAGCGCAGGCAGGCAAAACAAAACCTGTGGTGTAAAGGAGAATGAAAAGGCTGAAAATTCGGATGAATGATGGCGTGAATTTCATAAGTGCTGGAGGTATCTATGGTTTGTGATGTAAGGATAGTCAAATGTAAATAATTCATGGAACCATGTACGCAGGTTTGTGTGTTTTCCACGCTGAATAATACAAGCCTCGGGACATTTAATCGTGAAGGTTCAGTTCCTACTAAAATGGAACATAGGAGGGGTTCCTGCCCGGAATCCCGCTCTGGCCATCTGTCAGATTGACGCTGATTTGGTTGATTCGGGACATAATTCCTAATGATTTCGTACAATTGTGTAGAAAAAAAACGTTTCATGTGTAGGCATTAGTCAATGCTTAGCCTTGTTTGAGATTGATTTTATCTGCCATGAACTACCCTGCCAAAGAACACAAAAAAGCACACCATGCATACATTTGCCATCATCGCGTTTCTTCTCATTACTGCCCCCATGTTGGGACAGGATACTGAGATTGCCGCTATCTCTGATGCGCTCAGTCAAGGAAATGCCAGCAGACTGTCGGCCTTTTTTGACCGCTCTGTCGACTTGATGATAGAGGGGGAGGGAGAGGTGCTTTCCAGAGATCAGGCGCGCATGCGCCTTGATCGGTTCTTTGCGAATCATGAAATCACCTCGTTTGCGGTCGTCCACAAGGGGGCTGCCAAGGGCAACGCTTCAAATTATTGCATTGGGGATTTAAAAACCAGCGAGAAGACCTATCGCGTCTACCTTTACCTCAAGCCAACTCCGTCTTCTGAAGGAGCATTTCGGATAGTCGAACTGAGGTTTGACTCCTGATTTTCGAGGACGCCGCTGCCGAACAATGCAAAATCATAGCGGACCGGGTCTTCCTTATCGAGGATTCGCACAGCTTCAGTCAATTCCAGAACTGCCTTCCAGTCAGAAGCCTTTCTGTTGAGCAACCCAAGTCGACGGGCTACGCGCCCCACGTGTACGTCCAGAGGCATCAGTAATTGGCGCGGGTGGATTTCTTTCCACACGCCGAGATCGACCCCGGATTTGTCATTTCTTACCATCCATCGCAGGAACATATTCAACCGCTTACACGAAGACCCTCGCTCTGGCGTGGCTACATGTTTTTTGGTACGCTCGGGTGCCCACGGAAGTGAAAAAAACGTTTTGTGAAACCGAATGAGTGCCGGGCCAACATCAACGCTTTGAAGGGTGCCCCCCCCAGTGAAGGCAGATTCAAGACTTTTATTGTTTTGGTAATGGTGTTGGAGAAAGGCCAGAAAATAGAGGGCGTCTGTCGGTTGAAAGGTGCGGTGTTTGAAATTGAGGAAGGCTTTCCGATCTTCTTCTGAATGCTCCATGACAAATCGATAAGGCTCTCCCTCCATGAGTTCAATAAATTCAGAGGCCTTGGAGATGATGGTCTGGCGTCTTCCCCAGGCGAGCATGGCCACTATGAAACCGGCAATTTCTACGTCTTGCTGTTTGGAAAACCGATGGGGAATGCAAATCGGATCATCAGTGATGAACGGGGGTCGGTTATAATGGTCGGCCATCGCATCCAGCCATTCTTTGAGTTGGGCCGCATCTTTGGGAAGAGAATCCAATAGGGTGAATGTTGGGATTTGAAAAAGAAGGAGTGAGTAGAATGGTTAATTAGTTCGAAAACAGCTGGTCGTAAAGATCGCTGACACGGCCGGTTTCTGCAATCTCGATGTCAAATTGGGCTTTGTTCAGTCCTTTGGTATTGTATTTAGAAATATATATTCGCTTGAATCCGAGCCTTGCTGCTTCCTGTATACGCTGCTCAATTTTACTGACAGCCCTCACTTCCCCAGACAGTCCAACCTCGCCTGTGAAACAATAATCAGGAGGTAAACTGAGGTCTTCCAAAGAAGAAATCAGTGCGGCCACAACCCCGAGGTCCATTGCTGGATCAGAGACCTTCAGCCCACCGGCAAGATTCAGAAAGACATCCTGAGTGCCGAACGGAAAGCCTCCACGCTTTTCCAGCACGGCGAGCAGCATGTTGAGCCTTCGCAGGTCAAATCCTGTAGCTGAGCGCTGCGGATTGCCGTACACGGCTTTTGTGACCAGTCCCTGGGTTTCGATGAGCATTGGCCGGAGCCCTTCCATAGTCACAGCGACGGCACTGCCGCTGAGGGATTCCTCATGCTGGGAGAGCAATAACTCCGAGGGGTTGCTCACTTCGCGAAGCCCGTCAGTACGCATTTCATAAATGCCCATCTCATCTGTACTCCCAAAGCGGTTTTTGATGGTTCGCAAAATCCGATAGCTGTAGTGTCTGTCTCCTTCAAATTGCAGAACACAATCGACAATGTGCTCCAGCAATTTAGGCCCGGCAATCGCACCCTCCTTGTTGATATGGCCGATGAGAACGACTGGAATTCCCGTTTCTTTGGCAAATCGCTGAAGCTCAGCGGCGCATTCCCGCACCTGGGAGACACTTCCGGGAGGCGAGTCCAGATACGGAGCTGAAAGGGTTTGAATTGAATCGACAACCGAGGTCGGGCCCCAGCTTTTTTGCCTGGCTCAGTATGGCGGGCATTTGTGTTTCTGTCAGCAAATAACAGCCTGAGTCAGCCTGACTGATTCGGCTGGCCCTCATTTTGATCTGCTCTTCACTTTCCTCACCAGACACGTATAAAACCGTTCTTCCACTTTGCAGGGCTACTTGCAGCAGGAGGGTTGATTTTCCAATGCCTGGCTGGCCGCCAATCAGGATGATTGAGCCGCTGACCAGCCCTCCGCCAAGCACTCTGTTGAACTCTGAATCAGGGAGAACCAACCGCACATTTCCCACCTCTTTGACATCCTGAATCCGAACAACCCGCGGGCCAGAGTCGTCTCTCCAGCTCTGTCGTTCAGTACCAGCAGCCGGTTTGTGGAGCACTTCTTCGACATACGTATTCCATTCTCCGCAGGAGTGGCACTTTCCCTCCCATTTCGGAGATGTGACACCACAGTTTGAGCAGGCAAATACTTTTTTGACTTTCCCCAAAGGATTCGTGTTTGATGGGCAACAAATATAAAGAAAATGTGTTAAAATTGAACTTGGAAAATACCTGATTACAGGAAATCTAAAAGACCGTCATATCTTCACAACGAACTTGAGGCTCGCTATGGAATCACTTCAACCTGACAGAAACCTTGCGCTTGAGTTGGTGCGCGTCACAGAGGCTGCCGCTATTTCTGCCGCCCGGCTGATGGGGAGGGGCGATAAAAACGCCGGTGATGGTGCCGCAGTTGACGCCATGCGGAGTTTTTTGAAAACTGTCCAAATGGATGGACGGGTAGTAATCGGGGAGGGGGAGAAAGACGAGGCACCAATGTTGTATAACGGAGAGTGGGTCGGGAGTGGAAAAGGGCCCGCTGTGGATGTGGCCGTTGATCCGGTTGAAGGCACCAATCTGCTCGCATATGGACGCGACCACGCTATTGCCGTCATTGCCGTATCCGAACGCGGAACGATGTGGGACCCGGCACCTTCTTTGTATATGAAGAAGTTGGTGGTTCCTCCGGCAGCACGTCACGTGATTGACATCCGGCAATCTGCAGGTGAAAATCTGGAGCAAATTGCCGGGGCGCTCCAGCGACCTGTAACCGATCTGACAGTGTTTGTTCTCGATAAGCCCAGGCATGCAGGCTTGATTGAGGAAATCAGGAAGACGGGAGCCCGGATTACCCTGCACACCGACGGGGATGTCATGGGTGCCTTGCTGGCGGCAATTCCGGGGACCGGGGTTGACGTCATGATGGGGACCGGCGGCACGCCGGAGGGGGTTATTACGGCCGCAGCAGTTAAAGCGCTGGGCGCAGGCATGCAGGGCATGCGCGATCCTCAACTTGAATCGGAAAAACAGGAATTGGTCAGGCTCGGTGCAGATCTTTCAGCGGTAATAGGCCTGGATGATCTCATTCGGTCGGACAACACATTTTTCGCCGCAACGGGCATTACCGGAGGTTCGTTTCTCGAAGGGGTCCATTTTGACCGGTCCGGCGGGGTCACGACGCACAGTCTTGTGATTCGCTCGAAAACTGGTTCTTTGCGCTATATCAAAGGGGTCCATCAACTTGGGAAGAAAGGACTGGAATCACTTTCCGGACATCATTAATGCGGTAATTGCTGAGCAATGATATATCTGGATTATAATGCGACCACTCCCACAGATCCGTTGGTTGTCGAGGCCATGTTGCCTTGGTTTTACGAGCATCCCGGAAACCCTTCAAGTCGGGCTCACCGTTTCGGGTGGGAAGCTCAAGAGGCCATCGATCAGGCACAGTACCAGATTGCAGGACTCATTGGTGCAGATCCCCGCGAAATTATCTTCACCTCCGGGGCGACTGAGTCAGATAACCTCGGCCTTCTGGGAGTCTTCAAAAAGTACAGGCACAAGGGGCAGCATTTCATCACCCTCGGCACGGAGCATCAGGCCGTACGAGACGCCTGTAGCGAAATTGAACGCCGGGGAGGTCAGGTGACCGTTCTTCCTGTCGGGCAGGACGGATTGGTGAATCCGGAAACCATCGACCGGGCTATTCGAGATGACACGGTGCTGGTCAGTGTCATGTGGGCGAATAATGAAACTGGGGTCATTCAGCCAATGGCAGAAATTGGGGAAGTATGCAAAAGGCGAGGTGTTCTGTTTTTATCCGATGGTGCCCAGGCAGTTGGGAAAATACCAGTGAATGTGAAAGATGCCGGTGTTCACCTAATGGCGCTTTCTGCACATAAAATGTATGGCCCGAAAGGAGTTGGTGCGCTGTATGTGAGCAGTCGGAGCCCCCGGGTTGGAATTGCGCCCCAAATGTTTGGCGGCGGTCAGCAAGGCGGGATAAGGCCTGGTACGCTGAATGTGCCGGGCATTGTCGGATTCGGCAAAGCTGCAGAAATTGCTTTGGACTCCATGCATCAGGAAATGGAACGACTATCGGGGTTTCGTGATGTCCTCGAACAGGCGCTGACTGTTTCGCTTCCCGCTGTATTTGTGAATGGCTCTCGTTCCAATCGGCTCCCCCATGTTTCAAACCTCTCTTTCACCGGCCTCGAAGGTGATGCCATTCTCATGGCTTGTGCCCGTGAGCTCGCGCTCTCTACCGGCTCCGCCTGTTCCTCTGCCACTCCAGATCCCTCCCACGTACTCACTGCCATGGGACTTGGCCGGCACCGCTCAAAAGCGGCACTTCGATTCAGCGCTGGGCGGTTTACAACCGAAACTGAAATAAGCCGGTCCATTGAGCTGATCACAACCACCGTTAAAAGTCTGCGAGCCACCAGTCCCCTCTGGGACCTCTATCAGGATGGTGTCGAATTACCCTGAAAGATCTTGAGGGAAACCTTTTTTCCCATTATCTTTGTTTGAGTCATGATTGGAGAATGATCTGAATTTTTCTGCCAGTCGCTCCACCTGAACCTTCAAACTTTTCGTGCAATGATCAGTGTCGCAGAAAGTGCAAAAACGAGAATTGAGCGCATACGTGAAGACCAGAATATGTCAGAAGAGCATTTTCTGAGGGTCTCTGTCGTGAGCGGAGGGTGCTCAGGCTTATCCTACAAAATAGAATTCGATGACCAGCCGAAGCCAGACGATCAAATTTTTGAAGATAAGGGGATAAAAATTGTGACTGATTTGAGATCCTTTCTTTATCTCTGTAACTCAACGCTCGAGTTTTCCGGAGGCCTAAACGGGCAAGGGTTTTACTTTCATAATCCGAATGCAAGTCGAACTTGCAGTTGTGGAGAGAGTTTTGCTGTCTGATTCTTTTTCGGACGAATTATTTTGAATATCAAGAGGTGGTGTTCAGAGAATCCCTGAGCATTATTGTATCTTTGCGCGCAAACTCCGCCCACCCATGCCCAAGGATAATTCCATTAAGTCCGTACTGATTATCGGAAGCGGCCCTATTGTTATTGGACAGGCCTGCGAATTTGATTACTCCGGATCCCAAGCTTCACGATCGCTGCGCGAGGAAGGAATTGAGGTCACCCTCATTAATTCCAATCCTGCCACCATCATGACTGACCCTCTTACTGCAGACCATATCTATCTGCTGCCGCTTACGGTAGAGAGTCTGGAGCACATTCTCAACGAACAACAAATTGATGCTGTCCTGCCGACTATGGGAGGACAAACAGCATTGAATCTTGCCATTGAAGCCGGTGAGCAGGGACTGTGGGAACGATACAATGTACGGCTGATTGGCGTTGATCTCGAGGCCATTGAACTGGCTGAAAACAGGGAGGCATTCAGAAAGCATATGATTGATATCGGGCTGGCCGTTGCACCGTCCTTCATTGCCAACTCGTTTCTCGAAGGCATGGAGGCGGCACAGAAAATTGGCTTCCCGCTGGTTATCAGACCTTCCTACACGCTTGGCGGTACGGGAGGAAGCTTTGTGCATGAAGCTGACCAGTTTGAGGCCGCTTTGAGGAGAGGCCTCCAGATGTCACCAACTCATGAGGTGCTGGTTGAAAAAGCCGTTCTGGGTTGGAAAGAATTTGAATTGGAGTTGCTCCGCGATGCTGCGGATAATGTGGTCATCATTTGTACGGTCGAGAATCTCGACCCGATGGGAATTCATACAGGAGACAGCATTACCATCGCACCGGCCATGACCCTCAGTGATCGCACCTATCAGGAAATGCGTGATCAGGCCATAAAGGCAATGCGCTCCCTTGGGAATTTCGCGGGTGGCTGCAATATCCAGTTTTCCGTCAACCCGGAAACAGAAGAGCTCATTGTCATTGAAATCAATCCACGCGTCTCCCGATCATCAGCTCTGGCCAGTAAGGCCACCGGATACCCTATCGCGAAGATTGCTGCAAAGCTGGCCATCGGCTACCGGCTGGATGAGCTCAACAACCAGATTACCGGTAATACATCTGCTTATTTTGAGCCTACCCTGGACTATGTCATCGTCAAAATGCCAAGGTGGAATTTCTCAAAGTTCCCGGGAGCAGACCACACGCTCGGCCTGCAGATGAAGTCTGTCGGAGAGGTGATGGCCATCGGGCGCACTTTCCAGGAGGCGCTGCAGAAAGCCTGCCAGAGTCAGGAAAATAACCGGATGGGACTCGGGGCAGACCGGAAAGAGTGGATTCGGACCTCTGATATTCTCGAGCGTCTTCAAACTGCCAGCGATGATCGGATTTATCGCGTCAAGGATGCCCTCAGATTGGGTGTGCCGGAAAAGACGGTCTTCAAACTTACGCACATAGACCCCTGGTTTCTCGACCAGATCAAGTCGTTGGTAAAAATGGAGGACCGTTTGTCGAGATACAATGTGCCGGAAGACATCCCGGAAGCGTTTCTGCGAGAGTTGAAAATGGCTGGATATTCCGATGGGCAGATTGCCTGGATTATGCGTGTACGGGAGGAGGAGGTGAGCCGCTACCGCAAAAGACTTGGTATCAGAAGGGTATTCAAAACCGTTGACTCCTGCGCTGCTGAATTTGATGCCCGTACACCTTATTTCTATTCCACCTTCGAAACTGAAAACGAAAGCATCCCATCAGATAAGAAAAAAGTTGTGGTTCTCGGCTCCGGGCCCAACCGCATCGGGCAGGGAATTGAGTTCGATTACTGCTGCGTGCATGGCCTCCATGCAATTAAAGAGGCAGGGTATGAGGCAATCATGATCAACTGCAACCCCGAAACGGTATCGACTGATTTCGACATTGCCGACAAACTCTACTTTGAGCCTGTTTTCTGGGAACATATCGAGGAGATCCTCGATTTGGAAAAGCCGGATGGCGTGGTTGTTCAGCTCGGAGGTCAGACCGCCCTCAAACTGGCGAAGGAGTTTTACAACAGAGGAATTCACATCTTCGGTACGACCTATGAATTTATGGACCTTGCTGAAGACAGGGGCAGGTTTTCGGATTTGTTGAAGGATCTGGATATTCCCTACCCACGGTACGGCGTAGCTGATGATGCCGACCAGGCCCTGTCTATCGCCAACAAGGTGACCTATCCGGTACTTGTTCGGCCTTCGTATGTGCTTGGCGGGCAGAGCATGCGTATTGTTATCAATGACCAGGAGCTTGAGCGGCATGTGCTGAGTATTTTCAAACACCTCCCGGACAACCGCGTACTGATTGACCAGTTTCTCGACAGAGCCAAAGAGGCTGAGATTGATGCAATTTGTGATGGGGAGGATGTCCACATCATGGGAATCATGGAGCACATCGAACCCGCAGGGATTCATTCAGGCGACAGCTCAGCCGTGCTTCCTACCTATAGCCTTTCCGAGCAGGTACTGGAGACCATGCAACACTACACCCGAAAGCTGTGCCTCGCCCTGAAGGTCAGAGGCTTGATTAATATTCAGTTTGCGATTAAGGACGAAAAAGTTTTCGTCATCGAGGCCAACCCAAGGGCTTCGCGCACTACTCCATTCATCGCTAAAGCATATGGGGTGCCCTATCTCAATATTGCGACCAAGGTCATGTTGGGGACTCACAAGCTCAAGGATTTCGACATTCGAAAGCACCTCGACGGCTACGCTATCAAAGTGCCGGTCTTCTCTTTTGAGAAATTTCCGAACGTGGATAAAAACCTTGGTCCTGAGATGAAATCGACCGGCGAGGCCATCCGCTTTATCAAAGATTTGAAAGACCCGTTTTTCCGCGATCTGGATCTCAATCGTTCAATGTATCTGACGCGGTAGTTGAACT
>Ga0180430_10003500_pt1 | contig 13500 bp, 9 predicted proteins | sample SS_ome_9_FD_132999 | JGI IMG/M metagenome (GOLD analysis project Ga0180430, IMG submission 132999) | Hypersaline lake sediment archaeal communities from the Salton Sea, California, USA - SS_1_S_2 metaG | ecosystem: Environmental > Aquatic > Non-marine Saline and Alkaline > Hypersaline > Sediment... | reverse complement strand
TCGGACAGGTTCATCGCGGTGGCGCCGAGCGAGAGCCAGTTCGTCGGCCGATAGACGGCGCCGATGTCCCAGGTTCCGGTTCTTACATCGTCGCCGAACTGCGGGCGGAACCACCTGTAGTCGAACCCGAGCGAGAACTTCCGCGGCTCGCCGAGCGCCATGCTCAGCGTGTACGTGTCGAAGGCGTCGTCGCCGGGGACGAGCTTCCCGCTGCCGTTGAGCTCCCAGGCGTAGGATCTGTCGTACGCGAAGCCGATCGGGCCTCCCTTGAGAGCGATCGTGTAACTCGACTCCTCCTCGCCGGAAGACACGATCGACGCGTAGTAGCCCGATTCACCGACGTACATACCCAGGCCCGCCGGGTTGACCAGCACGGCCGTCGCATCGTCGTTGAGCGCGACCGAACTTGCGCCGCGGATCCATCCATCAGACAGAAAGTTCGCGCTTGCCGCTGTCGCGAGCATCGCGACAAGACACAATCCCAGAACCAGAGTGCGCATGACACCCTCCTTTGTACCCGCGCTGTTGAATTCGCTGTGGTGCTCGCTGCCGCGTGAGCGCGCACCCGGTCAGACCCCTGACGCCGTCTTCGCGAAGGTGGGCCGCGAAGACTGCAACGCTCCCGGAGTCCCTGATGGACCCCGTTCCCCGGAGCGCCGGCCTAGAACTCCGTCTCGATCCGAAGGATGGTCTTGATGTCGGCCTCCTCCGTGGTCGTCGGTCTGGCCACGTCGATCCTGATATCACCGGCACCCGGCGCGTCCAGCCGGAAACCGATACCGATATCGTACTTCATCTCCTCGTTGTCGAACCCGCTCGTGCCGTACCAGGTCTGGCCGCCGTCGAGGAAGTAGATCGTCGCCAGTTCCTCGGACACCCAGACAGCGTACTCGAGCGAGAAGAAGAGCAGGTTCTTGCCGTCGAACTGGTTGTAGTCGTAGCCGCGGAGGTTCGAGATGCCTCCGAGATGGAAGAGCTTGTGCGACGGGAAGTCGGTCCCGCTCGCGATGCCCCACGCGCCCTTGACATAGAACGTCTGAGAAGGGGAGATGATCGACAGGTGCGATGCATCGATGCGGTGCTTCCGATACTCGTAGTCGCCGCCGAAGCTCGCGCCGGCGAACTCGGTGACGAGGCCGAAGCGCCATCCGGCACCCGTCATTTCGTCCGTGCCGTCGTAGCTGAACTCCGTGACGGTCCCGATGTTGTTTCCCTCGAACTCCTCGGCGCCCTCGAGCGCGCCTCGCTTGAGTGGCGGGTTCTCAGCCCAGTCGACACCACGGCGGAAGGCCGTCCAGACGTGCTGCTGCGCTTCCATCGAGGAGAGCTCGTCGTTCGAGTACTCCATGCGGACGAATGCGCGGTCATTGAAGCGATGATGCGCGACAATGCTGAAGCCATCGCGCCGATAGTAGTTGCGGAACTCCTCGCGGAAGAAGAGCGCAAGCAGCGCGTTCTCCTCGTCCGTGATCATGCGCGCGTCCTCGCGGTTCCAGGCCGGGCGGTCGTAGAACGACACGCCGAGCGAGAAGCCGTCGGAGGAGAAGAGCGGCTGTTCCACCGTGATCGCGTAGTAGTTGTCCGCACGGGCGGAAGGCCATCCGCGGAGGGCCAGAAGGCGGGGGTGCATGCTCGAGTTCCGTGTGTACTCGACGCCGCCCATGAACATCAGTCCGTCGACGCGGTTGTAGTGCATCTCCACGGCGGGTCGGAATCCCTCATCCTCATCCCACGGGATGAAGTCGGAGGTGTCCGCGGTGAGGAAGGCTTCGTGGGTGCTTGCGGGCGCCGCGGAGGGGACGAGTGCCGCGAGAATCGTCAGGAGTGTCATCGCGCCGGCGAGGCGCGTCAGGTATGTGTTCGATCCAGATGAGAGCATATGTGTCTCCGGGCGTGACGACACCCCGCCGGTGGCACAGGGCGCGGCGGTCGTTACTCAGAAAGAGGTCCGTCAGTCTCTGGCGACGATGGTATCAGTGAAGGTGTCGCTCCTGCAACGGCGAAGGTAGAGCGACTCGACCTCCGGGAACGCGACGAACACGTTCGCAGCGAGGCTCTCTGTGAGGGATGCCAGCTCGGGAGTCGTCTCGTCCTCCTCTTCGGAATCACCTGTGAAGATGTACTCCAGGTAGAGGCTCGAGCCGGCGCCGGAGAGGCCGATGATGCGCTGAGGACTCAGGACGAGCGTCTCATCATCCTCCTGCACCGCGGTCAGACTCGCCCTGAGCCGCTCCTCGAAGTTGAGGTCGACGACGCGCCGTGTGAGGTCCGTGAAGCAGATGCTATCGAGTCCGAGCGCGCCGCAGAGTGTTTTCGGTCCCTCCTCCCAGACGTTTCCGCCGGCGGTGTGGAAGAACGCGGAGTACGAGTCGTTTGCACCGAGGAGGTAGGCCGGAACGCTGTCGGTGACGTACGGGGTCATCCGCATCTCACCCTCCCAGTCGGTCGGAAGGAGCCAGACGCGATAGAAGGAGAAGTAGTGGAAGCCGTTCGGGTGGAAGAACCGCGTGCGGGTATCCTCGAGCATGACGTAGAGGCCCTGCTCGGGTCCGGTCCAGCCGATGGGAGTCCGGGCCGAGTCGGCCTCGACGACACGCCACGTCTCGGGGATGGTCTCTTCGAGCCGGCTGACGAGTTCGTCGAGTGTCGTCCCGCCGACATCGGTGATGGTGCCTGCCTGCGCGCTCGTGGTTGATGCGGCCAGAGCGAGCGCGGCGATGGCCAGGATCAGTCTTCTCATCGTGGTCCGGTCTGTGTAGTGGTCCGGGTTTGTGAATACGCCCCTCACGACCGCGTGTGAAGCTGCCCGCACGCCGCGGAGATGTCGCCCCCGCGGCTGATCCTTCGGACCACCGTCGGGCAGCGCCGTCTCAGCGCCGTCATGAAGCGGCTGACAGTCTCATCGGTTGGAGGAGCGTACGCTACATCCGATACCTCATTGTAGCAGATGAGGTTCACCCTGCAAAAGAGTTCAGCCGCGATATCGCCCAGTAAACAGGCCATCTCCGGAGAATCGTTGATACCTCGGAGGAGGACGTACTCGAGTGTGATGAGGCGCCCGACCGAGCTGATGTACCCGCGGAGGGCGTCCATCAGCATGTCCAGCGGGTACCTCGCTGCGACCGGCATGAGATGCGCGCGAAGCTCCTGGACCGGGGCGTTGAGTGACACGGCGAGGTTGATCTGGAGACCCTCGGCGGCGAGACGACGTATGCCGGGTACGATTCCGGACGTCGAGATGGTCATCCGGCGCGCACCGATCCCAAGACCCCACCGGGCATTCGCGATGCGGATAGAGCGCATCACCTCATCGTAGTTGTCGAGCGGCTCGCCCATCCCCATATAGACGAGATTGTTGAGCCGGTCAGGGGCGACGGCTCGTCTGAGCGCCTGGATCTGTTCGACGATCTCGCCCGCCGTCAGTGAGCGGGTCAGCCCCATAGCGCCGGTGGCGCAGAAGCGGCACCCGAACCGACAGCCGACCTGGCTCGAGATGCAGCCGGTCGTGCGGTCCTCGTCCCGGAGGACGACCGCCTCGATCCGGTCCCCCGTGCCTTCGAACTCGAGGAGGAGCTTCTCCGTACCATCGATACCCGAACGCTCGTGGACGACCGTCGTGGAGGACGTGACCCGCGCGGCCTGCGCAAGCCGCTCCCTGAGCGACTTGGACAGGTTGGTCATTTCATCGAAGCCGGCCACACCACGTGCGAAGAGCCACGAGGCGACCTGGTCGGCCCGGTAGCGTGGCTCGCCGAGTTCGGCGAAGAAGGCCTCGAGATCGGGGAGCGTCATACCCTTCAGATCGGGGAGCGGCATTCCTCCGCGACCCGGCGACGTCTTCCTCCCGCGACTCTCCGGCGACGTGTGTCTGTCTGTCGGCATCTAGGACTCCCTGGGTTCCGTGTCGATGCACCATTCTACACGGCCGGCGGGTGTGAGGGGAGAGCGAAGCTCTGTCTTGACGAATGCACCGTCGTTGATGCAAGCTGTTGCGCGAGCGGGCGAAGCGATCGAGCAACGGTCGGGCTCATGTGGCTCATTGCCCGGCAGGGCTCGGGCAGGACTCCGGGGAGACAGGATGGCGACACCACAGGACGTACTTCACGAACTCGGAGATCCGACGAGGCTCCGCGTGCTTCGAGCCGTTCTCGCCGGACGGAAGAACGTCACACAGATCGTCACGGAACTCGGTCTCGCCCAGCCACAGGTGTCCTATCATCTCAAGCGACTCAAGGACGTTGGACTCGCGGTCGAGGAAAAGCAGGGCCGATGGGTCTACTATGAGGCGAACCGGGCGTCGGAAGACGACAGGATCCGCTCGCTTCTCGCGCTTCTGGGGTCCTGGCTCGACGGAACAGCGCTCATCGAACCATCGTTGCGCCCGGTGGTCCCGAAGCCGGAGCGGAAGCAGGACGATATCGAGGATTTCCTTCTCTAGAGCCCTGCTGCCGGGCCTTTCCCGGGCGGTTTGACCTTGACAGTTGGGACGCTCCAAGCTTATAATGAATGTAGACCCTTCGCGGGGTCGACCGGACATCCCCCTTATGCAGCGTCATCCCGCCGCCGGCGGGGCATACCGACGCGTATCCTCCGGCGACGGATTTTGCTGGCAGGATGTTAGGCTACCCCTCAGAAACCACAAGGAGGAGGAACCATGCAGACGAAGCGGTTTCTCGTGTTGCTTGTGGTCCTCGCGTTGAGTTCGTTGCTCCTCTCGGGGATCGCGGGCTCAGCGGTTCGGACAGTGGCTCCTGATGCATCGGGCACGGTACCGGGCGGTGTCGTCGTGAAGGACGGTGGCGGTGAGATCGGCGGGGACGACGACCGCTGGGGCGACACGAGTCCTCCGGTTCCCACCGAGGAAGGCGTTGGTCCCGACCTGGGCAATGCTGTTCCCGGTGAGGTTCCGAACGGAGCCATGATGATGTTCACCCCTGGTGAACTGTGGAGCTTGCAGGCTCGGATTCTCATCAGCAGGCTGCTGATCAGGTTCTGATCCTCAGGGCTCACCCGAACCCCTGGCTTAGCGCGGGGCAGGACCATGAGCGATGAGAGGTACGACAAGAAGCCGGAACGCGAGGCGCTGAAGGCGTTCGAGCGGGCCATCGAAGCGAGAAGCGGTCATGAGGCCGCAGTCGCAGCGGTGCGCCTCGGCGGTGTCTACCTCGAGTCCGATAGCTACTCGGACGCGCTGAGCTATCTGAAGCAGGCCGAGGTCGGTGAGTTCCGCACGGAGCTCACCGACCCTCAGGCCGCGGCTCTCTTCGTGAGCATCGCGAAGTGTCACCTCGGACTCGGCGATTACAACGCCGCGAGGCGGTACTGCGAGAAGCTCGATGATCTCGACCTCGCTGGTGACGATAACAACTCGTGGGCGGAAGCCAACGTGGTACTCGCGCGCGTCGAGATCGAAAGTGGTCGTTACAACGAGGCCCTGCGCGCCGCGCAGAAGGCGTACGATGTGCTCAGGTCGCTCCCAGAGAGCCCGGTGCTTGCCGAAGCGGGCAAGGCGCTTGGCATCGCCAACGCCGAGCTCGGCAATATCGCCGCGGCACGCGACTACTTCACGGACTACCTCGTCACGCAGAAGCGGCTCGACAACGAGCCGGGTCTTGCCTCGGCGTACAACAACCTCGGCGTCCTCGCCAAGCGCTCCGGTGATCTTCACGGCGCCCTTGAGTACATAGAGCGCGCGCTGGAACTCGACCAGAAGCACGGCGGCTCGATGGCGATCGCCGACAGGCTGACCAACCTCGGCATCATCCTCTACAAACTCTCCCGCTGGTCGGAGGCCGAAGAGCGGCTCAATGAGGCCCGCGAGCTCTACACACGCATCGGCGCGACCCGAGGACTCGTGGCCGCGGAGACCGCGCTCGGCAACATCTACCGGATCCGCCGTGAGTGGGGTGAGGCGCGCGATGTGTTTGAGCGGGCGCTGGCGACCAGCCAGGAGAACGGATACCTCAGGGCCGAAGCGCTCGCGCTGGAGTTCCTGGGTCATCTCGATATGGACCAGGGGCACGCTGAGCATGCGCTCCGCACCCTCAGTCGCGCGCTCGGATGCGCCTACCGACTGGCGTCGAACAGTGACGTCGTCAGCGAGGTTCTCCGCCGACGCGCGGAGACCTTCCAGATGCTCGGACGTCTGGACGAGGCGGAGCGCGACTGCTCCGACGGTCTCAAGCTCACCCGCGAGATCGGCGACAGTCTGGAAGAGGGTGCGACCCTCAGGGTTCTCGCGAGCATATGCTACGCGAAGGGCGAGAAGGCGGCGGCCGAGGTGCTCATCAACCGCGCCGAGGAGATCCTCAGGCGGATGGGCGAGTCGTTCGAACTCGCGCGGACGCAGCTGACCGATGGGGTCGGTCTGCGCGAGGCCTCCGTTGGCGAGGAGATCCCCGTCGATATCATCGAGGCCAGGCTGTCCTCAGCAGCGGCTCAATTCTCGCGGCTTGGGCTCTCGGACTGGGTGGCGCGGTGTGAACTCGAACGGGCCAAGGCGCTGAAGATCGGCGGGCAGCCGGACCGGGCGCGCCGCTGGTTCGAGAGCGCACGGCTGAAGTTCGAGGCTGCGCACGACGCCACGGGGCTCGCCGAGATCGACGCCGCGCTCCGTGAGCTCGACGTCGCGCTGGCGGACGCCGGCGTGGCCCGGCGCGGGCGCTATGCGCTCATCGCCGAGGGCTACCGGTTCCTCGAGACCACCGAGCCGGTCCCGGACGACCTGCACCGGATCGCTGCCGAGATCGCAGACGGTCTCTCCGTCGACAGACTCGTGGTCTTCCATCTTCTCGAGGGCGGTTCACCCTCGGTGGCGACATCGGTCGACCGCTCGGGCGGCGGCGTGGTCGAGGTGTCGCGGTACGTGAAGACGACACTCTCGCGGCGCGGTCACTCGCGTCCTCTCGTCGTCACCACAGGACACTCCGATGACGCGTTCATCCCCGGCGGGGTCGGCGCGCTCGCACTCATCCCGGCTGAGATCGGGCTCGAGGGCGGACGCACCTATCTTGTGTACGCGGACCGCTCCAGAACCGACCGCTCAGTGGCGTTCACGCAGAGCGACGTCGAGTTCATCGGTGCCGCGGGACGGCTGCTCGGGCTGACGCACTCACGCATCGGCGACGCGCTCGCATGGCAGGCCTCCGGTGACGAGGTCGACAAGCTCGTCGACTCCGCGTCCGAGGTCGGTATGATCACACGCAGCCCGCAGATGCTCGGAATCCTCGCGACCGTCGAGCAGCTCAAGGACAGCCAGGTTCCGGTGCTCATCCGCGGCGAGTCGGGTGTCGGCAAGGAACTCATCGCGCGCGCCATCCATGCGGGAGGGCGTTCCGCGAGCGGGCGGTTCGTCGCGCTTAACGCCGGCGCCATCGCGCCGCATCTCCAGGAGAGCGAACTCTTCGGTCACGTCCGCGGTGCCTTCACCGACGCCGACCGTGACCGCGAGGGTGTCATCGAGGCGGCGGCCGACGGCACGCTGTTCCTCGACGAGGTCGGGGAGATGAGTCGTGAGCTCCAGGTCAAACTCCTTCGGTTCCTCCAGAGCGGCGAATACCGTCGGGTCGGGGAGAGTGTTACCAGGAAGAGCAACGCGCGTGTGCTTTCCGCGACGAACAAGGACCTGCGCGAGGAGGTCCGTCAGGATGGCTTCCGCCGCGACCTGTTCTACCGGCTCTGCACCGTCACTATAGAGATCCCGCCGCTCCGCGACAGACCCGAGGACGTGCCCGCGCTCATGGAGCACTTCCTGGAGTACTACTCGAAGCGCGAGGGGAAGCGGATCGCCGGATTCAGCCGTGAGGTGAAGGAGTTTTTCATCCGCCACGACTGGCACGAGAACAACGTGCGCGAGCTGGAGAACGAGATCCGGCGCGGCGTCGCCCTGACGAAGGACGGGGAGGTCATCGGCCTCGACAAGCTGAGGCCCGAGCTGCGCCGTCGCGCTGATGTCGGGCTCGCGCCCGAGGGCGACGAGACGCGGTCGAGATCGCTCAAGGATGAGGTCGGCGCGCTGGAACGCAGCCGCATCCTCGAGGCGCTCGAGCGGACCGGATGGAACAAGCAGCAGGCTTCCGATCACCTCGGTCTCTCCAGGACCGGACTCATCGCCAAGATGAAGAAGTACGGTCTCGGATAGCCGGGTCACCTGACAGGTGTGACAGCAGGGAGTTCAAGCCGGGTCAGACGATGACCCGGCTTTGCCATGTTCCGGCCGACCCGTTCCGGCGTACGGCCCACCGATTCCGCCGGGCCTGGCACTCCCAGCGAACCGTCGAAATCCTGACAGTGCGTCGTAAACGTGACGGTCGGGTAACTATAAGTCCTGCAGTCGATTAGCAGGACCCGGCGCCGGTTCCGTCCGATCTGTGTCGCCAGGGACACACATTCCGATTGGCTGACCAGCTCTCGATTATTCGCTGTGCTCCATAACTAGTCACAGGGCAGCCGTTTACGGCGTTCACATTTTCCTCTCATGGAGCGGCCTACGACCGCTTTCTGGCACATCCCATGCCCTTATAGAGGTCAGTGCTTTGACAACGGGAACTCAAAATTGGAAGAGGATCGTGGTCATGAGTGGAAATAACAGGGGGGCGAGTCCGGTCGCTCTTTGACCCCTTCCTCTTCCATGCAGGCAGGCTCTCCGAAGCATCGGGGAGATTACATAGAACAGAGGGAGTAGCCATGCCGAGTACGGCGAGCATAAAGGTAATCGTTGTGATCCTGCTCATCGGAATAGCCTCGCCGTTTCTCGGCTGATGATGAAACAGCTCCGAACCTCCTGGCACCTCCGGAGCTGTCAAAGATAGAGGGCAGCACACAGGCAGCAGCAAGGAGCAGCAACGGCAGCAGAGCGAAAGGTTCTCTCCACCCCGACCTCATCCAGTCCGGCAACCTTGGTCAGTTGTGAACATCTCTCCTCCCACGGATGGGGTCAGCCCACGAAGGCCGGCAGGTCACGATCTCTCTTCCACGATCGACCTGCCGGCCGCTCCGCATTCCGGAGCCGTGATCTCGCCGGTCCCGAGCCACGATATCTCAAGTAACGCCTTCATCTCACCCTGCGGCACGTTCGTTCCCGTCACATCACCAAAGATCTGATCGTCTTAGTGGCTGTCAGCGGAGTTGACAGCCATCTTCCCAGGAGGGCGTCGCTCGCGCGGCGCCCTCACCTGTTTGTGCCCTGCTCACGGGGACGACGGCGCGCAGACGAGGCGGCGGTTGAGTGTGGCCGCGCGCTTGCTTCAGTCAGTTGACGACAGCCGCGCAGCCCCCGTCACTGTTCCGTCCCCGACGAGATCATCCGACGTGACCCATTCGACATCGCGCGAGCCTCGCGCGCTTCCACCACGCACGGTCTCGGACGCTCCGTGTGCGGGTTCGAGCGTTCCGTGCGACCCGCTCGCGCTCCGTGAGGAGCTGCGTGTGATCGCCTCCGGCTTCTCGGAGAGGCTCGCCGGCGCCGGCATTCACAGTGGGGCTCCACCGGACCGCGGCGCCGGTCCTGCGAACCTGGCACTGACGCTCCCGTACTATCTCGCCGAGGCAGTCCGCATGCCGGACGCGCGGACCGCCTGTCGGACGATGGCGCTGGCGAACGCGTTCGGCGCAGCGCATTTCCTTGCGCAGGACGATGTCGTCGACGCCGAGACCGCGCTGACCCCGGCCGTCTGCCGCCTCTCGGACACATGTCTGTCCGTGTTCACGCGCGAGTATGCACGACTCGTCGGTGACCGACGCGAGTTCTGGGAGCACTTCGACCGCTACATGGACGAGTACTTCACCAGCCTGGAGCTGGAGCGGGAGAGCACGCGCTTCAGAGTCGAGGATGTGCTCGCAACTGCAGGAAGGAAGCTCTCGCCGCTCAAGGTGACGGCCGCAGCGGTCTGTCTGCTCGGACACGATAGCCGCGTCGCCGAGGGGACGCTCCGCGACATGGAGCGAATGATCGAGTCGTACCATACGGCCTATCAGCTGGCTGATGACCTCGCCGACCTCAGGAGCGATCTCGAGCACGGCCGCCCGTCGGCCGCGGCTCGTATCATCGCTGCGGTGGCCGGTCGCCCCGATGCTGTGGATGTTGGCGGATGGAACGAGCTCCTGAGCCTCGCGGTCCGGCATGGCGGGCTGCGGCTCGTGCTCCAGGAGATGGTCGGACAGTACCGCGCCGCTGCAGTCTCCGCGGACCGCTGCGGAGCGACAGCACTGGCCGAGCACCTCCGTGAACTCGCGGTGAAGGCACAGAGTGAGAACGTGTGGCTCATGCGGCGCCTCCGGGCGTGTGTCGGGCTGGCGCCCGAGCCCGGAAGATCCGCGATCTCACGAGCATCCCGGGCGTCGCGCCGACTGCACCGCTTCCAGGTTCACGGGGACTCGTTCGTCTTTGATGCGGGTTCGGGGCTGTTCTTTCAGGCCGACGCGGCCGTCTACGACGTGATCGAGTGGCTGGAGGATGGCGCTGGGAACGCCGGCAGGGCGGTCCTTGAGATGAACCACGGCGCACCAGTGATCGAGACGGCGCTGACCGAGCTCGCGGCGCTTGAATCCGCAACCGACGAGCGGGAGCTCACGGAGCCGCTGACCTCCGCGACCGGCGCGCCGCGGCCCGGTGACGCGACGTCGCTCACGTCGCTCGCACTCAACGTCAGTGCTGAATGCAACCTGGCATGCGACTACTGCTATCTCTCAGGGGGAGCGGCCGGGGATGCGAGACGACCGACGACGGGCGGCACGCCGGCGCGTCTCCGCGAAGGTGAGCGTGCGATGTCGGTGACGGTCGCGCGCCGGGCGACCGACCTGTTGATCCATGAGGCCTTCGGAGAACGCCGTGTCTCGATCGTTCTCTTCGGCGGAGAACCCCTGCTCGCGCGCGAGCAGATCGGCCCCATCGTGGAGTATGCGCGCGACCGGGCCTCGGAGTCCGGCATGCGTCTGAGTTCGCACATCACGACCAACGGCACGCTTCTCTCTCCGTCTGCCGCGTCCGAACTCGACCGGCTTGGGGTCTCGGTTCTCGTGAGCATCGACGGCACGCGTCGGGAGCAGGACGCGCACCGGTGCTATCCGGACGGTCGTGGGTCGTACGACGACGTGGCATCGAATCTGAGCCGCCTGCCGGACGGTATGCGCGCGGGCGTCCGCGTGACGCTCACCGAGGACTCGGGACCGATGGGTGAGATCGTCGAACACCTCGCGGGCCTTGGGGCCTCGGTCGTCCATCTTGCGCCCGAGAGCGGCGGTGGGATGAGCGACGCGTTCGCGGCGCGGCTCGGCCGAGAGTTCGAGGAGCTCGCCGCAGCCGAGCGGGACAGACTCGTCGACGGGGCCGCGCCGCTCGTGGGCAATTTCATGGATCCGATGCTGACGCTCGAGACAGGCAGGCGTCGGACGCTGCCGTGCGGTGCAGGCACGCGGTACCTCTGTGTGACGACCGACGGAACGCTCTCATTCTGTCACCGGTTCGCGAGCGACCCGGCGTACGACGTCGGCCACGTGGCCACCGGTGTCGACCGGGCGAAGCTCTTCCGCGTGCGTGAGCGGTTCGCGTCGGCGACAAAGGACTGCGAGGCGTGCTGGGCGTTTCCGCTGTGCGGTGGCCCCTGCTATCACGATGTAGGACCCGGTGGCGAGCCGGTCGGTCCCCGTTCCTCGCGCTGTGCGTTGAGGAGACGGTGCCTTGAGATCGCGATGTGGCTCTACGCATCGCTGCCGGAGGAGACGCGGACGAGGCTGCGGGAGACCGGCCCGCGGTCGGGAACGGGCGGGCCGTCCGGAGGGTTGGAGACGGCAGACGAGGTGGTGTCGTTCGACGGATCGAGGAGCGATGGTGGAGTCGTCGAAAACTGCGCGAAGGAGGGTGTGGAAAGGGGGGAATCGTCGTGACGCATCTCAGGCTGGCAAACGGCGGGGGCGAGCGCCCGCGCAAGACGGAGGACAGCGAGGCGTGCTTCGTGGACTACTCGCAGTGTCCGACATCCGATCTGTGCTGGTTGTTCGACCTCGCCTGCGGATGTCAGAACAGAGACAACTGCATCATCGACACGAGTTAGTTCATTCGCATGCGGAGCGGTTGGGGGCGAGCCGATGTGCATCGTGCAGCACGGAGCAATGTGCACCGGAAGGCGCCGGGCAGCGCGCCGGTTGGCGTGGGAGGAGGGATCCATGAAGCATCTTCGAGTGGCGAACAGGACGTCAGAGACGGCGAACGCGACACCCGCGTCGCTCCTCTGCTACATCTTCATCGACTGGGGCAGCTGCGGGTCGGTCGATCAGTGCGGTTTCGACATCGGCGACTGCACCACGAGGGATGTCTGCCTTGTCGACTACTAGCAGGATGAGCGTGTGCGCGGCGGTGCTTCTTGCCGCCGCGCACATCGTGGCGGGGAGCGCGAGCGAGGCGACCGGAGGGGGCAGCCACCCGTCCGGTGCCGGCCCACCCGCGGTGGAGCACGAGCTGCTCTGGAGCGCCGGTATCGCAGTGCCGGACATCTTCTCGATTCGTCTCGACCGCGCCTGTCTCGATCCGGCGGAGACCGAGAGCGCGGTCGGCGGGGATCCGACGGGCGTACTCGTGGCTGTCGAGAGCAGGACGGCACGGCCGCGGGTCGAGCTGAGGGATGCAGGGACCGGCGAGCTCATCTGGCGTCGTCTGCCGGGCGGCGTGGCGGGTGGGTCCGTGTTCGCCTCGGCCGGGCCGACGGAGTGCGTGGTGGCGGCGGGGAGCACGCTGCTGATCGTGGACCGGGAGGGGGCCGGGATCGCGTCCGCGCGTCTGCCCGGGCTGCTCCGTTCGGCGGCGGTTCGCGGAGGTCGCGCATGTGTGTGTGTCGGCCGCCCGGAGACCGGGTTCTCCGACAGCCTCGCAGTGTTCGAGCGCCGTCCGAGGCCCGGCGCGGTCGGGCATTCGATCGAGCGGGTATGGTCGAGCGAGCTGGCAGACCACGACAGGGCGTTCGATGACGGGTTCTCTCGCCCTGTCTTCGGCGACACGGATGGCGACGGCAGGGACGAGCTGGTCGTCATCGAGCGGATGAACGAGGCTGTCTGCCGCACGAGCAGGGGGGAGGAGCTGTGGCGCGTCGTCCTCGGCGAGAAGAGCCGGTTCAAACCGATCGGGGTTGCCAGTGCCGATCCGGTCATCGCCGATGTGACGGGAGACGGGATTACCGATGTCATCGTCGGCTGCTTCGCGGGTGCCGTTGTCGTGCTCGATGGCGAACTCGGCGATGAGATCGCCCGACTCCAGTTCGGGACGGAGGCTCACAAGGCGCACCTCAAGAGACGACGCCTCTCGTCATTCATCCGCGAGGCGCTCGCGAGCACCGGCGAGCCGATCGGGGAGCTGCTTGCGGTCGAACTGGACGACGTTGGCGGCGCCGAACTCGTCTTCGGTTGCAGTGACGGGTTCGTCTACGCCGTCAGTCCGCGAAACGGTGAGAGGCTCTGGCGGTTTCAGCCGGGAAGCGATGTCTACGATCGTCCCGTCGTCGAGCGAGGAGG
>Ga0180430_10003499_pt1 | contig 13505 bp, 12 predicted proteins | sample SS_ome_9_FD_132999 | JGI IMG/M metagenome (GOLD analysis project Ga0180430, IMG submission 132999) | Hypersaline lake sediment archaeal communities from the Salton Sea, California, USA - SS_1_S_2 metaG | ecosystem: Environmental > Aquatic > Non-marine Saline and Alkaline > Hypersaline >... | reverse complement strand
TCGAGTCCGGCTGAGAATTCGTCCCTCGCGAAACAGAAGCGATATCATGACAGGAGTGGCTCCTGGTATCTTCAGGACTGAAAGCAGAGGCCCCTCCATGCTCGGCGGCAATCGACCGGCAGGGTGGACGGGAACCGCGGGACAGTGACGTGAAACGCTCCACCGGTCAAGACGAAATTGAACGACCTTTTTTCACGCTGGCTCCGGCCTGGATCGCGGTGGTTGCCGTGATCGCGGCAGTCCCGCCTGCAGTCTGCTTCAGCCGAGAACCGGACATCCGCCGGCGTTCGACACCGCCGGCCGGCCGCTTCGACCGGCTTGTCAGCGGGTCGTTCTTCGAGGATGCCTTCGCTGAACTCGAGGGGCCGCGGCCCGATTTCGCGACGAGAAAAAAAACCGAGCCGCCGCCGAACGGGGGCGGGAAGGGCGTCAGCGATGCCGGCAGTGGCTTTCGCTGGTCGGCGATGGTTTCGGGTGGCACGCTGACCGACGAGATCAAGGACCGCAAGGCCGACATCACCGCCGCGATCGCCAGCCCCGCAACCTTCAAGGGCGGTGGCTACAACGACTGTCGCGATGCCCTGAGTTCCATCGCCCTGGCCTTTGCCGTGATTGCCGACTACGACGGGGATGTTCGCTGGAAGGATGAAGCGGCTACTGCCCGCGATCTCTTCGCCCGCACCGGCTTCAACTGCAAGGTCGGTACCGACCAGTCCTTCAACGAAGCACGTGTCCGCGAGGGGATGCTCGACGCGATGATCCAGGGCAGCCGGCTCGACGAGAAATCGGAACGGGAGGAAGACTTCCTCTGGAACCAGGTGGCCGGCCGCCCGCCGCTGATGGCGCGGCTCGAGAAGGCCCGCAAGACGCTCGCCGCGGCGACCTCGTCGAAGTCGGAATTTCAAAAACTCTCTGAAGTCGTCCTCCACGAGGCCGAGATCGTGGCGGCGATCGGCCACGTGATCCAGCAGGAAGACTTCGAGTATTGGGACGACGAGACCTACTGCGAGTATTCCGAAATGATGCGGCAGGCGGCCGTGGATGCACGCGAGGCGACGCTGCAAAACGACTACGACGCGGTCAGTACGGCGGTCGGCAGCCTGCGAAAGTCGTGCGACACCTGCCACGGCGACTATCGCTGAAGCCCGGGCAGCCTCAGCGGCCGTTTGTGAGATGGGGCAGGGGATCGAGCCCGATCATCTCGGCGAGCCCCGCATCGGCGAGTTCGCGGCCGGTGACGTAGCGGTGGGTGTGGATCCACTCGGCAATCCGCTCGTGGCCGCAGCCGAACAGATCGGCCAAAAGCACATCCATTTCACCCTCGAGTTCGGCGAAGTGCCGCGACCATTCGGCGGCTTCGGTGATCCCGATGTGCTCCTCGCTCTGCCACTTCATGGGGTGGAAGAGAAATACACTGAAGGGTGTGACCAGCCGGCGTTGGCAGGCGGCAAATGGCCAGAGGGCCGCCGAGGAGCACTCCCCGGTAACGATGCCGACGGCGGTGATTGCCCGCAGTCGCATCAGGCTCACCAGCGACATCGCGCAGTAGGGGCTGCCGCCGGGTGAGTCGAAGTAGAGGGTGCACTCGCCGCCGGGTTCCACGCCCAGCAGCCTGTCGGTCATCTCCGATTCGTTGTCGGTCAGGTCGCCGATGATCGCGATTTCGATCGGACCCGTCGTCTCGTCGTTCGGCCCGGGCTGACGGTGATCCGATCCGGCGGCGTCACTCGGGGGCATCGATCGATCCTGGTCGGGTTTGCAGCAGCGTGGCGGTTTCCTGCCCGCGACATCGCGAGGGTTAGAAGGTACGATTGATTCGAGCTTTGGGCAAGTTCATGCGGCAGGCCGGGCGAGCGGCGAAACATATATTCGGGACGACCGCCCATCCGTGACGATCATTCAGCCGGAAAGCCGGGAAGACTGATGGGCATCATCGCTTACTGCCCGCAAGGGCATCGCACGAAGGTCAAAGACTTCCTCGCCGGCAAGCGGGGGGTCTGCCCGACCTGCGGGGTCAAGTTCCGCATTCCCGAAAAGTCGGGCGAGCCGCTCGCTGGCGACATCTTCGACGATCCGCCGCCGGTCGATCCGCCGCGGCCGGCCGTCGGTGTGACGGCCCGGGAAACCCCGCGGCCCGCTGCGGAGTTTCTGGCGGATCTGCCGACGGCGAGGCAGCTCTTTCTCGAGCCTGGACGGATCGAGCGGCTGCCGCGGGCGGTCGGGCTCGGGGAAGCCGAGGCGGTCTCGCAGCGGGGTGGCCCGCCGGCCGATCTCGTGGCCCCACCCGCCGCCGCCCTGCCGGTGGCGGTGGCCGACCGGCCAGATCTGCTTTGGAGCATCGCCGCCCCGGGCGGCGATCCGTCGGAGCCGATCACCGCCGAGCAGCTCCTCACGTGGCTCGAATCGGGCGGTGTCCGTGGCGATGAGTATCTGTGGCGGTCCGATTGGCCCGAATGGCGACCGCTGGTCGACGTCTTTCCGGATGTCGGCGGTTTCTCCTGACCGCCGTGGGCCGGGTTTCCGCCTCAGGCGGCCGCGGCCAATCGGTCGCGAGGCTGTCACGGGGCTTTCGCGAGGATAGACTGCCGACGTGCCGCGGCGAGCGGCTGAGTCAAGATTCCCCGCCCCGGAGGCCTCCGTCATGCTCCTGTCCGCCACCGTGCTCCGCCGGGCCCACCGCCTGCCTGTCACCCGCCTGCTCAACAGCCTGGTCACCAGCCTGGCGATCGCCGCGGTGGCCCTGGCCGCGGTCGCCGGTCGCGCCGACGATCCGGCCTCGCGAACCTTCGCCATCGCCGAGGGAGGTTATTCGCTTGCGGCCCCCGAGGGCTGGCAGCGGGTGCAGCCACGCAGCAGGATCGTGGAGACCGAGTTCTCAATTCCCTCGGCCGGAGAGGCTCCCGCGGGGAGGATGACGGTGATGGGGGCCGGGGGCAGCATCGAGGCCAACATCGACCGTTGGTGCGGCCAGTTCAGCCAGCCTGACGGATCGGACACCAAAGACAAGGCCACCACCAAGAAATTCACGATCGCCGGCTGCACTGTGACAATGGTCGACGTGCCGGGCACCTATCGCGACATGCCCGGTGGCCCCTTTGCCGGCGGCAAGGTGATCGAGCGGCCTGACTACCGGATGCTCGCCGCGATCGTGGAGACCCCGCAGCGGGGGAACTACTTCCTCAAGTTCTACGGGCCGGCGGCCACCGTCGCGGCGAGCGCCGACGGCTTCAGGAAGATGATCGAAGGGATCGTGCCGGCCCGATGAAGATCCAGGAATTCCTCGAGCATCATGGGATCGCGGGCAATCCCTTCGCCGAGGAGGATGCCCAGAACGACACCGTCTTCAAGCGGACCTGCCTGGAGACCACCTTCCATCCGGCCTGGGACAAGATCTTCGGCGACCCGGCAGAGCCGAGCACATCGATCGTGTTCGGTGAAAAGGGGGCCGGCAAGACAGCTCTCAAGCTGCAGATGGTGCGGCAGTTTCAGCGGCACGCCGAGGCCCATCCCGAGGCCCGCTCGTTTGTGGTGCTCTACGACGACTTCAATCCCTTTCTCGACCGCTTCGCCAGCCGCGAGGGCGCCGGCCGCTCTGTGGAGAAACTGCTGGCGAAATGGAAACTCTGGGACCACATCGACGTGATCCTTTCCCTCGGGGTTACGCAGCTTGTCAGCGACCTGCTCGCCCGCGGCCGTGAGCCGCCGCGGCTCTCCGAGGCCGAAGCCCGAGACCTGGCCCTGCTGGCGGCCTGCTACGACCAGTCGACCGGCGAGCCCTTCCCCAAGCGGTGGCGGCGGCTCAGGCGGCGGACCGGCTACCTGCGGCTCGCCGGGCTCTGGCCGCTGGCGGTGGGGCTGCTGGGCAGTCTGGCGATGGCCCTGGCGATCGCCGGCGGGGCCGCTGCGGGCAGGCTCGCCTGGGCCTCGCAGTGGTGGCCCTGGCTGCTGTTGGCGGCCGCCTGGGCCCCGTGGGCCTGGCGGCGGGCCCATGCGTCGTGGCGGTCATGGCGGATCCTTCGCAGCATGCGAACGGGCAACCGGGCCTTTGGCCAGCTCACGCGGGCGCTGGCCCGCATGCCGGAGGTCGATCTGGCCGGCCAGCCGCTGCCGATGCACGCCCGTAGTGACGACCGCTACGAACTGCTGGCGAAGTTCCAGGCGATCCTCGCGTCCACCGGTCACTGCGGGATGGTGGTGATCATCGACCGACTCGACGAGCCGCATCTGGTCAACGGCTCGGCCGAACGGATGCGGCAGCTGATCTGGCCGATGCTCGACAACAAGTTTCTCAAGTCCCCCGGCCTGGGCCTGAAGCTGCTCCTGCCGGTCGAGTTGTATCGGTTCATCGAGCGGGAAGACGAGGCCTTCAACCAGCGTGCCCGGCTCGACAAGCAGAACCTCGTGCCCTCGCTGGAGTGGTCGGGCGAGACGCTCTACGACATCGCCAGCACCCGCGTCAGGGCGGCGAGTGTCGGCGACCCGCCGGCCACCCTCGGCCAGCTGTTCGACGATTCGGTCGATCAGCGGCGGCTGCTCGACGGCCTTCGCAGCCTGCGGGTGCCGCGGCAGTTGTTCAAATTTCTCTACCGTCTCCTGGTGGCCCACTGCCACGCCCACACCGCCGAGCAGCCGGTCTACCAGATCCCGATCGAGCGTTTCGACACGGTGCTGGCGGTCTACCGCCGCGACCAGGAGGCCTTCGATCGCGGGCTCGCGCCGCGGTAGCGGCATGGCGGCTCCCCTCGGGGTGGAGGCGAGCGATGGCACAACCAAATCCGGCCGCGGACCGCTCGCCGGAGGCCGCCGGTGACGTGCACGAACTGCGGGTGGGCCGTCGGGCGATGGCCTGTCTGTTTGAGATCGTATTCAACGCAGGCGAGTATCCCGACGCAACGCCGATCGCGGTCGAGGCCCTCGACCTGGTCGACCGCATCGAGGAGCGGCTGACGGTCTACCGCGGCCACGGAGAGGTCATGGGGATCAACGAGCGGGCCGCCCGGGAGCCGGTCCGCGTGGGGGCCGACCTGATGCAGCTGCTCCAGCGGGCCCGCGAACTCTACGACCTCACCGGCGGTGGCTTCGATATCGCTTCCGGCCGACTGGTGCGGACCTGGGGCTTCCTGGCGGGCCGCGGCGCGACGCCCACCGATGCCGTGCTCGCCGAGGCTCTCGCGCGTTCGGGTATGGATCATGTCGAGCTCGACCCCGCCGCATCGACGGTTCGCTTGCGGCGCGACGGGGTGGAGATCAACCTCGGCTCGATCGGCAAGGGCTGGGCGGTGGACCTTGCTGTCGAGCTGCTCGCCCGGCGGGGCATCGGGCATGTTTTGGTGCACGGCGGCCAGAGCAGCGTGCGGGCCCTGGGGAATCGCCGCTCGGCGATCGCCCAGGCCGGCTGGCCGGTGGGCCTGCAGCATCCGTTGCGGCCCGGAGTGCGGCTGGCGAACTTTCGGCTCCGCAACGCGGCCCTCGGCACGAGTGGCTCGGGCACCCGGTTTTTTGTGGAGGAAGGGCGGCGGATCGGTCACATCCTCGATCCACGCAGTGGCCGTCCGGCCGAGGGCGTGCTGTCGGCGACGGTTGTGGCACCCACCGCGGCGGATGCCGACGCGCTGGCCACCGCCGCCTACGTGCTTGGAGCGGACGAACTCGGGCGAATCGCGGCCCCGGGCGGCCCGGTCGGTGCGATTCTGGTGGAGCCTGCCGCCTCGCGGGCGGCCGTACGGGTCGTGCGGGCCAACCTCGGCGAGGAGGTTTGTCGCATCGAGCCGATTCCCGGCGTCGAAATCGTGGATCGCGACTGAGCCCCGGCTGGGAGCCGGCTGAGAAAACAGCCAGAATCGCCACTCCAGCGTCGGCGGAGGTCGGGTACACTTCGTGAGAGGGCCGAGGGCTCTCGCGACCCCCTCCCCTTCCGACTAGGCGACATGATCGAGTGGTTCGAGCAGGGTTCCTATCTCGGAATCGTGCTCTTTTTGACGCTCACCGGCGTTGGTCTGCCGGTTCCCGAGGAGGTCCCGATCGTGGCCGCCGGGGTCGCCAGCCGCAACGAGGCGTTGCACTGGTATTACGCCCTGCCGGCCTGCCTTGTGGGGGCCCTCCTGGGCGACAGCCTGATGTATTCAATCGGGTTTTTTTTCGGCGAAAAGGTGCTCAAGGAGCACCCGATGTGGGCCGGGTTTCTGACTCCTGAGCGGGAGCGGAAGATCGAGGGACTGATTCGCAAGCACGGGATCAAGGCCTTCTTTCTGGCCCGTTTCCTGGTCGGCCTGCGGAGTCCGTTCTATCTCACCGCCGGTATCCTGCGGGTTCCCTACAAATGGTTCCTGCTGGCCGACTTCATCTGCGCGAGCGTGGTGATCAGCATCTTCTTCGGCCTTTCCTACGCCTTCGGCGACTCGATCGGCCGGATCGTGCGGTCGGCTGAAAAGGGGCTCACCGCGGCGGTGGTCGCCGGGGCCGTGCTGGCGGTGGCCGCCTTCTTCTGGTTTCGTCGCAGGCGGATGCGGCTGCTCGACCGGGATCCCGAGAGCCTCTTCGACAACCGGGAGCTGATCTTTGGCCCGGCCGCCGACCGCATCGCCGACGCGGTGCGGCCCTACGACGCCGACGATGCGGACGAGCCTGCGTCGCCGGAATCGAGGGCCGGTGCGGTTCCCGGCGAGACCGACCGCTAGCGGCCCGCGTAGCCCGGTGCGGCCCAAGTAGCCCGGTGCGGCCCGCGTAGCCCGGTGCGGCCCGCACCGGCGTAGGCCGGTTGCGCCGCAACCGGCCCAACCGGCGTCGACCGGCCGTATCGCAAGCCGCCGGTCCGGCCCGCCCGCTCGTCGCGAAAGACAAGCCCGAGAGCCCGGTCGTGCCGGTTGTGCCGAATGCAGCGACCCGCGGCTGGAATGCGGCTGAGACTGACGGCTGCGGTGACTTTTCCGGCGATCGTTCGCGGCGTACCTATTGCCTGCGGAACCGGCTGCAATCGCCGCCGGACTCCGGAACCCCCGACGGAACCAGCCCATGCCCGCAGACCACGATCCCGCCGAGCGGCGAGCCCATCGTGGCCGGATTCTCGTCGTTGACGACGATCGGCGGATGGCCTCGCAGACCGCCCAGTGGCTCTGTCGCGGTGGCTTCCATGCCAGCGCCGTGGCCACCGTGACCGAGGCGGTGCGGGCGGTCGGCCGGGAACGGTTCGATTGCTGCCTGCTCGATGCCGGGCTGATCCGGACAGCCTCCGCGGCACAGGCGGTGCGAAACATTCGCCAAGCATCGCCGGCTGCCGGGCTCGTGCTCCTGCGGCCGGCCGGCTGCCGGATGGATCAACTTCCACACGGCCCCGCGGCCCCCGCCGACGTGGTGCTTGACTGGCCCGCCGCTGATGTCGACCTCCTCGAGGCGATTGCCTCGGCGATTCATGCCGCTTTTGCCGTGCGAGACAATCTGCCGGGAGTGGTTGGACTGCCGGGAGTGGTTGGACGCCACGATGCGATGCGGCAGGTTTATGAGATCATCGACAAGGTGGCCTGCACGCCGGCCACGGTGCTGCTGACCGGCGAAACCGGCACCGGCAAGTCGCACCTCGCGCGGGTCATCCACGAGCGGTCGGGGCTGGCCGGACGGTTCGTCGAGGTCTCCTGCGGAGCGGTGGCCGAGGGTTTGCTCGAGAGCGAGCTTTTTGGCCACGTCGCCGGCGCCTTCACCGGTGCGGTGCGGGATCGCGAAGGACGGTTCCGGGAGGCCAAGGGCGGCACGCTTTTCCTCGACGAGATCGCCACCGCCTCCCCCGCGATGCAGGTTCGCCTGCTGCGGAGCCTGCAGGAGCGGCGGGTCGAGCCGGTCGGCGGTTCGCGGTCGTGCGAGGTCGATGCCCGCGTGATCCTGGCCACGCATGAAAACCTGGAGCGACTGGTGGCCGAGGGCCGCTTTCGGGAGGATCTCTTTTGGCGGATCAACGTGATCACGATCGAGATGCCTCCGCTGCGGGAGCGAGTCGAAGACGTGCCGCTGTTGGCGGCCCATTTTCTCACCGCCGCCGCCACGATGGCCGGTCGTCGTGTGGAGGGCTTCAGTCAGGAAGCCGTGCAGGCCCTCGCCGCCCATCCCTGGCCCGGCAACGTCCGAGAGCTGCGTCACGCGGTGGAACGGGCGGTGCTGCTTGGCGGCGGCCGGCTCGTGGAGCTTGCGGATCTGCCCGATTCGATCACCGCCGGCGGCAGCAAGAGCGGCAGCCTGCGGGCCGATCTCGAGCAGCCGGAGCGGCAGCTGATCCTCGAGGCCCTGCGGCGGCACAACTGGTCGCGACAGGCTGCGGCCCGGGCATTGGGCATCAACCGCACGACCCTCTACAAGAAGTTCAAGCGGCTGGGGATTGATGCTTCGCTGCTGGGGACGTCGGTCCGCTGACAACCGCCTCGCCGGGCTTCTCGCCCGCAAGCCCGCCCTGCAGCAGGGCCCCGAGTGCGGCCGCAAGGAGCAGGCGGTAGATCACGAATGGCCAGAGCGTGTGACGAGTGAGCATTGAGAGCAGCCAGCGGATCGTGGCGTAGCCGACCGCAAAGGCCGTGGTCGTTCCCACAAGGACCGCGGTGGTGTCTTCGCGGCTGCCGAAGATCGCGGCCCGCTGCTCCCAGCCCTCGAGCAGGGCCGCCGCCGAGATTGCCGGCAGCGAGAGCAAAAAGGAGAACCTTGCCGCGGTGCGGCGGTCGAGCCCGGTGAAGATGCCCGAGGCGATCGTCACGCCGCTGCGGGAGGTGCCAGGCACGAGGGCGAGCACCTGAGCGAAGCCCATCGTGATCCCGTCGACAAAGCCGACCGCCTCGAGGCCGTCGCGGCCGGCCGAACCTCTCCTTGCCCGCCGCAGGGCGAGCAGCTCCGCGGCTCCCATCAGCACCGCGGTGAAGACGAGGGCCCCGATCACGGTCTCGATTCGCCGCGCGTCGCCGCGGACAAACTCCCGCAGCGTGAATCCCGCGGCCACGATCGGCAGCGTACCGAGCACGATCAGGATCCCGATGCGTGCATCGGGATTTGCCAGCGGCCGCCCGACGAAGAGGCCGCGAATGACGCCGGACGCGATCGCGGCGATGTCGCGACGCAGGGCCGCGAAGACCGCGAGCAGTGTGCCGCACTGGATGACCGCCGAAAAGGCCGCGCCCGGGTCGGCCCAGCCGAAGACCCAGGGCACGACGAGCAGGTGGGCCGTGCTCGAGATCGGCAGAAACTCGGTGAGCCCCTGCACGATGCCCAGCACGATGGCCTGCAAGAGCGACATGGCAAAGCGGGTGGGCGGAACGAGTGGCGGCGAGGCACGGACGAGGCGTAGTTGTAGCGGTTTGCGGCCGCGGAATCTGCGCGCACCCTTCCGTCATCGGCGGGAGTGGTTCATACTACTGCGGCAAAATATGCCCGATCGACCTTCGGAGAATTCCATGTTTCGCAACCTCAGCACCTTCGGCCTGCCCTTGTCTGGCCGGCCGAGCGAACTGATCGAGATGGCCCTCTCGTTCGGCTTTGATGCGATGGACGTCGACCTGCTCGATTTGGAGCGGCAGGCGAGTGTGTATGGTCTGGAACACGCGCGACGGCTGATGGTCAGCGCGAGGCTCGAATCGGGCATGTTTCAGCTGCCGGTCGATATCTCGGCCGACGAGGAGACTTTCGCCAAGGATTTGGAAGCCCTGCCGGCACGGCTCGACCTCGCCCGCGACGCCGAGGCCCCCCGGGCCTTCGCCACGCTGGCACCGGCGAGCGAGAGCCTCTCCTTCAAGGACAACTTCGAACTGCACCGCACCCGCCTCGACACGATCGGCGGCCTGCTCGCCGAACGGGGCATCAAGCTCGCGTTGGCGGTGCAGCCGGAAGCGGAACTGCGAAATGAGTTGCCGCACCAGTTCATCCATACCCTGGAGGGACTGCTGGGGTTGGTGGCGGTCTCGCACGAGCAGGTCGGGGTGGTGGTCGACCCCTTCGCGATGCATGTCGCCGGCGAGCCGCTGACGATGCTCAAGGATGTGCCGTCGGAGAAATTCATCGAGCTGCGGGTTTCCGATGCGCCCGCGGGCGGCGACGCGGCATCGCTTGCCGTCGCCGACCGTCTGCTTCCCGGTGAGACCGGCACGATCAACCTTGTCGAGCTGCTCAAGGCCGCCGAGCAGGCGGGCTTCGATGGCTGCGTGACCCCGTGGGCCGCTCGCAAGACGCTCGCCGGCAAGGGCCGTGAGAAGATCGTGAGGGCGGTGGGCGAGCGGCTCCAGAAAGCCTGGGCGGAGGCGGGCTTGCCCGAGGAGCCACGGTGGTTCATGCCGGCGCAGCAGGAGCCGACCGAGGATGGTGAGCCGCCCGCTCCCTTGACGCCTCCCGCGACTCCGACCCCCGCCTCCACGCCCGCCTGATCGCGGGCGGCGGCGTGGCGGCTCGGCCGAAACTCAGGCACCTTCGCGGATGAACCGCACGCTCGGGCGGCCGCCGCCCACCGCCGAGCCCTTCACGAACTCCGAGACATACCGCAGCCGTTCGGCGGGGCGGTCGGGATCGCGGAAGCTGTCTCCCTTCTGCAGGATCGGCAGCTGGTCGGGCATGCCACCGAAGCAGCGGCTACCGGCAGCCTGGCAGGGGAACCAGGCCCCGTTTCCCTCCGCGTCTTCAAGGTAGAACTCGGGGTAGCAGTGGCCCTCGACCCAGACCGTCCTGGCCGGGATTCCCTGCGAGCGGCAGGCGGCGATGAACAGGCAGCTGAGTTCCTCGCAGTCGCCTTCTTCGTCGGCCAGCGCCCGGGCGGCACCTTTGAGCGGGCCGTTGACGTAGCGGACCTTTTCTCGCACCGCGTCGTAGATCGCCTCCACGCGATCCCAGCCCTCGCGGTCGCCGGCCGCCTCGCGGGCAAATCGCACGATCCGTCCGTGCCGCGACTCGATGGAGGGGCTCGGGGCGAGAAACGGCCGCAGGTCGCGGCTGACGCGTTCGGGAATCCGCAGGCCCGATGGATCCTCGGGTGGATCGATGGCCGAACGGGCAAGTTCGAAGGTGAGCACCGCGCGGGCCTCCTCGCCCGGCTCGAGATAAGGGATCGTGACCACCATCTGCTTCACGCCGCCGGCGAGTGTGCGATAGCCGATCCGGCGGACCGCCGGCGAAATATCCTCCGCGACGATGCGGACCTGCTGCTCCGGCCAGTCGGTGGGAACCGGGGTCGTGGCGTGAATGCCGCGACAGGGCCCGCCGACAGCGGTCACGACGACGCCCACGCGGTATCGCTGGATGCGGGCGTCGGCAAGGCTGGGCCCGGCTGCGGCGGGGCGTGAGTCGAGAAACTGGGCCCCCGCCACCGACGCGGTCAGGCCGATGGCCACCGCACAGATCAGGCAGGGGAACGCCCGCGGACGCAGCAGGCCAGAGGTGGTCACGGCAGTCTCCCTTCGATCGGCACCCACGCCGACACTCACCAGTCTTGTCGGCATCCGCCCGGAGGGCGACTCCCGCGGAGCGTGGCGTGGTCGGTCTGGGGAATCCTGGTGAAATCTCCGCCGGGCCGGCGAACGGCAGGCTCGATTGTTCCGCCCCCGGCGGCCTGCTAGACTCCCCGGAGAACCCGCTGGGAGGGCCGGTCGGACCGGCCCACGGCTTCGCTTTGGGCCTCCTGCGGAGGTGTCGGCTTCGGGGAGATTCCCGAGGCCTTCCGCCTCCGCGTCTTGGTCCGGGCCACCTCGGGCCGCCTTGGCGGCCGCCCCGGCGACTTTCGTGACTCCAACCCCCCTGGTCCCTCCTCCCCATGGTCAACCGCAACCTCATCCGCGAACTCGAAACCGGCGACGATCTCCAACACGAAATTGACCTGGCCATGGGCTCCACGGCCGAGGAGGACTACGCGGTCGGTACCGCCACCCTGAGCGTCAACTCGGTGCTCGAAGGCAAGGTGCTTCGTGTGGACGACGAGTTCGTGCTCGTCGATGTGGGCTACAAGAGCGAAGGCTCGATCCCGCGAAACGAGTGGGAGGAGGGGGAGCCGGAGCCGCAGATCGGCGACACCGTGAAGGTGCTGCTGGAGGAGTTTGAAGACGGCTCCCTCGAGGAGCAGCGTGGGCTGATCACCCTCTCGAAGCGGAAGGCCCGCCGCATCGAGGACTGGCTGAAGGTGATGAGCAGCGTCAAGGAGAATGACGTCGTCACCGGCTACGTGACCCGCAAGATCAAGGGCGGCCTGCTGGTCGACATCTCCGGGGTGAACGTCTTCCTGCCGGCGAGCCAGGTCGACATCCGCCGCCCGGCCGACATTGGCGACTACTGCGGTCGGGCGATCCAGTGCCTCGTGCTGAAGATCGACGAGGCCCGGCGAAACATCGTCGTCTCCCGGCGGGCGCTGATCGAACAGGAACGCTCGGAGCGGAAGAAGCAGCTGATGGAGACCCTCGAGGTGGGCCAGGTCCGTCGCGGTGTGGTCAAGAACATCGCCGACTTCGGGGCCTTCGTCGATCTCGGCGGCATCGACGGCCTGCTGCACATCACCGACATGTCCTGGGGCCGAATCGGCCATCCCAGCGAGATGGTGCAGATCGACCAGGAGATCGAGGTGCAGGTGCTGCACATCGACCGCGACCGGGAGAAGATCGCCCTGGGCCTCAAGCAGCGGACGGCCAGTCCCTGGGCGAAGGTGGCCGACAAGTATCCGGTGGGCACGAAGTGCAAGGGCAGCGTGGTCAACGTGATGAGCTATGGTGCCTTCGTGAAACTCGAGGACGGCGTGGAGGGCCTGGTGCACATCTCCGAGATGAGCTGGACGAAGCGGGTCAGCCATCCCAGCGAACTCGTCAAGCCGGGCGACGAGGTGGAGGTCGTGGTGCTGGCGATCAACAAGGAGAAGCAGGAGATTTCGCTGGGCATGAAGCAGACCCAGCAGAATCCCTGGGAAAAGGTGGCCGCCGACTATCCGCCCGGGGCGATCGTCAAAGGCGTGGTCCGCAATCTCACCAACTACGGGGCCTTCATCGAAATCGACGAGGGGATCGATGGTCTGCTGCATGTCACCGACATGTCCTGGACCCGGAAGGTCACCCATCCCAGCGAGGTGGTCGACAAGGGCCAGGAGGTCGAGTGCAAGGTGCTCTCGGTGGACCAGCAGCGGCGGCGGATCGCCCTGGGGCTCAAGCAGATGCAGGAAGATCCCTGGACCACCGACATTCCCCAGCGATACAAGGCCGGCGACATCGTGAAGGGTGCGGTCACGAAGCTCACGAATTTCGGCGTCTTCGTCGGGCTCGAGGATGGCCTCGAGGGCCTGCTGCACATCTCGGAACTTTCCGAAGACAAGATCGAGAATCCCGAGGAGATCGTGAAAGTCGGCGACGAATTGGAGGTGAAAATCCTGCGGGTCGACACCGACGACCGCAAGATCGGGCTCTCTCGCAAGCGGGTCGGCTGGACCGCCGAGCAGGAGCAGGCGGCGGCGGAAAGCGGCGAGGAGGCCGAGGCTGAGGCGGACACCGAGGCGGAAACTGAGGCCTGAGCCGATGCGGGCC
>Ga0180430_10003498_pt1 | contig 13506 bp, 11 predicted proteins | sample SS_ome_9_FD_132999 | JGI IMG/M metagenome (GOLD analysis project Ga0180430, IMG submission 132999) | Hypersaline lake sediment archaeal communities from the Salton Sea, California, USA - SS_1_S_2 metaG | ecosystem: Environmental > Aquatic > Non-marine Saline and Alkaline > Hypersaline >... | reverse complement strand
CGGCGGCGTGGTGGTGCTGGACGAGACCTACTCGATGGTCGATTTTCTGCACAACAGTTGCCGGTTCTTTGCCCACGAAAGCTGTGGCCAATGCACACCCTGCCGCGAGGGTACGTACTGGGCCTTGCAGATGATCGAACGGATTCGCGCGGGCCGAGGACGGCTAATCGACCTCGATCTTCTGCTGGAAATCGCCGATTCGATCGGCATCCTCCCCGGCACGACCATCTGTGGTCTGGCCGATGGCGCCGCCTGGCCGATTAAAACCGCCATCCGCAAGTTTCGCGGTGAGTTTGAAGAGTTTATTCGTCGGACAAATCCAAGCGGTTATATGGAAACGCGGCCCGTGGAGACGCTGGTTGGCGGTTCGCGTGAAACCGCAAGCGGCTTCCAATCCCTAATCTCCAATTCCTAATGCCCACTGTCTGGATCAACAACCGCGAAGTCGAAATCCCCGCTGGTCGGCAATTCAACGGCATCGAGGCTGCGAGGCTGGCCGGCGTCGAGATTCCGCACTACTGCTGGCACCCGGGCCTGTCGGTCGTGGGCAGTTGCCGCATGTGTCTGGTCGAAGTCGGTTCGCGCTGCCCGAATACCGGCAAAATCACGATGCGGCCGAAGCTCGAACCGGCCTGCAGCCTCACGGTCGCCGACGACATGGTGCTGGTGACCGACAGCGAGCGGGTGGCCCAGGCCCGGGCGATGGTCGAAGAAGGCCTGCTGCTGCGGCACCCGATCGACTGCCCGATCTGCGATAAGGCGGGGGAATGTCAGCTGCAAGACTATCACTTCCAATACGGCCAAGCCGAACGTCGGGCCGACTTGCGCCCCTTCGCCAGCCGCCGACGCGACCTGGGTGACGTGACACTGTTCGTCGACCGATGCGTGATGTGCAGCCGCTGCGTTCGCTTTGTCCGAGAAATCAGCGGTACGGCCGAACTGATGGTTACGGGTCGCGGCGCCGGCGAGGAAATCGACGTTGTGCCCGACTTTCCTTTGAACAACAACATGTCGGGCAACGTGGTCGATCTTTGCCCGGTCGGGGCCTTGGGCGACAAGGATTTCTTATATCAACAGCGAGTTTGGTTTCTTCGAAAACACGAGGGCATTTGTACCGGATGCTCAAGCGGCTGCTCGATCTGGATCGAAGAGAACCAAGAACGCATCCACCGGATCAGACCGCGAGAAAATCCACGGGTGAACAAGTGGTGGATCTGCAACGACGGTCGCTACAGCTATCCGCACGTCCATGATCCACGGCGTTTGACCCGGCCGCTCGGGCCCAATCGAACGGCGACCGACTGGAGCGTGCTGCCCCGGGAACTGCATCGTTCGCTTGGCGAAGCCGGGCGACTGGCCGCCGTGGTTTCACCCCACCTGACGGTCGAAGAGGCGTTTTTGTTGTGTACGCTTATTACAAACATTGACAAAGAAGCGATTTTGGGGATTGGCCCCGTGCCCACGGCGGGTCGGGACGAGCATTTCCACGGCGGGTTTACGATCCGGGCCGAAAAATGCCCAAACCGTCGCGGCGTGGAAGAGGTTGTCGCCCATTTTGCCCATCGCGTGCTTCCGTTCGAGGAACTTCTGCCGGAACTGGACCGCGGCGCCGTGCATGGCGTTTGGGTTTCCGGCGGCTATCGGAACGATTGGATCGACGCCGCCACGGCCCGTCGGTTCGAGCGGTTGAAACTGCTTGTTGTGCAAGATATGTTCGCCTCTCCGCTTTCCGAACGTGCGACACACATGCTGCCCGGCGCCGCGTCGGCCGAGCGAGACGGATCCTACGTCAATTGTGCCGACCGGCTGCACTCGGCATCCTGGGCGATTCGTCCGCCGGTGGGAGTTCGAACCGAAGGAAGCCTGCTTTGGGATTTGCTTGGCCGCAAGGGTTTGTATAATGCCCATGCGGTGCTGGAGGAGGTCGCCCGCGAAATCTCCTATTTCTCCGCCATCGTCGGCCCGGTGCCGGAAATTGGAATCGACTTGCGTTCGAATTTATTGGCCGAAGGAGCCCGACGAAACATCATCACCGACGCATAAGGCAACCCGCGAAACTGCAAGTAGTTTTTACCATCCTTCAATCTTGATTCCAACGTATTTCCCATGCTCGAACCACTTTTAAAGATCGTCGTGCTGATCGCGGGCTTGATGACCGCGGCGGCGTATCTTGTGCTCGTGGAACGTTGGATCGCCGCATGGGTGCAAGATCGCCTGGGGCCCAATCGCGTCGGAATTCCGCTGACGAAGATTCGTTTGTTCGGATTGGGCCAACCGGTGGCCGACGGCGTGAAGTTCCTTTTCAAGTCGGAACTAACGCCCGGCCATGTCGATAAGGCGTTGTACTTTCTGGCGCCGGCGGCGATTTTCATCGCGGCGTCGGCGGCGTTTGCGGTCGTCCCGTTCGGCGGCGCAATACCGGCTTCCTGGTTTCCCGTCTCGTGGGGTATCACGGAACCGATTCCGTTGATCGTCGCGCCGGCGTTGGACGTGGGCATGATCTACATTGTTGCCGTTGGCAGCGTCGCCGTCTACGGAGTGGTGCTGGGCGGCTGGGCCAGCAACAACAAGTACAGCCTGTTCGGCGCTCTGCGAAGCGGTGCCCAATTGATTTCCTACGAGCTGCCGCTGGGGCTCGGCATCCTGGGTGTGGTGCTGGCGACCGGCTCGCTTCGGCTCGACACGATTGTTGCCCATCAGGCCCAGTCCGGCGCGTGGAACGCCTGGACCCAACCGCTTGGGTTCGCGGTGTTCTGCGTGGCGGCCTTCGCCGAGGCCGCGCGACTCCCGTTCGATCTACCCGAGGCCGAGCAGGAACTTGTCGGCGGCTACCACACCGAATATTCCGGCATCAAGTTGATGATGTATCTCGTGGCCGAGTTCTTACACATGATTCTGGCGGCGTTCCTGATTGTCATTCTCTTCCTCGGCGGCTGGCATTTGTGGGGATTGACAGGCCCGGGCAACGCAGCCGCTTGGCCGGTGTTCTTGCTGCGGATCGTCGTGCTGCTGGCCAAGGTGATGGGCGTCATTCTGTTCTTCATGCTCGCCCGTTGGAGCTGGGCACGGTTCCGCTATGACCAATTGATGGTGATCGGCTGGAAGGTAATGATTCCTTGGGGTATGGTGAATCTGGTGGTCGTGGCCGTTTGGTTGGAATACGGCAACAACATGGCGGCGCCGTGGAATCTTTCCGGCAACCAGTGCATGGCCCTCATCGGCTGGATGGCCCTGTTGGTTTCCTGGCTGGTGACGGTCTGGTTTGATCCGACCTCCGACGACAATCGCCCGCTGCGGGCCGACTCTTCGACAGCACGAGGCATACCGCAACCGTGAAAACCGACGACCAAAACGTCAATTGGGTGAAGGAGCCGCGATTGGGGCCGGCGGGCCGATCGTATCTCTTGCTGTTTCTGCAAGGGCTGACCACAACGCTTCGGCACCTGTTCCGACGCAAAAAGACGGTTCAGTCGCCCGAAGGGCGGCACGAATCGCCCGATCCGCTGATTTACCGGGGCGTGCACCGGCTCAATCGGGACGACCAAGGCCGGGTAAAATGCGTGGCCTGCTTCCTTTGTGCCACGGCCTGCCCCGCCTATTGCATCGACATCGTGGCGGCGGAGAGTCCTTGGCCCGACCGCGAAAAATATGCTCAAAGCTTCACCATCGACGAGCTTCGGTGTATTTTCTGCGGCATGTGCGAAGAGGCGTGCCCGGTCAACGCGATCGAGCTGACGAGCCTCTACGATCTGTCGGGCAAGAGCCGCGAGGAGATGATCTTCGATCAAGAGAAACTGCTGAGCGTTTTTGACCAAACCAACGCCACGGAACCCATGTAAACGCACTGCAAAAAACAACGAACCCATGTTTGCCGCCCATCACATTTTGATTCTCGCTGCGCTGCTCGGAACGCTCGGGCTATGGCTGATGCTGCCTCGCGGCACGGCGCCGGGACGCAACGTCGGCATCGTGCTGGAAACCATCGCGCTGGGGTTGGGGGCCTCGCAGATTCCGCTCTTGGGCGATTGGCCAGCCAGCGGCATGTTCCTGATTCTTGCGCTGACGGCCGTCGTTGCGGCGATCGCCGCCATTACGTGCCGCAATCCGATCTACTGCGCCATTTGGTTTGGTCAGTCGTTGTTGGGCGTCGCCGGGCTGTTTTTGTTCATCGGCTCCCAGTTTTTGGCCATGGCCACCATCGTGGTTTACGCCGGGGCCATCCTGGTGACGTTCCTGTTCGTGCTCATGCTCGCGCGACCCGAGGGACAAGCGAACTACGACCGGCGAAGCCATGAAGCGCCGATTTCAGCGTTGATGGGAATCGTGATGGTGGGCGTTCTTTCGATCACAATGGGGCAGGCGCTTTCGCCGGCCGAATCGTCCCCGCACCCGATCACTCCCCCAACGCAAACGACACTGGCGGCCGGCGTTCTCGCGCCGCAACACGTCGCACGATTGGGGGGCGAATTGTTCGGGCGACACCTGATTGCGGTCGAAGTCGCCGGAACATTGCTGTTGGCCGCGCTGGTCGGCGCAGCCGTTATCGTGGGAACCGGAAACGAGGAACGAAACAAAACGGACTAAGGATTTACTGCTTGGAAATTTGCCGCTTGCGCTTTCCCTCTGACCACGAACAACTGACAACGAATCTCCCCATGCCTCACGAAATCGCACTCCTGAACAACTGCCTGATCGTCGGGGCGCTCTTGTTCGGCATCGGCATGATCGGTTTTGCAAGCCGACGGAACATGATCGTCATGTTCCTCTCGATCGAGATCATGCTGCAAGGGGTTTCGCTGAGTCTCGTGGCGTGGAGCCGATTTCACAACCATTTTGGCGGTCAAATGCTGGTCGTGTTCATTATCGCGGTGGCGGCCTGCGAGGCGGCTGTCGCGATGGCGATGATTCTTGCGCTGTTCCATCAAAACAGCACGCTCGACATCGCTGTGTGGCGCCGGCTGCGCGAGGCCAATGTGCCGCCGCTCCGCGAGGAACCGCTGCCGGAGCCGCCGGCCGACCCGCCGTGGCCCCGTTTGACGCCGGCCGGCCGACGTCCCGAAATATCGCCGGAAGAAACCGACTATCGACCGAGGGTCTAAAGAACGTTGGATACCAAGACGCTGCTGATCCTGATTCCCGCATTGCCGCTGGCGGCCGCCGTACTGACCGCCGTGCTGGGCAAACGGGTGCTGCGCGCACAAAGCCACCTGCCGGTGGTCGCGGCCATCGCGCTGAGCTTCGCGGCCAGTCTGCTGTTGGTGTTTCAGGTACAGGAGCGGATCGAGCGGCAGGCAGGGCAGGCCGTTCCAGCAGCGTCGGTCGGCTGCGAGGGCACGTTGGCAACGCTCTGGTGTTGGGCCGATGTGGGGACGATTTCACTCGGCGACAATCCCACCGCAACGTCGAAGTCACTCCAGTCGCCGGCCTGGGGCGACCTCCGCATCAACATCACTCTGCGAGCCGATCCACTCAGCGCGGTCATGCTGGCCGTGGTCACCTGCATCTCGACGCTCGTGGCGGTCTACTCGATCGGCTACATGCGCGGTGATCCGGGCTACTGGCGGTTCTTCAGCTACATCGGCTTGTTCGTCTTCTCGATGACCATGCTCGTGGCGGCGAGCAATTTTCTCGTGCTCTTTGTGTTTTGGGAACTGGTGGGCCTATGCAGCTATCTGCTGATCGGCTTCTGGTTCGAGAAACCGGCCGCGGCCGCCGCCGGCAAAAAAGCGTTCCTGGTCAATCGGATCGGCGACTTCGGCTTCATGCTGGGGGTGTTTCTCATTTGGATCGTCTACGGCACACTCGACTTTCACGACACCGTGGTCGACGGTCATACGGCCGCCATGGGCGTGCTGGGACCATCGCGGCTTGCACACGGACCGTTTGTCGGCGGCTGGCCGGCCACGGCGATCTGTTTGCTGCTGCTGTTGGGGGCCTGCGGCAAGAGCGCGCAGTTCCCGCTGCATGTTTGGTTGCCCGACGCCATGGAAGGGCCCACGCCTGTCAGCGCCTTGATCCACGCCGCCACGATGGTCACGGCGGGCGTGTACATGATCGCACGCTGTGCTCCATTGTACGCCGCCTCGGCCGATGCCCAATACGTCGTCGCCGCGATCGGCGGTGTTACGGCGCTGCTGGGCGCGATCATCGCCATCACCCAAACCGACTTGAAACGGATTCTCGCCTATTCGACGATCAGCCATCTCGGCTACATGTTCGTGGCCCTGGGCACTTGCACGCTTGTGGGCGCGACGGCCGGCATGTTCCACCTGATGACCCATGCGTTTTTCAAGGCCCTGCTGTTCCTTGGGGCCGGCAGCGTCATGCATGCCATGGGCGGAGTCCTCGACATTCGCCGCCTGGGCGGGCTGCGACATCGCTTGCCCGTGACCCATTGGACATTTTTGATCGGCTGTCTGGCGATGGTCGGGGTCGCGCCGTTGTCTGGTTTCTGGAGCAAGGACGCCATCCTGCTGGCGATTCAACAGCGTACGGCCTCCGACGGCGCGAGCGACCTCTTTCATCTCCTTTTCGCCACGTCGATGCTAGGTGTTTTGCTGATCGATTTCTACACGTTTCGCCCCTTTTTCATGACGTTCCATGGCCCCGAGCGGATTCCTCCGGAGGCCGGCGACCATGCCCACGAATCGCCCGGGACGATGACCGGTCCGCTGGTCGTGTTGGCGTTTGGCTCCGTGGTCGTGGGCGGATACTTCGAGTGGACGCATGGTTTCTCGCATTTTTTGGCCGCCTCGCCTTCGTTGGCCTATTTGTCCACGCCAACGGGAGACGCGGCGGCCGCGGCGGCGGAACATTGGAGTATCGTGGCAATCAGCACCGTGATCGTCGTCGTTGGAATCATGGCGACCGCGATTTTGTATTTGGGCAATCGAAAGAACGTCACACGATTGGCCCGCGCGATGGATATCTTCGGCCTGTACAGCCTTTCGTATGGCAAGTTCTTTATCGATCCGATTTACAATGCGTTGATCGTTCGGCCGCTGTTGAGCTTGGCCCGGCTGGCCGCCTGGTTCGACCGGCATGTGGTCGACGGCCTTGTTGATTTCTGCGGCGCCGTGCCGGGGCGTTTGGGCGCCGTCGTGCGGCCGGTTCAGAACGGCATGGTGCAGTTTTACGCCCTGGTCATGGTGTTGGGGCTGTTGGTATTGGTCGTGGCACTGTTGATGTAAAGATACCGTTTAGCGGTCGCCGGAACGACGACCGGCGTTAATCGGAGGTCGCCGTACCGGCGACCGCTAAACAGGAAGCGGCGGCTCGGACGTTGAATTCATGAATGCACTACTGCTAACAGCGTTGTTTTTACCCGCCGTCGCGGCGTTGCTGCTCGGTGGGAGCCGCTCGGTGGCGCGTTGGTGCGCGCTGGCCGTCGCGCTGCTGGTGTTGGGCATGGCGGTCGTGCTGGCGGCGCGATTTCCCATCGGCACGGCGCCGTTTGCCCCCACCGATTGGAATTGGTTTGGCGGAACCGACGCGCCGGTGGATATTCGGTTCAGCATCGCCCTGGACGGCCTGAGTCTGTGGCTGTTCACGTTGACCGCGCTGTTGATGGTCGTGGCGGTGTTGGTCGGTTGGGACGCGATCCATCAGCGGGCATCGCTCTACTATCGGCTGCTGTTGGTCCTGGAAACGGGGATGCTGGGGGTTTTCGTCGCCCGGGATATTATTCTCTTCTACGTCTTTTTCGAGTTCACGCTGATCCCGCTGTTTTTCCTGATCGGCATCTGGGGGAGCGAGCAGCGGCGTTATGCGGCCATGAAATTCTTCCTGTTCACGCTGGCCGGCAGCATGTTGACGTTCCTGGGCTTGCTGGCCATCGTGATTTGGAGCCACAGCCATAACCCGGCGCTGGCGCGTCTCACGTTTTCGATTCCAGACCTCACCGAATCGCTGCGTACTCACCCAATCGACACGCCGGTGCAAATCGGGATCTTTTTGGCTCTGTTCGCGGGCTTTGCCATCAAGGTGCCGCTGTTTCCGCTACACACATGGTTGCCGCTGGCCCACGTCGAGGCTCCCACGGCGGGCAGCGTGATTCTGGCCGGCGTGCTGCTGAAGGTGGGCGGCTACGGGTTCGCAAGGTTCAACCTGCCGATGTTGCCGGAGGCCACCGCCGTGCTGATGCCCGGGCTGCTGTGGGTCTCGCTGGCCGGTATCCTCTACGGGGCGATGGTCGCCCTGGCCCAAAGCGATATCAAACGACTGATCGCCTACTCCAGCGTCAGCCACATGGGTTTTTGCATGTTGGGACTGTTCGCCGTCAATCGGTTGGGCGTCGAGGGGGGCGTGCTGCAACTAATCAGTCACGGGCTGGCCACCGGCGGGCTGTTCGCCGTGGTGGGCATGCTCTACGAACGGTATCACACGCGCCGGATCGACGATTTCGGCGGTCTGGCCCGACGGATGCCCATGCTGGCGTTTTTCGCGCTCGTCCTCACCCTTTCCAGCATCGCCTTGCCGGGTCTGAGCGGGTTCGTCGGCGAGTTTTTGCTGTTGCTAGGGATGTTCCAACGCGGTTGGGGCGACGCGCCGACGGGCTGTTGGATGCAATTCCGTGTGATCTCCGTGCTGAGCGTCAGCGGCGTCGCCTTGGGGGCGTGGTACATGCTGTGGATGTACCAGCGCGTGTTTTTTGGTCCATCCACCGACAAAAAACCGGCTGGGAGTGTTATCCACGATCTTTCCCCGCGTGAGATACTGATTCTGACGCCGCTGGCGGTGATGATTTTTTGGATCGGGCTACAGCCGCGTTTCTTCCTCGACCGCATGGCTCCCACGCTTCGTGAGTTAATCGTGCCCGCCATGGAAGCGGCCGAAAATATTCCCAACCACGCCCCTCCTCTACCTCTCGCGCCATGACCACGACCACCGTACTGCTGCTGACACCCGAGATCGTGCTGATCGTCGCCGCGGCGACGATCTACCTGGGTGGCACGTTTTCAATGGCGCGGAGCGTGTGGCGTTGGGTGGCCGGCGCGGCGGTGCTGCTGGCGGCGGCCCTGCTCTGGGCACAACACGGCCCGGCCGAGTCTGGCGGATCGATCAACCTTGACGCACTGGCTTGGTTCGGCCGATGGCTGGCCCTTGGCTTCGGGGGGCTATTCGTGATGTTGACCTCCCGGCCGCTGGAAGAAACGGGGGAAGCAACAAGCCGGGAACTGCCCCAATTGTCGTTCGACGAAAATGGAACGGTCCCCTTACACCGTTGTGGAGCGGGCGGCACGCCTGAGTACGTCGGTTCGCTGCTGCTGACAATCGCCGGACTGATGCTCGTTGCCGGCGCCGGGGAATTGGTGTTGTTGTTCGTGGGTTTGGAACTGATTTCGATTCCCACCTACGTGATGCTCTATCTGGGGCGACGCGACGCGGCGTGCCGGGAATCGGCCGCCAAATACTTCTTCTTAAGCGTGTTGGCCTCGGCGATTTTGTTGTATGGATTCAGTTTTCTCTATGGCACGACAGGCGCGACCGAGCTGGCCGACGTGCGGGCCGCGCTGGACGGAACCAAAACCCTGCCCACCGGCTTCGACACGATGGCAAAACTGGCGATGGCACTGATTTTCGCGGGCTTGTGCTTCAAAGTCGCCGCCGTGCCGTTCCATTTTTACGCCCCCGACGTGTACCAGGGCAATACGCATCCCAACGCGGCACTGTTGTCGGTCGTACCCAAGACGGCGGGACTGCTCGCCATGGCGCGCGTGCTCGTGATTGCGATGCCGGGCATGGAACCGTATTCGTGGCGGATCGTTCTGGCCACATCGATCCTCACGATGACCTTCGGCAACGTCATGGCACTGTGGCAGGACGATCTGCGGCGGCTGTTGGCCTATTCGTCAATCGCCCAGGCCGGCTACATGCTGCTGTCTCTGGCCGTGGGCATGGCCTCGTGCGGCGCGCCCCATTCATGGGACGGCATCGCCGCCCTGTGGTTTTATTTGGCCACATACGCCGTCGCCACGATCGGCGCGTTTGCCGTGTGGGAACACCTCGGCCGCGCGAGTCGAAGCCTCGACGCGGTCGACGAATTGGCCGGCCTGGGCCGCACGCGCCCCATGGCCGCCGCCGTACTGGCCGTGTGTCTGTTTAGTCTGGCGGGTATTCCGCCGCTGGCCGGTTTTTGGGGAAAACTCTTCGTGTTCGGCAGTGCCTTGAACGTCGGTGAAACAATGCCGCCGAACGTTGCGGAACACCTTCGGCCGTGGTTCATCGGCGCGGCCATCGTGGGCGTACTGAACGCCGTCGTGGCGGCGGCCTATTATCTGCGGGTCGTGGCCGTGATGTACTTTCGCACCCCCCTGGCCACGCCTCGCGCTCGCGGGGGTACGGGCGCGTGGTGCACCGCCGTGGCGTGCGCCCTGTTGGTCATCGGCCTCGGGGTTTATCCCGGCCCATTGGTGCGCGAGTCGAACTGCGCGAGCGCGAGGGGAACTGGTCCATTTTTCGGCGAGCAAGCCGATCTCATCGGGCAACGTCCCGTGCACCGCGAAAATCGGGACAGTTCCCTGTAAGCGCGCCGCTACTTCTGGCTCTGCTGATAGATCGCTTCGATCAGACTCTGCACGTCCTTGTACTTTTTCTTCGATCCAAGCGCGGTATCGAGCAGACGCCGGGCCTCGCTTTCCGAATGGCCCAGGGATCGCAAGACTTCGAACGTTTCCGAGACTACGTCGGACGCGACCTCGGCCTTGCGATGCTCGTCGCGGACGGCCATCAGCGCGAACTTCGGCACCTTGCGGCGCAGCTTGGCGACGATCCGCTCGGCCATCGCCGGCCCGATGCCCGGCAACCCAGAGAGCGCTTTGGCGTCCTGCTCTTCGATGGCCGTGGCCACCTCCTTCACCGGCCGGACCATCGCCCGGAGGGCCTTTTTCACGCCGACGCCGTCGACCGAGCAAAACAGCTCGAAAAACTCCCGTTCCACCTCGCTGGTGAAACCGATGAGCCTCGGCGTCATGCGGCCTTGCATCGGATTGCCCTCCAGATACTCGATCGTGTGCAGGCTGATGGTTTGTTTCGACGCGCCCTGGAGGTTCCGCCGAGTGAATTCGGGAATCAACACCTCGTGTTCGAAGGCGTCGATCTTCAACGTCAGGGTATCGGCGTGCAGAGCAACCAGTTGGCCGGTGATTTTGGTGATCATGGTGGGGAGCGATCAGTGATTAGTTTTTGATGGTGAGATGCGACATTTTTCACGGTGCCGTTTTCTTACCGTCCGGTTTATCCTTCAAGTAGTAGTGGCACAGCGCCACGGCCAGAGCGTCGGCCACGTCGGGTGGGTCGGGCACGGCGTCGAGAGCCAACTCGCGCTGGATCGCCCGTTGCACCTGTGTCTTCGACGCTCGGCCGCTGCCGGTCAGAATCCGCTTGATCTGCGTGGCCGAGTAGTGTGCCACGGGAATCTCCACCTGGGCGGCGGTCAGACAAATAACCCCTCGGGCATGGCCCATCAGGATTGCCGTTCGCGGCCGCGCATAGTGCGAGTAAAGTTCCTCGATCGCCATCACGGCCGGAGACAAGCCGGCGATCACCTCAGCCACGCCGTCATGAATTTCGACCAGTCGACGAGTCAACGAACCCCGCGATTTTCCACGGACCACGCCCGCCTCGCAAAGCCGCAATCGCCTCCCCTCAACCTCCAGCACGCCATAGCCGGTGATGTTCAAACCGGGATCAATGCCGAGGATGCGGAGGGGACAGGGGAGAGATGAGAGATGAGAGGGATAATATTTTTTCTTTACACCCATCGAGTGTTTCTTGTCTTTCACTCTCCCCTCTCCTCTCTCCCCTATTTCCGGCTCCACTCCGTGCCGCCGGGACGATCTTCGAGCACGACGCCGATTTCGGCAAGCGTGTTGCGAATCTGATCGGCCGTGGCAAAATCCTTCTTCTTTCGGGCGTCAGCCCTTAGCTCGATCAACAAGTTCATCAGTTGGCCGGTCAACGCATCGTCGCCGGAAGACTTCTCTTGCGGCGGCTTGCGGAACAGCCCCAGCGTGGCGGCCAGTTCGCGGAATGTAGCGGCGCCGTGTTTCAAAACACGGATTTTCTCCGGCGAACGATTGCTCGGCTCTTCGAGCTTTTCGTCGTCCACGAACTTGTTGAGCGTGCGAACCAGATCGAACAACGCCGCGATGCCGCCGCCGGTGTTGAAGTCGTCGTCCATCGCTTCGAGAAAATGGCGGCGCTGTTCGGCAACGGTGGCCAACAGCGGTTTAGCGGCCGACGGTGCGTCGGCCCCGGAATCGCCACAAGCCGCCGTGCCGGCGGCCGCTAAACAATCGGCTGTGTCGGCGGCTGCTAAACAGTCATCGCCCTCTTTCCGCGTTGCCGGGGCGGCGAGTTTGTAAAAACTTTCGCCCGCAACCCGCTCGAATCGCTTAAAGAAGCGATAAAACGTATCCATGCCGGTTTCCACCTCGCGGAGCCGATCTTCGCTGTAGTCGATCGGGCGTCGATAGTGGGTCGAGAGGACGAAGAATCGAATCGTTTCGCCGGAAAACCGATCCAGCATCTCGTGGAAGGGGGCCGAGCCCTTCGACTTGCTGATTTTGCCGACCTCTTGGGCGGCCAGATCGCCTTCGGCGGCACGGGTGTTGCGGCCGCCCAATTTTCCCACTTCGCTGGAGGCCTGCATCAGCCCATTGTGCATCCAATACTTGGCCATCGGTCGGCCGTGGCAGCACTCGCTTTGGGCGACCTCGTTTTCGTGGTGGGGGAACATCAAATCGAGCCCGCCGCCATGGATGTCGAACGTCTCGCCGAGTAGTTTGCGGCTCATGGCCGAGCATTCGATGTGCCAGCCGGGCCGACCGGGGCCCCAAGGGCTTTCCCAGGAGGGTTCACCCGGCTTGGCCGCCTTCCACAGGGCGAAGTCGGCCCCGGCGCGTTTGCGACCGGCCATACCGCCGCCGTCGCCCTGCAATGCCTCGGCGCCCTGGTGGCTGAGCTTGCCGTAGTCGGATACCTTGCCTACCTCGAAATAAACGTCGCCGCCCGACTCGTAGGCGAAACCCTTCTCGATCAGCGTTTGGGCAATCGCGATGATCTCGTCCATCGTTTCGGTGCAAAGTGGAAATCGGTCGATCACGTCGACGCCCAAGGCATCGAGGTTCTTCCGATAATCGGCCGTCATGTCCGCGGCCAGTCGCGCCATGGGAACGCCGAGCCGGTTCGATTCGGCGATGAGTTTGTCGTCGACGTCGGTGATGTTCACCACCAGCGTGACTTCATAACCGGAGTAGGTTAGGTAGCGTTTGACCGCGTCGAAAATCACGGGGCCAACCATGTGCCCGATGTGGCTGGGTTTGTAGACCGTCGGGCCGCAAAGGTAAATGCCGACCGGATTTTGGGCGTCGTCGCGTCGGACCGGCACGAAGGGTTCTTTCGTCCGGGTCAGGGTGTTGTAAACGTGGATCGTGGTACTAGGCATGAGAGTCATCCGTTCCTCGGTTGATGCCGTCAGTCATGATAATGCCACGCGCCCGCGCG
>Ga0180430_10003497_pt1 | contig 13507 bp, 12 predicted proteins | sample SS_ome_9_FD_132999 | JGI IMG/M metagenome (GOLD analysis project Ga0180430, IMG submission 132999) | Hypersaline lake sediment archaeal communities from the Salton Sea, California, USA - SS_1_S_2 metaG | ecosystem: Environmental > Aquatic > Non-marine Saline and Alkaline > Hypersaline >... | reverse complement strand
TGAAGCAGGGGTGTTGATCTTTTTTGGAAACATCGGGTTTGAAGGAATCACCCGGCTCGCAGGAGAAACAAAAGACCCAGAAAAAACAATTCCGAAAGCGATTTTGATTTCTCTTGTGGTCACCACCGTGTTTTATATTCTTGTTGGCATCGCTGCCATCAGTGTTGTTCCCTGGCAGGAGCTTGCACAATCTGAGGCACCTCTTGCCCTTGTCGCTGAAACCGTGTTTGGAAGCAATAGTTTTCTGATTCTTTCAGTGATTGCGTTGTTCTCAACATTTAACACCGCACTTGTCATGCTTTTGAGTGGATCTCGGATTATTTATGGGATGGCTGAAAAAAAGGGGCTACCAAAGGCTTTTGCAGCGGTTGCAAAGAAAACCAAAACACCCTGGGTGGCTATTATTGGTGTCGTTGTTGTCTCCATGTGTTTTACGGTACTTGGTGATGTGAAAACCGTTGCGAATCTTACAAATTTCACGATTTTTGCGGTGTTTATCATCGTGAATGCAGCAGTGATTTATTTCCGGTACAAAAAACCAATTGACACCGGGTTTAAATCACCTGGGTCCATTGGTCGTTTACCTATTTTTCCAGTGATAGGAATTATTACCTCTGTGTTTATGATGATAAACATTGAATGGATGGTGTTTCTCATGGGTCTGGGCTTAATCGCTGGTGGTTTTTTCTTTTATTATCTTCTAAAAAAGAGCTCACGGTATCTTGTATAGATTACAAAAAAAACCCGTTAGGCATACTTTCATTGAACCCCTCCTGTGTTTTTTAACAAAGAACGTCCATAGCAGCGGTTCCATCGAATTAGACATATTTGGGGAGTCGTTCATAGCATGTCATCAAAACATCTCAAAAATTATCTTATGTATTCACCGCAGAAAACCTCTGCGTTGTCTTCAAGGATTCATCCCGATATCGTAGTATCATCAGGAGTACCAGAAATCGATAGAGTACTTCAAGGGTTTCACGCAAACCAGATCACCTATATTCAGGGCAAGAGCCCTTTGACAAAAATGCTTCCCTATCAGGTGTGTGTGAATACGTATAAGATGTTTCACAGCCCCGTGCTCTTCATTGATGGTGGAAACATGATGAACCCGTATCATCTTGCCAGGTGTGCTCAGTACCAGGAACTCTCTGCAAAAACAGTGCTTACAAATGTGCAGATTAGTAGAGCGTTTACCGTGCATCAACTCAACACCCTTATTGATCAGCAAATTGAACCAATGCTCAAAAGATATCATCCACAAACCATTATCATCAATGCCTTTCCCCGTTTGTATATGGATACTGATGTATCTTGTGAAGAAGCAGAAAACTTATTGCAACATGCGCTTACCCGTATCCAGCAGATGACAACAACCTATCAGCTGATCACGCTGCTCACGCATCCCTATGCGCATTGTGATACTTCAGAGAGGCTTCTCTCCCCGCTTCTATTTCGTATGGTTGATGAGATGATTCAGGTCACACAGATGAAACATTGCCCACGAGTGTATTTTCCCAGGCATCAGCACACGGTGACCATCACAGAAGGTGTGCAGGGACAGCTCTGTTTACCGGATTTTGGGATGGTGACCAGGTAATGGGACGCACCGTGCCAACGTTTCGCCGGGTCATTGAATCATTTGGTTTTGAATGGAAGGATTTCAAACATGCATTACGGGAGGTGGATCAGGATGCGTTTGATGCATTGTTAAATCATGCGCGGCGTCATGCAGCAGCAGGGCATAATTTTCCGCATCCTCATCCGTTTGAACCTATTGTGATGAGTATTCTGGTAGAACATGAGAAAACCTTACGGGATTTACGCAGGCATGAAGAAAAAAAGGAGGGGGAAGTCAGTGATTCTGAAGAAATGTAAAAAATGCCAAAAAAATAAACCCATCCATGAGTTCTTCAAAGGGGAAACATGTCTACAGGGATTCAATGAATACTGTCATGAGTGTATTGAAAAAGCCCTGGAACTATATTTGTATCATTAAAAATAGTGTTTTTTTCTTCAAGTAACATGTATTCGCCAACATATATTATAGTGAGGCGAGTGATGTTTTTTTTCTGCATAGTTTTGTTGTGTGTTTAGTGTATATGATATTGATTTTTTAAGATAAACGAGTGTATGAAGATGAAGGTTCCAAAGGCTTTCACATATAAATAAGGTAAAATCGTCTATTAAAAATGCAAAATCATTAAGAAGAAAACATTTTTATATTTCATGTCAGCTATTTTATAATAGAGGGAGTATATGAAAAAAATGAGATATATATCTTCTCAGTTTTCAATGCTTATCGCATTTACCTTTTTGTTCACTCCAACATACCTATGTATCGATTCTGCAGAAGATAGTATGATTATTCAAGAGTCTAAATGGTATCAAGTCTATGAAGCTTCTGGAACACAGGAAGCTCTCTCGCTTGCATTGACACAGGATGATGGGTATGTTCTTGCAGGATGGTCCTCAAAGGATGATGCAGCCTTTATGATAAAAACCGATGAAGTTGGAAACCAAGAATGGAATTTGACGTATGGTAGTGGACCTAGTGACGTGGAAGCCTATGATGTAATTGAAAGTAGCGATGGAGGATACGTTTTAACGGGATATAAAGAATCTGGAGGATTATTCATCCTGAAAACTGATAGTACTGGAAATATTCTTTGGGATAAAATACATACCAAGGGTACATGGGGTAAATCTATTGTTGAGGTAATTGATGGTTTTGTCATTATGGGGGTAAGCGGAGTCGATACCTGGCTTATCAAAACGAATACAACTGGGGACTTGATTTGGGAAAGAACCTTTGGCGGAAGCTCAGGAGATACCGGTGAATCTCTCTTTCAAACAGCGGACGCTGGTTTTATTATGACTGGTATTACGTATTCATATGATATAGGAGGTGGTGATATCTGGGTGATTAAGACCGATGAAAACGGTGTGGAACAATGGAACAGGACCTATGGTGGAAATGGGTATGATAAAGGCTCTGATGTCATCGAAACAAGAGATGGATGCTACGTTATTGTTGGGGGAGTAAGTGCAGAAGCTGCTGGGTGGGTTGATGTATTTATCATGAAGATTGATACTCAAGGAAATGAGATTTGGACGAAATGCTATGGCGGATCTGATGGAGAGGCTGCTAAAAAGGTAGTTCAAACTGCTGATGGATCATATGTACTCACTGCGGCAACACAATCATATGGATTATCCATTGCTGGTGGCTCGGAGGCTTGGATATTGAAACTAGATGAGAACGGAGATATGATCTGGAATAAAATGATCGGTGGTAGAGGAACAGATACTTTTGCAGATATTGTTGAATCCGCAGATGGAAGTTTTATTCTTACAGGGCTTACGGAGAGTTTTGGTAAAGACGGGTATGATGCATGGCTGGTTAAATGTGATGATTATCCCCCACCAACATTAACACTGCTCAATCCTGAAGAAAACATGATCTATATTGGTGATCGGAAAATACTTCCAAGTAAAAATACGATTATCCTTGGGAAAAAAACCATCGAGGTTTCTATTAATGATCCAGATGAACGACTTCAACAGGTGGAGTTTTATGTGGAATCATCTTTTGGAGCGCTGTATGAACATCAAATCTATACTGCACCATATCGGTGGGTGTTTGATGAACCAATTGGGAGTTATTGTTACATTGGTGTCGCAGGATATTATAGTGCCAATGGTGCCCATGTGGCTGAAGGATTATTCCCCTGGATGTTCAACATGTGATTAGAATTACAAGTGAGAAATCCCTGATTTCTAAGTTTTTGGATGATTCATCTGAAAAGATTACTTTTAAAACACATTGAGATGCTTTTTCCTAGGTGAAAGCTTTAACATTTATATCATCAAAGATGAAATATTATTATTTAAAGTCAAACAGTGTTCTTCATAGAAATATTTAAATTGGTATGGCACTATATTAAATTAGGAGGGATTAATTATGAAATACCTACCCCTGTTACTCATATTCATGCTTTGCTTTTCATATGTGCCATCTGTCTTTTCAGAATCCATTCAATGCAGTAGAAGTCCAATGGATTCAGTTTGTTTATCTCCTTCTGTCAACCAAAATAGTGGTGAGCTTGTGCATAGCTTTCTTAATGATGATTCATTGAAGGGCAAAATATCACATAAGTATACTACTATTACAGAGAAGGAATTTCAAAATATGGCTTTATCAAATCAATATTTTTCCAATGTTTATAGTATGGATATTGTTGATCTTATTTGGTCTACCTATATTGGGGCGGGTGAAGATGAGGATTATAAATATACATTTCTAGATCGTATTGATCATTTTGACATTAACAATGATGGCATTCCAGATGTCCTTGCAGGAAGGTATGCTCTTGACGGGGAAAATGGTGATATTATTTATCAATTTGAACGGGGAGTATTTCTTGGTGTGGGTGATGTTAACGATGATGGCTCTTCTGAAATAATAACCGGAAATGACGGTGACAATAACATAGATCTTTTTTGTATAAATCCATTCGATAGAACCATCATTTGGAAAAAGGAGAATATAAATCAGGTTCATGTTGATATAGTGATTGGGGATGTAGCAGGTGATTCAACTAATGAGATAATTGCCGTGATGAATGATGTTTATTGTTTCGATGGGAGAAATGGAGATATTTTATGGACAAAACATTTAGTGGATGGATGGATTTCTAGTGTTGCTATTTCTGATGTGAATAATGACGGGAAAAATGAAATTATTGTTGGAACCTTCAATAATGATGCCCGGGTTTTTTGTTTGGATGGTAACAATGGTGAGATCATCTGGGAGTATGATCGGAATTATGTTGGATTTGCTAGTTTTCGAACCTTATGTATTGATAATCTCAATGATGACCCGTATCAAGAGATTGTGGTAGAGGGAAACCCTGATGTTGGATGCACGGGTCTTCTCTGTCTCAGTGGTAATAATGGGAAGATTCTTTGGACATGGAATGAAGAACCGGATCATGGAAGTTTTCAAGCGATCCTTTCAGCTGACATCGTGCCGGAGAGACCGGGTAACGAGGTAATTGCTGGTGGGGTAGGTGGTGTGTATTGTCTCTATGGTGGAAATATTCCACCAAAGGCTGGACGGGTTATTTGGCATACTGAGATAAGTGTTATCATGTCCATGGCAGTTGGTGATATTGATGGTGATGGTTTTTTAGATGTTGTGGGATCAACATGTGGAATTGGGTCGGGGAATGGAAAATCCTATGCATTGAAAGGGCAGTATGGTTCAGAATTATGGATTGTAAAGAATGGTGGAAATAATGGGCAAGATTCTACGCTTTGTGTGGATCTTAATCATGATTTCATCGATGAAGTGGTAACATTAAGTGAATATTACGAAGATAAAAGATTATATTATGTATCAGCTGTGCAGAGTGATTTTCCATCGGAGAATTTTGCTCCTGATGTTCCTATTATAGATGGTCCTACTCAAGGAATTCTTAGAAATACATATAGCTATTCTGCTGTATCATCTGATGAAGATGATGATTCTATTTTTTATTATTTTGACTGGGGTGATGGCACAGGTAATATTTCAACAAAAAGTCCATCGGGAGTTCCAACACTGGTTACTCATCAATGGCATGAAGAAGGGACTTATAATATTAGAGTGAAAGCTATTGATGAACATGGAGCCGTGAGTGAATGGGCTTTTTTAGATGTAACGATACCAAAAAACAAAGATGCTTATAGAATAAATCCTCAAGTATTTGAAAATGGTATTAGATTACTCTCCGGTATAGATTGGATAAATGATTATAGAGAAAAAACTTTTATTAATACAATACCTCAAATGTTACTTTGCCCTTGTATAAATAATTATAAAATAATAAGAAATGGAGGAAAATAATATATGATACGAAAAAAGATTGTTTTAGGAGCAATTTTATCAGTAGTTATTCTGATGAGTTCATCTGTTCTTGCATCATCTATTCAATTAGATAAAAAATCAGTAAATAATGATGATATTCTAACAATAGGAAAAGATAATTCAAAGGAATTATTGTTTCAGGTCATTGAGGATATGACTTTAAATGAAAACATTTGTAAAATCCTTGAACATACTGATTTAGAATTATCTGTCGATAAAGAAATAATTCAAAAAACATTATTAAAACAACAGTTTTTCATTAATCCATTTTTACTGATTACTTTGTTTCTCAATCGACCACGTGTATCCAATGATTACTTAGATTATATGTATACTGTTTGTAGTACAGTATTTCATTCATTGTCTTTTCCTGAAATGAAAACACTAACGAACAATATTGAGGTTAATCCCCTTATTTCGGAAAAAATCTGTCTAATAATACAGGATGATGATGCCCTCAATGAAAAAATTGAACAAGTATCATATGTATCTTGTGATTGTAATCGGTATGATTCAGGATCATTCTTTTGGGATTTTCCGATCATTTGTGATATTTTAGCTATTGCATTCATAATTGGTTTGTTTATATTACTTACAATTGGGGATGATACCCTTATTTTAATTGCTGGGAATCTTGGTGATATCTTTAATTGTGATTGGGGCTGATTTCATAAATTCATTTCCTCTATTGATTGATGATTAGATAGCATTCATCAATGTTTTTCAAACTTCAAATACCCCTATATTAATAGAACAATAGCTGTGATGTATCAACATAGCTCATTCAATTTTCTACTGTTAAGAATTATAAATCAAAACCAAAAAAGTTACGAAATACATAATATTTTTGTATGTGATTAATTAGTTCCTGACTAAAGAGTAAGGCCCATTAAAACTGTAAAAATTCCCCTAAGAAAAAGGATTTATACCTTGTATGTATCAGAGTATGAAACTGAGCGCATCATATGAAACTACTTGGAAAAGGATTAACGGTTCAAAGAACTCATCTCTTTGATATTAACAGACGAGTCACCGCGTTTGCTACACAGAACTCTTGGAAGCATGCTCCACATGCAACCTATGTGTATGAACCAGATATCACTGATTTTTATGAGTATTACAAAAAAAAAAGAAAACAGCTTGAACAGCATGCACCGATGACATTTACCGTCATTATGTTAAAGGTCATTGGGGAGGCTTTAAAGAAAGCACCACAGTTCAATGCCTTATTGCATTACAATAGTTGGACAGCAGTAGGAAAACTACACATCCTTAAAGAAATTAGCATTGCGATTCCCTGGTTGTTATCTGATAATCGATTGATAACACCTATTATTCATGACGTAGGGGAAAAAAATCTGAGGGAAATCGCTGATGATTTGCATGATATTCATCGGCGTGTGGAAAACACTGATATTGATGCAATGCAGTATTCTGTTGCCATGCAGGAGGTTATGCATAATCTCAAGCGATTACGGTTACGTTCAGTTCTTCAGATCATGGGATCACTTGTCGGAAGAAACCGGGTAAGGATTAGTAAAAAACAAAAAAAACAGTATAAAAATACGCCGGATAAGGATAAGATCACAACAAAAGATATTTTTGAAGCAGGTATTTTGTTTACAAATCTAGGAAGCATTTTTCATGAGCAACGAGGCGCTGTTACCTTGTTTGATTTGATCAGCCCACAGGTCTTTGCTGTAGCAATCAATGCAATTCAGGAGCGCCCTGGCATCTATGTGACAAAAAACGGGGAAAAACAGATGGGGTTTCGAAAAATCCTACCATTAAGTCTAACTGTTGATCATCGAGCTCTTGATGGAGCAGATTATATTCCCTTACAACAAGCATTGGATAGCATCTTTTCCAACCCACGTATTCTTGATTCCTGGTAAAAAAATTTTAAAAGCAATACAAGAAAAACAATCAATACGCATAAATACATTTTTTGCTATGTTCTCTGTGGGGACAGTTCATTGAAACGACTAAAAAGCATTATCATCTGTTTTATGAGTTTGATTATTGTATTATCAAGCACGCTTGATGCAACCGTTGATACAGACTCCTCTGTTGAATCATATCAGCTTATTATTAAAAGTTGTAATTTTTTAGAACACATCCAGGAGTTCTCTGATCAATCATTTCTTATAAAAATCTCTAGTACTGCACTTTCATCACCCGTGGAAATTCATTGTCCGAAACGATATTTGACAGAGGAACAAACAGTAGTATTGCAACCTGTTGAAGAGCGATATATCTTGGTACAATTTGAGGTCTATGAAATCAGTGATAAATCCTTTGTTCTCTGTGATATCGATCAAGAAAAAGGTATTGATTCAGCAGAAATAATCTTTGATACTTTCACGGGGAAATGGACGGGTGATGATTTCCTTAAGGACAAGAGTGGCTATGGTCGTTTGAATGGTTGTGATGATGAAAGTTATTATGTGTGTGAATATGATGTGGAACTCTGTTTCACAATTGAAGTCATCGATTCTGATGGCGATGGTATCCCTCATTGGTTTGAAGAACAGATCTCTGCGCTAGATCCATCTGTTAATGATGCAGACCGAGATGATGATAGGGATGGTGTTCCTCTCTTTTGGGAGTACTTCTGGGAGTATGATCCCTTTGAGTATGAGAACCATACATTTCTTGATCCTGATAACGATGGGTTATCAAATCATGAAGAATACCTTGTGTCAACCTGGAATTCTGATCCCTATCGGAAAGATATGTTTATGGAGCTTGATCAAATGCAGATCGGGCCAAACAATGAGGGATCCTTTGTCCCGGAGTCATCTTTAATACGGGTAACGCAGACCTATGCAAAAAGAAACATCGTCTTTCATGTGGATGATGGATGCATGGGTGGCGGTGAGATTCTCCCCTATGACCCTGTTCTTTGGATGGGTGAGGGAAGAACATATTATCAAACATATTTTTTACATAATGAGAGTGATCATTGGCGTCGTGGGGTGTTTCGATACGCATTATTTGTCTATAATCACCTGCCTATTCGAGGGATGGAGTTTCCTGCAGAACACACGATTTTACTGTATTTTTTACCAGGTCTGAATTCATTTGTCATTTCAACATCAATCCTTGATAGAGTATCAATACCTTCAGATGAGGCATGTGCGTTTATCATCCTTCATGAGCTTGGTCATACCCTTGGTATGTGTATGGGTCGTCCTCTTGGTTGTGATAATCAACTGATGAGAATTCCATTTAGCCTTCAAAACATTCTGTTTACAAACTATAAATCAGTGATGAACTACAAATATGCGTATACAATCCTTGATTACTCTGATGGATCCCATGGGATTGGTGATTTCAATGACTGGGAATACATGGATTTAACCTATTTTCAACCAAAAGGAGCTCTCTGAAACATCAAAAAAACCGATATTTTAATAGAGAAGCACCTAAACAATTAAACAGGAAAAAAAGTTACCCCTCCTCATTATGGATGTTATTCTCCGTGCACAAGCTATTTCAAAAGCATTTGGACACACCGTTTTATTTGATAGTGCATCATTTGATATCTATGATACAGATTGCATTGGGATTATTGGTCCAAATGGGTCTGGGAAAACAACACTTCTCAAAGTATTGTTAGGATGGATTCCCCCAAATGATGGTGAGATATGGAAAAAGGAGCATATACATCTCCGATATCTAGATCAAAGTGCTATACAAGCTAAGGATGCGAACATTCAAGATTTTTTTAATAGAACCACTAAACCTGATAGCATAAATAAAGAGATACAAACCTATGAAAAAGAGTTGGAAGACCCAGAAATTTATGAGGATACACAGAGAGTTGAAGATCTTCTTGAGAAAATCCAGCAGCTTACTGTAACAGCCAATAAAAATGCAAGTATTAATCGATGGGAGCAAGCACAGCAATTGTTTGCTGATATGAAATTAAAAGATATCTCTCTTGAGACAAAAACAAAAACGCTTTCTGGTGGAGAACGGCAAAAAATAGCGCTTGCTAGTGTCTTTGCACAACCAAAAGAATGTAATCTTTTATTACTTGATGAACCAACGAATCATTTAGATATTGAAACCATTGAATGGTTAGAACAACAAGTCCTTGATTTCCCCTCAGCAGTTATGATGATTTCCCATGACCGGTATTTACTTGATGATCTTGTTGACAGGGTGTTTGAACTCCGAGGAACATCCATTGATGTCTTTGATGCAAGGTTCTCAGAATATGAAAAACTTCGGAGTTTAAAGGATCATATTAAAACACAGGAGTATGTGAAATCCCAGGTGTTAATCCGTCGGCAGCAGAGGGTCATTGATACCATGACCCGGCGGAATCGATATGATAAACAGATTCGAAGTAAAATAAAACAACTTGAGAAAATGAAACGGGTTGAAAACAGTGTTATTAAGGAGTATTTACTCAAGTTTCAGTTTAAAGCAAAGACCCAATATGGGAAAAACGTAGTCGATGGGAAAGCTGTTTCCAAACACTTTGGAGATACCGTGATCCTTGACCATGGTGATTTTGAGGTGCTATCTGGACAAAAGATAGGGGTGATTGGTGCCAATGGTTGTGGGAAAACAACGTTTTTAAAAATGATTATTGGAGCAATGGAACCAGATGAAGGAGAAATCCATATGAGCTCTGGGGTTCGCTTTGGGTATTTTGACCAAGGTCATCTTTCCTTAAAACAAGAGAACACACTTCTTGAGGAAATGCAACGGGGACAACTAGATATCTCTGAAACCGATGCCAAAGGGCTGCTAGGACAGTTCAATTTCAAAGAGGATATGGTGTTTCATAAAGTTCAGATGCTTTCCGGTGGTGAACGTGCTCGGTTATCACTACTCCGATTACTGATTCAGCCATATAATTTTTTGATTCTTGATGAACCAACGAATCATATGGATATGGAATCAAAAGCAGCGATTGAATCTGCTATCAATGCGTATCCTGGAACGGTTATGGTGGTTTCTCATGATCGGCGGTTTCTTGATATGATTGCGGATACAATATTTTTTATGGATCACGCTAAAATCTCTGAATATAAGGGAAATTACACGAGTTTTCGTGTGCAGCATCAAAAGAAACTTGTACATTTATCTGATAGGAATCTTGCTCATCTCTCCTCCTCTGGTCTTGAAAAATATGTTGCTACCAAAGCGTTTACCTGTTGGTCAACAAAAACCAAGCATGCAAAAGGAGAATATGTCTATATTGGTGATCATAATGAAGCGTTTTATGACTGGGCGATTGAGGGTGGTTTTTTACGACAGGTTGAGACAAAGAAAAAAAGGAGAAGTTAACCTCTTTATTTGTCTTTTTTTTGCATGATGTAAAACACGGAACCAAACCAATGGTTGTATTGTGTAAAGAGATCTATTTCATGTTGTTCTTCTTCAATGAGTGCTAATGCAGTGTGATCCTCTTTGTATTTTATGCGAAGTTTTTGTAATCTGTTCTGTAAGGGTTCATAGTAAAACTCCCACCAGGCATCTTCGGGTAATGGAAAGTATCCAAGGAGGGTATAGTTACATTTCTTGATTATTTCTCTATGCGCATTAATAGTTTTTATATCAGGATAGTTTTTTTCCCAATACTGTTTGATTTCCTCTGGTGGATCTGGATGTATCCAGGCCATGTCATGTACGGCAAGATACCCCTGGGTTTTGATGAATTGCCGCCAGGTGCGTAATCCTTTTTCAAAACCAATGACAAAGATGGATCCCTCCGCCCAGATGATATCAAAGCTTTCTGGTGGAAATTTCATGTCAAGCATGGATTGATTCATGACTTCCACGTGGTCTTGCAGTTGTTCTTTGATAACTGATTCTTTGAGTTGATCTAGGTATTGTTGAAAGATATCTATACCAATAATTTTACCAGCAGAAAGTTTTGCAAGCGCTATGGTTTGCATCCCTGGTCCACAGCCGATATCAAGGATTTTTGGATGATCAAGTGGTGGTATCATTTCAAATGCTTTTTGTGTGTATTCATTTCTACCGGATCCCTGCCGTGGCATGTCTTTATGAATATCCAGAAAAATATCCCACTCTACTTCATTCATCCGCTAGTATCACTTCCCTTTACAACTTTTTTTGATGATGGTTTTATCGATCCATTGAGTTTTTTCCATTCCTCCTCACATTTTTTACTGCAAAACCATTCATCCTCATCCTTTAAATCCTTTTGACACATGGGACATTTCACGGGTCGATAGTAATACTGACGGACATGAGGCATATGTTTCTGATAACTCCTCTCTTATTTATATGTGTATACTTCTGTTATTATCCCCTTTATTTTCACTTCTATACATCATGAAAAAGTCATAGGGTCCTACGAGATGAAGTGGTATTTCGTTTCTTCCGTTCGAAAAGAATGGTTTTTACTAAGCGAAATAATGTTTCTTTGTTCTCCTCATTGATTTCAAAGTATTCTGGATGTTGACAGTCGGAATCAATGATAGCGGTTTGTGTTTCCTCATCAAAAATAACTGGGTAGAGTTGACAGCCAAGTGGTCGATGCTCGTAGATGGAACATCTTGTTTTTGTGTGAAAGATACAGCGACCGTCTTTGTTTATTAATTGTGCCCATCCATCATAAATTTCAACAAAAAGTTCTCTAGGGTATCCTAATGCCTCTATTCGGTTAATATCGAATTCTGCAAGAGGCATCGTTGTCTCTTCACAGCAATAGATACAATGTTTGGTCAAACACGGGTTTTTCATTTCAATCTTCCGTTAAATACTGAATAAGCTGATAAAAAAACAGGCTTTTAAATCTAATGGAACTGGGCGCTTTTCACTTCAATAAGGTGAAATCATTGAATACAAATGTAAAATATTGGATATATGTGAAAAATTCCATAAAAGAGAGGGGTCTATTTCGCAGCTTTTAATCATAAAGTCAATTTAATGACATTACTATAGAGTATAATACGCTAAAGTCAAACAGTGTTCTTCATAGAAATATTTAAATTACTATGGCACTATATTAACTGTGGAGGGCTTTTAAATGAAACACCTCACCCTATTACTCATATTCATTCTCTGCGTTTCATATGTACCAGTCATTTTTTCTGAAACCACACAAGACAGTAGTGGTCCGATGGATTCCGCGTGGCCGACCTTTAGTTATGATAATCGTCATACCGGGCAAAGCCCATATAATACTCGGGATAACCCGATGGATGTTAAATGGAAGTTTGAAGCAGAGTATCTAGGTTTCACTGGCTCACCGGTGATTGATAAGAATGGTGTATTGTATCTTCCTGCTAGAGATAACTATTTGTATGCTTTGAATCCTGATGGATTGCTACTATGGCGGTTCAATATTAATGATTGGGGCTCTGATTCTCCTGCACTCGCTGAAGATGGCACTATATATATTGGTTCATTAGACAATCATTTATACGCTATTAATCCTAATGGATCGTTGAAATGGCGGTTTGATGCGCAGGATAACATTATTGACTCATCGCCGACGATTGGCGTGGATGGTACCGTGTACTTTGGTATCTGTGGTCCAGGTTTTAATATCGGTCGGGTGTACGCAGTGAATCCTGATGGTACGGAGAAATGGCATCTGGATGT